>Ga0214473_10001888_pt1 | contig 26633 bp, 23 predicted proteins | sample RVTome_7_FD_203509 | JGI IMG/M metagenome (GOLD analysis project Ga0214473, IMG submission 203509) | Soil microbial communities from uranium-contaminated site in the Upper Colorado River Basin, Wyoming, United States - RVT98D197 | ecosystem: Environmental > Terrestrial > Soil > Contaminated >...
CGAGATGCGTGCGGTAGTCCTGGCTCATCTCCCCGGGCGACTCGACGGTTTTCCCCGCGCGGATCTTCTCCAGCAGTTGTTCGTGTTTCTCTTTCTCAGTCGGCATCCTCTATCTCCCCTCGGAGGGCCCATCCCCCTCCCGAGTTGTCAGATTGCCTGATTGCCTAATTGCCCTTGAACTTGGGCTCGCGCTTCTCCAGGAAGGCCTGCATTCCCTCCGCCTTGTCCTCGGTCGCAAAGAGCAGTGCGAACAGCTTCCGCTCGTACTCCAGCCCGATCTCCAGGGGAGTATCCTGCGCCTTCAGGATGCACTCCTTTGCCGAGCGGACGGCCATCGGGGATTTTGCCGCAATCTCGCGGGCGATCCGCCGCGCCTCATCCAGGACCAGCTCCGGGGCCACGACCCGGTTCACAAGTCCCAGGGATTGGGCCTCGGCCGCGGTGACGTGCCGGCCGGTCAGGATCAGCTCCATGGCCTTGAATTTTCCCGCGACGCGGGTCAGGCGCTGGGTCCCGCCGGCCCCGGGGATGATGCCGATGTTGATCTCCGGTTGGCCGAAGCGGGCCGTCTCCCCCGCCACGATGATGTCGCAGCACATCATCAGCTCGCACCCACCGCCCAGGGCAAAGCCGTTCACGGCCGCGACGATGGGCTTCTTCAGGCGCCGCATCCGCTCCCACCGCGCCGGGGCGGGGCTCCCCATCTGGTCCACGGCGCCCAGCTTCACCATCTGCTTGATGTCCGCCCCCGCGGAGAAGGCCCGCTCGCTCCCCGTGAGGATCATGCAGCGGATGGCCGGGTCGGCGTCGAAGCCCTCCAGCGCCGTCAGGAGTTCCTCGAACATCTCCTGATTCAGGGCATTGAGGACCTCCGGCCGGTTCAGCTGGATCAGCCCGATGGCGTCCTCGGTCCAGGCCTTGATCAGCTTGTACTCCATGGTTCCTCAGTCCTGCGGTGTTGCAGTTCACATCCGGCAACCGCAGCACGCCAGCACTGCAGTACAGCAGCACGCCGTTCAGAGTTTCGCGCCGCAGTTCCCGCAGAAGGTGAAGCCCTCGGGAATCCCCCCGGCCCCGCACGCGGCACAGCCACGTCGCGGCGGCCCCCACAGGAATTCCGAGGACCCGCCCTCGGCCGCGCGTCGGCGCAGGCCGAGGTAGTCCACGGCCCGCTTCTCGCGGAACGCCTGGAACCCCTCGTAGACCTCGGGCGAGCCCGAGTGCAGGCTCAACCAGTCCCGGGCATGTCCCACCGTCAGGTGAAACGAGAAATCCCGCCAGAAGTTCGTCTGCTGCTTGGTGTAGCGCATACACTCGGGGAGCTTCTCGACCAGCTTTCGGGCCATGGCGTCCACGGCCGCGTCCAGCTCGCCGTATGGGACAACCTCGTTCACCAGCCCCCAGTCCAGGGCTTGCCGGGCGTCCACCTCCTCGCACAGCCACAGGAGCTGCCGGGCCCGCCGATCCCCGACGATCAGGGGCAGCCACTGCGTCGCGCCGCCCGCCGCCACGCTCCCCCGGGCGGTGCCCACCTGGCGGATTGTGACGTGGTCGGCCGCGATCGCCAGATCGCAGGCGATATTGAACTCATTGCCGCCCCCCACCACCAGGCCGTTCAGGCGCGCGATCGTCGGCTTGCCGATGTTGAGCAGGCGATAGTGGGCCTCGGTGAAGACGCCCATCCACTTCCAGTAGTCGCGGGGGCGGGTCAGGAAAAACTCTTCCTGCTCCTTGAGGTCCGCCCCCGTGCTGAAAGCGCGATCCCCCGCCCCGGTCAGGACCAGGACCGCCACGCCGTCGTCCCAGGAGGCATCCTCGAAGGCCCGGCTCATCTCCCGGAGCGTCTGGAAGTCGAGGCAGTTGTGCACCTCGGGCCGGTTGATGGTGACGGTGGCCCGCCAGTCGCTCTTCTCGTACAGGATGCGCTCGAATCCAAAGGCTGGCGCCGGTTGACTTGCCGGATAGACCACGTTACTCCGGGCCCCCCACCCCTCACAGCCTGCGCTTGTCCACGACGCGCTTGAGCTTCCCCCCCTCGCTTCGCGGGCCGCCCCCGGGGGGAAGGAGGGTGACCTTGGTGTTGAGGTTCAGCGCGCTCCGCAGCCGTTCAACCACCCGCCGCCGGAGCTCGTGGACGGCGTGGTCGGCCTGGTGGGTCTCGTCCACCAGGATCTCGCCCCCGATCAGCCGGAAGAAGTGGTCATTGACCTCCGCGCACACCTCCAGCTCGTCCAGGGTCTTCTCCCGCGTGACGACGAGCTGGTAGTGCGGGGTGAGCTCGGGGATCTGGATGAGGGCCGCCTCGATCTGCGACGGGAACACGTTCACACCCCGGATGATCAGCATGTCGTCGGTCCGGCCGACGATCCGCGACATGCGGATGCTCGTGCGGCCGCAGGCGCAGGGGGAGGGATCCAGGGATGCGATGTCTCCCGTCCGGTATCGGATGACGGGCAGCGCCTCCTTGGTCAGGGAGGTGAAGACCAGCTCGCCCCGGGTCCCGGGCGGGAGGACCTCGCCCGTGTTGGGGTCGATCACCTCCGGGTAGAAGTGATCCTCGTAGATGTGGGCCCCGTTCTGCGCCTCCACGCACTCGCACGAGACCCCCGGACCGATGACCTCGGTCAGGCCATAGATGTTCACCGCCTTCAGGTGGAGCTTCTCCTCGATCGCCCTGCGCATCTCTTCCGTCCACGGCTCCGCCCCCAGGACCGCCGACCTGAGGCCGAGGCCCGCCGGCTCAATGCCCATGTTCCGGATCGCCTCGGCGAGGGTCAGGGCGTAGGACGGGGTGCAGGTCAGGATCTTGGGCTTCAGGTCCTGAAGCAGCAGGATCTGCCGCTCCGTGTTCCCCCCCGAGACGGGGATGACCGTCAGGCCCATCAGCTCCCCACCGTAGTGGAACCCCAGGCCCCCGGTGAACAAGCCGTAGCCGTAGGCATTCTGGAAGGTGTCGCCCGGCACCGCGCCGGCCGAGGCCAGGCAGCGCGCGCAGGTCTCGGCCCACATCTGGATGTCCGCCCGGGTGTAGCCGGCGATGATCGGCTTGCCCGTCGTCCCGGACGAGGCATGGATGCGGACGACCTGGTGCATGGGAACGGCGAAGAGGCCGGTCGGATACGTGTCCCGGAAGTCCGCCTTGCGCGTGAAGGGGAGCTTGCGGATGTCCTCCAGCGTCCGGAGGTCGGCCGGTTTCACCCCATGCTTGTCGAACGCCTCTCGGTAGAACGGCACATGCTCGGACACCCGCCGCACCGTGTGCTGCAGGCGGTCGAGCTGCAGCGCGCGCAGGCGGTCCCGGGGCAGGGTTTCCATCTCGGGATTCCAGATCATCGCTCGACCCCCGGCATTCGCAGAGAAGCGGTCAAGATCGGGGGGCAACTCATGGAAGAGATCCCCAGACTTGGCTGCGATGCCCGTCTCCGGGAAGCTGGCACACCGGGATTCCGGGGTGAACCCACAAGAGTGCAGATGAGGACCGCACTGGGTTCCAAAAAGGAGCGAACCTGTCCGATTTTCGTGAGAATAGGCAAAATATATGGGTGACCAGATGGTGTGTCAAGGCAATTTGCCCGACCCATACGGCCGTCGTGGCTAGGCCACTTGGGGCGAGAGGTCCGAGCAGCCGCTTTGGCACCCCTGACGACGAGCCTTCGATACTGGGAATTCCGTCCAGGCCAGGTGACTCTGGTAGCCCTGTTGGGACCCTCGGGGCTCGACCAGGAGGTCGAACTGGCAAGCCAACAGAAAAGACGGGCTTGTACCCGAGGACTAGCGGCGTGGGGGGTGCCTTTCGAATATCCGGGCGGCAATTTCTTGGCAGAATTGGATCAACTCGTCCCCTATCAATGGCTGCACCATATAGTGTTGCAGATATGGAACCAGCCCCCGAAGAGTTGAAACCCGGGACAGGTTTGCCGCAAACTGCAATTCGTCAAAGCCGAGGTCTTTCTGGGCGGCCATGGGCAGTAGTGTGTCCAGATCAAATGGTTTGGTCTTAAGAATAAAGTACAGGTCCACGTAATCTTTCACTTCCCAGCCTCGGCTGAAGATTGTGGCAACCTTATTGACCGCGATGCTCAGCAAGGCATCCACCCTGATAACCCCATGCACCTGGGCCGGGGCAAATGCCGGCTCTGTGTCACGAACGACGTCTATTTTAACGAGCGGGTGAGTTGGATGGGGGTCACCCTGGACCTTGTACTCCAACATCTCGTCGGTTTCCCGCCTCCCCGAGATTTCCAAGCCACAGGCTACGAGTGAAGCTTGAACCACGGCGCGCGCTGGGGTGAGTTGAGCGCCGTCCCGGGTGAAGAGATCAATGTCGTCGGAAAGCCGATGGTGCAGATAGAATCCCGCCAATGCAGTACCACCGGAGAGATAGAAATGAGCACTGATGGGATCGGAGCTGAAGAACGTCTCTAGAACTCTTCGCTGCGTATCGGTGAGAGTACTATCCACGGTGGCTCCAGTGCGCCAAGTAGGCCTCCCACTTCTTGCGCTCCTCTTCTGGTAGATCGACCGTGGAGAGCCCCTCCTTAATCTCCTCTAGCGTAAGCAGTTCGAGTGCGTCCTTTGTCGGTGCTCGCTTGAGAATTCGCCGGATGGCCCAGAGTCTGTCAGGTGAGTCCCGTTTCGTCAGCAAGTCCTCCAATTGCCGTCGTGAGATCCGATAATCCCAGATGAAGCGCTCTTGGTCTTCCTTTTCCTCGTTGCGGATATAGTCCTCCAACCAATCCACGACCTGGCGTGCCCACTGGCTGACGCGAGAATGCGGATGGTTGAGTAGTCTCGCCGCCCGGTCCATTCGGTGATGCCAGGTGGGGACAAAACTCCCTTTTATGACTCCTGTCGTTCCCACCCTGGAGTCAAGCCGCGACGCCAATCGCTCACTCTCCGGGAATGCTGTTATCAGTCTCTCTGCAATTCGCCAGAATCCATCCCTGTCAGCATCCAAAATGTTGGCAACGGCGAGCGCGCCCCTTTCTCCATTATCGACTGCGAATCTGATCAGAACCTCCCCGTCAGTGTCAGTATCCAAAAAGTGTTCCAGACACCACGAAAGCCAGAATGGCCTCCGACCGTCCTCCAGCTGGATTTGGAGCAAAGAGCGGAGTGTATCGTCTCGACGCAATGCGAGGAGCTTCCTCCAGACATGTGCGTGGTCTTGCAGGACATCAAATACTTTCGCAGCCTCTAGACCACCAGGAATGCCAGCAAGGTGTCCAATTAAATCGAAGAAACGCTGTGGCTCTCTTTCGACCAGCCATGTTGCTACACGATCCCAGGAATGTGCAAAGTGGCGGTCCTCGTTCTGTGCACTCCTTTCCAAGAAGAGCCAAGTCTTCTCCTGGAGTTCTGCCGTCATTTCCTTTGAGAAATAAAGCCAGCTTGCCAACAGTTCGATGAGTCCGGCAGCCGTCTCGGTTGTTCCATCGTCAAGTCCCTTCACAAGAATGGTGAAGACGTCTGTCGAAAGGGGCTCTACCCACCCGCCGTATTGGATACCTGCGGTTACTTCCGTGGGTGAAACCATGCGACGATCCACTAGGGAGAGCAACCGCCCGACGCTCCCTGGCGTCGCTGGCAAGAAGAATGTTGCGGACAGGATACCCCTGACATGAGCAGGGCTATCGAGCGACAGACGGTCCAGTATCTCCTCGGCCCGAGCCCTATTTGTGTTAGCGACTCCCTTGACATACCAGCCAAACGTCCACGGCCCGTTGGCTGCAATGAGTCGCTTTACGAGTGGATCTTGCCACATGCCTGCCGTATCATGTTCCCCTAACGCCATGAAGAACCGTGACCCGTGCTGTGCCTCATCGGTCAAGAGCCAGTCCAGTAATTCCGGGGTCAAGAGATTGGCCTCCGAGGTCGCCTCTTTAGCCAGCTGGATGATATGCCGTGAGGATGGTTCGATTTCCCCCGGACTCGCCGCCTCCACATCGGCGTATTCATCCCCCCAGGCATGCGGCCCACCCCACCGTTTCAATCGACCTCCAAAAGATTTGTCCTGGATCTGCCCTCGGACCTGTTCCAATCTCTCCTTGGCGGCACTGGCGCCGTAGTGGCGCCGACCTTCCCGAACGGTCTCCTCTACCCTGCGAGAAAGGTCGTCGCCTATAAAATCCAGCGCGCTGCGCAGCTCCACCCGCATCCGGAGGCTGAGTTCCATCCTCGCAAGCTCGGCGAGGGTTTCGAAGCAAGAAACAGCGAGAGGGTGGAGATCGTCCTCAAGTATCGAAACGTGAAGCATCTCACGGATGCTTTCCAGCGTCTCATGAAATGCCGTTGCTCTTACCTGTTGATCTTGGTCCCTCGTAAGTTTCCTCAGAATACCGAGTATCGAAGCATGGAATTCCCAGGCATCATCCCAGGTGCGAAGCCGCGCCGGCTCCTCCGGCGGAGACATGCCTTCTCCATGGTGTGACCAAAATACAGCTTGCCCCGCCACTGCCTGCCCGGCCGCCCTGGCGACCAGCATTCGCTTGGTGGTAGACACATGGTTTGCGGCGTCCTGTAAGAAGTCAATCCGCTCTGAGTGCGGTGCACTCACCTCCGGCTGGTTCCAGTGGAATAGACTCAGGAATACTCCGGTTGCACTATTCGAGACATTCTCGTTTTCGGCCTCAGCGAGGGACAGCAGAAGCTTGGCTGCTCCAGAAAATGTATGTGCCCGTAGGGCGAGCCCTTCCAGGCTCCACACAATTTCGCGTCGTAAGTCGCCCTCAACCAAATTCTGAAGGTTTGATACATCCAGATCTCCTACGAGCCGTTGTAGCGTCCGCAGGGCAGCCCTGGGCCTCGCCTCCGCAATCAGGCGGAATCTCCGGGCCTGGTCCCTGAGATCTTCGAGCGTGCGAAACCAACCAGTTTCTGAGAGGATCTCGTCCAAGAGGGAGGCGACGGCTGGATAGTCGCTCAGGTCCTGAAGGCGCCTCAGCAGGCGGTCCTGCGCCGCCCTATCCATCATAAGCCAGAGTCTAGTGATTCGATCCGCTGCTCCCTTGAACACTTCTGCCGCCAATTCGTTGGCGATGAGTTCGGGGACGACTTCTACAAACCTTCCTCGAGGGACGACCAGATGTCTCTCCTCTAGCTTTGGAATAGCCTGGCGGATGTTGAGCTCGTCACGGCCAAGGACGGCCGCAATGGTCGCGAGTTCTGCCCCCCTATCTTCTTCTATGCCGACATGGGGGAGAATAGCGAGGACTTGCAAGGCATCGAGTTCGTCCGCCGGCAAACTTGCCAGAAGGGTCCTGCGCAGGAGGGAGCCAATGACCTGTCGCGGCTTCTGTCGTTCCGATGCGAGAACCGGACGTTCCGGCATCTCGCGCTGTGCCGCGAGCGCGTAAAGGAGTAGGCCTGGATTGTTTCCCGCGAGGCGGCCGATCCAATCTCTCGTCAGGTGGGGAATCTTCTGACCAGTTTTATGAAACAGAGCCTCACAAGCTTGGTCCGACAACCGCTCTAGCTTCACTAGCGGCACATCGGGGATCGAAAGCGATCGTCGCGAGATCATGATCGTCTTCAAATGAGTTCTCGACAAAGCCCATCTTTGGAGGGCCTCCAACTGCTGCACATCGCAGTTGTCAACAACAACAAGGACCCTTCCAGAGGAGGTATCGAGCACCCGGAAGTGATCCTCTACTACAACGCTGGGGTCCGAGGCCCAGATGACCCTTGCCTCCTGATCCTTCAAGGCCTCGATGACAGTCCGAGTTTTTCCTGAGTATGCAAGCCCAGTGACAACGAGAAGTCCGCCGTTCGGCTTGGTCACAAATTCCTTAACGGCTCGAACATGCTCCTCATACCCGACAAAGTCTGACCAGCCGACCGCCTCGTATCGCGCCCGAAGTTCCTCGGACGCGGTCTCCAGGGTGCTGAAGACGCCCTCGGAAAAGAACGCGTGCCGGATATGGGGGTGACTATTCAGTGCTGCCGCGATCTCCGCAGCGCCCCAGATGATCAGCGGGCGATCATTGAACTCGGGGCAATCCTTCCGGAGGGCCTGGGAAAGGGTCGCACGATCAGCCCGCGATAAATCGACATTGACCAACAGGATATAGCGGTCGGGGAGGTTTCCATCTCTCGACAGGAGATCTTTCAGGGCGCCGGTAACCGTTCTCTGCAATTCCCGGACAACGGGTCGAGCAGGTCTCGTCCCTAGCCTGCGCCACTTCACCTGATAGACGTTTCGGCCTGGGCCCACGAGGCCCCCAGCCTCCAACATGGTCACTGGGGCCGTGTACTCTGCGTCCACGCCCCGGTCGGCAACATTGATACGCTCGGTCCAGTTGGGGACGGCAAAATCGCCGACAGCCTCTCCGATAGCAGAGGCCACCAGCGTAGCGCAAAGGCGCACGAAGGCCTTCTCTCCCTGCTCGGAGGTCAGGCGCTCGACATCTGATGCTGTAACCACTTCTCCAAATACTGGTCTCATGGCATCCAAGAATATAGCACAATTCCGCTATTCCCCCGAAGAACCAAGAGAGGACCCCGGTAAAGATCCGAGCGGCCTTGTGGGGATTCTAAGGGGAAGGGTGTCTCAGAATGGGGAAGGGGTCAGCGCTGGATCGCGAACTCCAGATCCAGGGCGCGGAGGCGCGCGGGAGTGGGGATACCGTCCTTGGACCAGCCCCGTAGCTCGTAGTACTCGTCCAGCATCCGATCCAGCTCCTCGGGCGGGCAGAAGGCGCCCTTGGAGGGACCGTCGGGGATGGGCTCGTGCTGGACGCGCCAGGGCAGGGTGTCGTCCTTCCGCGAGATCCCCTCGCGGACGTTGAAGGCGCGCTCCAGGCTGCAGATGCGCTCGCCGATCCGCTCCAACTCCTGGAGGTCCAAGTCCCACCCGGTGGCGGCATTGATCATCCGGACGTAGCTCTCGTTGAGGTACATGCCGTAGCCGCCGCGCTCCGAGGTGAAGCGGCACAGGACCAGGGAGTCGTCCACGGCGGTGAAGTTCTGGCTGCGGACGGCCCAGGCGGGCTTCCCCTCGGGGCTCCGCCGGTCGAAGTCGGGCGCGTACTGGGGCGTGGGCCGGGCGTCGTGGTGGCTGCCGCCCCGGGTCCCGGTGGCATACCCGATGCTCATCCCCTTCAGGGCCCGTGCGGAGTGGGCGGGCATCTCCAGGCTCTTGACGGCGTGAAGGAACTTCCGCGCCTCGGGGTCGAGGCGCGCGGCCAGGCGGGCCGACCCCTCGGCCAGGACGTCGCCGAATCCCTCGCGCCGGGCGGTCATCTCGACCAGGCGATGCGCTGCCTGGTGGTCGCCCCAGGTGAGCGGGATCCCGATCTCCTTCTCGGTGAGGAATCCCCGTTCCAGGCATTCCAGGACGAAAGCGATCGTCACCCCCATGCTGATCGTATCCAGGCCAAGCTGGTCGCACAGCTCCTCGGCCTTGATCAGCGAGGCGGGGTCCAGGTTGCCCAGCATGGGACCGAAGGCGTAGATGCTCTCGTACTCCGGCATCTTCCACACGGTCCCGGCGTACTCCCCCTCCTTCACCTCGAAGGTCTTGCCGCAGGCCACCGGGCACTTGTTGCAGGTGGTGTCCTTCTTGTGGAATTCCAGCTTGTAACGCTCGCCCCCCACCTGCTCCGCGTCGGGGGAATGCTCCAACCGGTTGTTGAAGAATCCGAGGCCCCCGATGGCGTTGATCCCCTTCACCAGGTTGGGCGTGCCGTACACGTGCAGGTTGGAGGTCCCCTTCTTCAGCGCCTCGCGCGTCTCGTTCACCAGGGCCTTCAGGTCGTCGGGCCTGGCGAACTGGGCCTTCTGGCTGCCGCGGACGACCACCGCCTTGACGTTCTTGGACCCCAGGACGGCCGCCAGACCCCCCCGGGCCCCGAACGCCTCGCGATTTTTCCAGTAGTGGGCCAGGGCGGCGATGCGGGCGCGCCGCTCCCCGGCCGGGCCGATGCAGACGACGTCGGATTCCCATCCCTCGCGATCCAGGATGGCCTGGGCCGTCTGCAGGGTCGGTTTCCCCCAGAGGTCCCGGGCGGGTTGGAGGCGTGCACCCTGCTCGTCCACCAGAATGTAGACCGGCTCAGGAGCCACCCCCGTGATGACGATGGCGTCGAAGCCCGTGTGCCGCTGGGTCCCCGCGAAGCGGCCGCCAAAGGTGGAGTCGAAGAAGAGGTCGTTGAGGGGCGATTTCCCCGCCACGCAGTTCCGGTTGTTGCCGGGGATCACACTGTCGGTGATGGGCCCGGTGCCGAAGACCACCAGGTTCCGCGGATCGAAGGCGTCAATGCCCGGCGGGATGCGGTCGTAGCAGAGCTTCGCGGCGAAGCCGTTGCCTCCGAGGTACGCCCGGGCGAACGCGGCATCGAATTCCTCGACCCGCTGGGCCCCGCTGGTCACATCCACTGTCAGGATCCTACCGCCATACCCGAACATCCGCCGTTCTCCAGAATAGCGTCCGCCAATGGTACCATTCCGGCGGGGGGATATTCGCTGTCGCCCCCGCCTCGCGGGGCTACTTCACCGCGCCGACCGTGAATCCGGCGACGAACCGATCGACGAAGAAGTTGTACACGACGGCAACGGGAACGCTGGCAATAAAACACCCCGCCATGAGGGACCCCCAGAAGTACACGTCCCCGTGGACCAGGAAGGTGGGCACTCCCACGCTCACCGTGTACTTCGAGGCGGGGGAGATGAAGGTCAGGGCGTAGACGAACTCCTGCATGACCAGGGTGAAGGAGAAGATCACCACCGTCAGAATTCCGGCAATGGAGATGGGCATCACGATCTTGGCGAACGCGCCCAGGCGGCTGTACCCATCGATCATGGCCGCGTCCTCCAGGTCGCGCGGAATCGCCTTGAAGAAGCCCATGAGGAGCCAGGTGGAGAAGGGGACCGTGAAAGAGGGATAGACCACCACCAAGGACCAGAGCGAGTCCTGGAGCCCAAGACCCACCACCACCCGGAACAGCGGGATGAACAGCAGCGTGGGCGGGACGAGGTAGGTCAGGAAGATGCCGATGCCGAGGTGCTCACCCCAGCGCCCCGAGAGTCGGGCCAGGGCGTACCCCGCCGGCACCGCGAGGATCAGGGTGATTCCCACGACCAGCACGCCCACGAAGGCGGTATTCCAGAGCCATATGCCGTACAGGGTCTCGTGGAAGAGCACCCGGAGGTGTTCCAGCGTGGGTGGCTCATTCAGGATAAAGGGGTTGTTGTCCTGGTTGATGAGATCGCTGTTTCGCTTGAAGGTGGTGATGATCATCCAGTAGAAGGGGAAGGCGGTAAAGCTGCTGAAGGCCAGCACGATGCCAATATGCGCCCGGTCCGCCACCCAGTATCTCAGCCGCGCCATGGGTCCCATATCAGATCACCTCGGCCCGCCGGGCGATGCGCAGGAAGGCGATGGCCACGGCCACGAGCATCGGGAACAGGAAGAGGGAGATGGCAGCCCCCTCCGCCGTGTCGCCCCCCACGACGCCGGTGAAGAAGGCCAGGCTGGCCAGGACCTGGGTCGTATCGTAGGGGCCCCCGCGGGTGAGCACATAGATCACCGTCATGTCCGTGAAGGCGAAGACCAGGCCAAACAGGAGGGCCACCATCGAGACCGGGAGCAGGAGCGGGATGGTGATCTGGAAATAATGCCGCCAGAAGCTGGCCCCGTCCATCTGGGCGGCGTCGTGGATGTCCTTGGGGATGGAGCTGAGGCCGGCCAGAATGATCACCGTCGCCAGGGGAAGGAGCCGCCAGACGTGCACCGTGATGATGGACCCCATGGCCAGGTGCGGGACGCCCAGCCAGATGAGCCGGGCCTTGGGATCGATGATCCGCAGGGCCTGGAGCGTCCAGTTGATCACGCTGTAGGTCGAATCCAGGATCCACAGCCAGCCGATGGTCCCCAGGGAAATGGGGGCGACCCAGGGGAGCAGGATCAGGAGGCGGAAGAACCACTTCCCCCGGAAGTCCTTCAGCAGGGCCAGGGCCAGCGTGTTGGCCAGGACCAGCACGAGCACCTGGGACCCCACGGCGAAGACGAAGGTGTTCCAGAGGGCGGTGCGGAAGTTCGTGTTTCCGATGACGGCGGCAAAATTCTTCAAGCCCACGAACCCCAGGCTCTGGCTGCCCAGGGTGATGTCGCTGAAGCTGTAATAGATGGCCAGAAAAAAGGCAAAGCCCACCACGAAGACGATATACAGAACGGCGGGCCCGATCATGAGAGGTCCCAGCCACTCCTCCCGGTCCCGGAGGTGGGAGAGGGTCATCCGGCGCTGGGCAACCTTGACCGGCGCTGGGCCCTGAACGACCTCCATCTGCTCTCCCCCTGCCGTCATACTCGCCATGCCTGCATACCGACTGCTCCCCGGGGGTCCCGTCCCAGGCCGCCTGCCGGCGGCCAGGTGGAAGGCGCCCCTCCTCGCCTGGCGGATCGGAAGGACGCGAGCGTCAGGCGAACTGGGCGGAAAGCGCGCTCGGGTTCGTCCGCCGGCCCGTCTCCGGGTCGAAGAACTTCAGGTCCTTCTCCAGGACGACGAACTCGTAGCCCTCCCCGGGCTGTATAGGAATCCCCACCGTGGACGGGAGCCTGGCGATGACCCGGTTGTCCGGGAACGGACTTCCCAGGACCCCGTACAGCAGCCGATCCGCTCCCAGGTATTCCAGCCGGGTCACACGGAACGGCAGGGTCACCGTTCCCGTGCCGGGCATGACTCCCCGGGGAAGGAAATGCTCCGGGCGGAAGCCGACGAGCGAGTCCTTCCCCTGGATCAGATTCATGGGGGGCGACCCCAGGAAGGCGGCCACGAAGGTGTCGGCCGGCTCATCGTACACATCCTGGGGCGTGCCGATCTGGCGGACCTTCCCTCCCTGCATGACGGCAATCCGGTCCCCCAGGCCCATGGCTTCGATCTGGTCATGGGTCACATAGATGGTCGTCGTCTCGATGCGACGCTGGAACTGCTGCAGCTCGTCCCGGGCGGAGGCGCGGAGCTTGGCGTCCAGGTTGGACAGGGGCTCATCCAGAAGAAAGACGGCCGGCTCCCTCACCACGGCCCTGGCCAGGGCGACCCGCTGCCGTTCTCCGCCAGACAGTTGCCGGGGCTTCCGATGCAGGAGCAGCTCGATGCCGAACAGTCCGGAAGCCCACTCGACCTTCTGACGAATGGCCTCCGTGCCCATCCCCTGGGCCTTCAACGGAAAGGCAATATTCTTGTACACCGTCATGTGGGGGTAGAGGGCATAGCTCTGGAAGACCATGGCGATCTTCCTCGCCCGGGGCGGCAGATCGTTCACCACCTCCCCGGCGATCAGCACCTCGCCGGAGGATGGCTTTTCCAGGCCGGCGATCATCCGGAGCAAGGTAGTCTTCCCGCACCCCGAGGGCCCAAGCAGGACCAGGAACTCCCCCTCCTTGGTGGAGAGGTCCACCCCGTCCACGGCCTGCACGCCGCCAAAGCTCTTCCGTATATTCCTGGTCTCTACTGTCGCCATACCCTGTCCGTTCCCTTCGCGCGGACCCAAACACGGAGGGAGGCTCCGGACATCGGAGCCTCCCTCCTGCGGACACCCACCTTGGTGTCGGCGCGCCTATCGGTGGTCTGGAGAAGGCGTCCTGTGCTCGCCTAGACGAGGCCCTTCGCCTTCCACTTCTCGAAGATGCGCTTGCTGGCAGCCTCGGCCTCCTTGATGGCTTCCTCGGGGGTGGCCTTTCCGGCGGCCGCCTTGGCAAACATCACGTTGATCACCCAGGTGTTGAAGATCTCGTCGATGGCGGCGTTGGAGTAGCCCGGGTACCCGACGTTGGTCGCCCACTCCAGCACATCCTCCAGGACCTTGTACTTGTCCGGCGGGTGCGCCTTGGGATCGTTGGCAATGACCTTCTTGAGATCGGGAACGGTACTGGGGAAGCAGGGGAAGTCGTAGAACTCGCCGGCGATGAACCCCTGCCGGAAGTTCGTCACATAGTCCACCAGGAACTTCTTGGCCAAGTCGATGTTCTCGGCGAACTTCCAGATCACGTAGACGTCCATCACGTGTTCCAGCCCGATGGCGCGAACCGGACCCATCAGTGCCTTGGTGAGCTGGATCTGCTTGGAGATCTCCGGCTTGTCCTTCTCGGCCGTGCGGGTGATGGAGATGGCGTTGAGGGCCAGGGAGATCTGGCCTGCGATCATCGCCCGGTTATTCGACGACGCATCCCAGCTGAACACCTCCGGCGTCATGGTCTCCTCGTAGAGGGCCTTGACGAACTTCACCGCCTCCAGGGTCTGCTTGGAGTTGAGGGCAATGTTGCCGTTGGCGTCCTGCTCGTGGGCCCCGAAGGAGTACATGATGGTCCGCATGGCCATGGCGGTGTCAATCTCCTGGGCCAAGCCAACGCCTACTGGGATGCCCGTCTTCTGCTTGACCTGCCTCCCCACTTTCCGGACATCCTCCCAGCTCGTCGGCCCGGCGGACATCCCGAACTGGCCGAAGAGATCCTGACGGTAATTGACCGGGTCAGGGGTGAAGGACGGGGAGAAGCCGAAGTACTTCTTGGTCTTCGGGTTGTACGTGCTCTTGATGGCCAGTTCAATCGGCTTCCCGTGCTTGCGCTGGCACTCCTCGTACACGTCCTTCATGTCCACCAACTGCTCTTCGTAGATCGGCGGGGGCCAGTTGAACTGAAACAGGTCGTGGCCCTTCTGGGCTGACACCTCGCCGGCCGCCCGGGCGCTCAGCCCGGCGATGCCGATGTTGTCAACGATCACCTCGACATTGTTCTTGTCTCCCCACTCCTTGACGTACTTCTTATTGAACCACTCGTCCCAGGCCGGCACGAAGTGCACCCACTGGAGGATCTTGAGCGTCTTCTTCTGGGCGTCGCTCCTCCCGGGGATGATGATCGCCGGGCCCACCCCCGCCACCACCGCCCCGGCCTTGACGAAATCCCGCCTGGAAATCAGCCGCTGCTTCCGCTTCGTTTCCGTCATAACCCCCCCTCCTCTTCTGTGCTGACCGTGACCTCGTACCTGCTGTCCTCTCCTTCCTTGCCTTTCCTGACATCCCCGGGGGTCGAGCCCCCCCCGACCGTCTCTCCCTAGGCCGCCACGAATGGCGCCCGCACGCTACCATTTGGGGGTGAACCTGTCAAGTTTCTGGGCAGCACGTGGCCAGGACGGAAATTCAGGAAGCATGGTCTCGGCCGGGGCCGACCGGCCGCACACGGGCCCAGACTCACCGCCACAAGCCCTTCCCGTGGCGTATCCGGTGGACGGACGCGCCGATGCCTGGACAGGGGAAGTGGTCGCCGACGTCGCGGACCGGCGCGCCTCGGGATGGAGGCCCGGGTCTAGCGAGTGGTGAGGCGGTCGCGCTCGCGCTGCATGGCCTCCTTGCCGGCCTGCACTGCGGCCGAGAGGATCGACTTCTTCTCCTCGAAGACCTCCCGGCCCTTCTCCACGGCATCCTCGGCCTTGTCCCGGAGGTCCTCGGAGAGGTCAATGGTCTTGTCCCGCACGTCAGCGGCCAGGTCCCGCAACCGCTCCCGGGTGCGGCGTCCGGATTCGGGCGCAATGAGCAGGGCCAGGCACCCTCCCAGCACCCCACCGAGGATGAATCCCAACGCGACCGATGCCGCGGAGTATCCGCGCTCTTCACTCATGATGGTTCCCTCCTTCGTCCATACTGCTTCAGCAGCGTTCTGATTCCGGCCCGCACGCCCGCCAGGATGCCGGCCACCGGGATGAGGCGCGACCCGAAGATGGCGCGAAGCACCCCGGTGGTCGCTCGAAGGTTCCCGCCCGCCTCCTCCATGGCCGCCATGGCCCCGCGAAGGTGGGCCGCGCCATCGGCCACCGCCTGGCTGGCCTGGGTCATGGACCGGATTCCTTCCCGCGCCTCCTGCAGGGTCGGTCGAAGCTCCAGCTCCAGCGTCCGGATGAATTCCTGCAGCCGCCACGAGGCCCGGCGCAGTTCCAGCAGCGCCGGAATCAGCAGGACGGTCCACAGGACGCTGACTACGGCCAGGACCACCAGGGCGGCCACACCCACGCTATTCATGATGGACTCCATCCAAATGGCTGCCTCAATTGGAAATGAAAACCCGACAACTGACAATTGACAACCGAGGGGCGCGCGAACTCAGCCCACGAGCCACAATATCCAATCCGAACCGGTTGTCGGTTTCTCATGGTCGGTTTTAGATTTTTCATTTTACATTCTCGATGATGCCGTCGGCCCGCAGTCGGGCGATCGCGTCCGCCGGGAGATTCAGCCATTCGACCAGAACCGCCTCGGTGTGCTCCCCCAGCAGGGGAGGCCCGGCCTTTGCGGCCCCGGGGGTGACCGAGAGCTTCACCGGGATGCCCATCATGCGCACCGTCCCCAGTTTGCTGTGGGGCACCTCGACCACCATCTGCCGCGCGAGGATCTGGGGGTCGACGCAGACCTCCGCCACATCCTTGATCGCCCCGCATGGGATGCCGCGCTCCCCAAGCAGGAGCAACCACTCACTGACGCTCCGCTGGTGGAATAAGGCGTCCAGAAGCGGTTTGAGGGCGCCGCGGTTCTCCACCCGCAGCGCCTCAGTGGCGAAGTCGGGGTGGGCGCCCAGGTCGGGCCGGCCAATGGTCTCGCAAAACCGCGTCCAGAGCGCGTTGTTACCCACGGCGATGTTGAGGTAACCGTCCCGGGCCTGGAACATCTCGTACGGGACAATGGAGGGGTGCTGGTTGCCCCGCCGCTGCGGGCTGCGCCCGGTGGCGAAGTAGATCCCGGCCTGGAAGGTGAGGAGCGACGCCATCCCGTCGAGCAGCGCGATGTCCACATGCTGCCCCTGCCCCGTCCGGTCGCGGGCATACAGGGCCAGCAGGATCCCCTGGACCGCGTACAGCCCGGCGACGAGGTCGGCGATGGCCAGACCGACCTTGACGGGAGGATGCTCGGGAAAGCCGGTCAGGCTCATCATCCCGCTTTCGCCCTGGACGCTGAGGTCGTAGCCGGCCCGCGCCGCCTCTGGGCCGGTCTGTCCGAATCCCGACACCGAGCAGTAGACGAGCCTCGGATTTAAGGCCGCGGCCTCTCGGTAACCGAGCCCCAGCCGGGCGAGGGTGCCGGGACGGAAGTTCTCGACGAGGACATCGGCCCGGGACGCAAGCTGGCGGAGGAGATCCTGACCCTCAGGGCTCTTCAAGTGTAGGGTACAGCTCTTCTTGTTCCGGTTGATGCTCAGGAAGTAGCTACTTTCGCCGTCCAGGAAGGGCGGCCCCCAGGCGCGCGTGTCGTCACCGCCGTCCGGATTCTCGATCTTCACGACCTCGGCGCCCATGTCACCCAGGATCATGGTAGCGAACGGCCCCGCCAGGACCCGGGTGAGATCCAGGACCCGGACGCCCCTCAGCGGACCGGACATCCTCAGCCTCGCTTCCGGAGTTCGATCAGGCGATCGAGGAGCTTCATGGGTTCGGCCAGCGGCCGGCCGTGCTTCAGCTTGCGCATCACCTGGGCCTCGTGCCGGGTGATTTCCTGGGCGCGCAACACGACCTCCCGCACCCGCTTCCCCGGGACGACCACAATGCCATCCTCGTCCCCGCGAACGACATCTCCGGGCTGCACCGGCGCCCCCCCACAGATGATCGGCACCTGTGTCTCCTGCAGGTGCTCGGCGGTTCCGACCCGGGGGGTGACGGCCCGGGCGAAGACGGGGACCCCCACCTGCTTGAGGCCGCGCACGTCGCGGACCGCCCCGTCAATGACGAATCCCCGGAGGCCCTTGCGCCGCGCCTCGATGGCCATGAGGGTGCCGAGCAGGGCGGCCTCCGGCACCCCGCCACCATCCACCACCAGCACCTCGCCCTCCCGGGCTTCGGCCAGTGCCTTGAGGAGGGTGAGGTAATCCCCTGGATAGCAGCGGATCGTATGGGCGATGCCGGTCAGTTGGGTGCCCGGGATCACCGGCTTGATCGCGGCCGCCATGGTCCCCAGGCGGCCCAGGGCGTCCGACAGGATCGCGGTGGGAATGCGAGCGATACGGCGGAGGGTGTCACGCACGACGGTGCCTCAGTGCTTGATTTCATGAATCCGTATCGGGTCTTGCCCGATACGGATCGCCCCCGCTGAATACGTCGAGGGCCGGCTGAGAGTCAGATGCAGCGTGTTTATAGGGGCGTGTCGGGTCAAGTTGACTCTGACCAACCCGGCACGAACTTATGAAATCAAGCACTCAGAAGTTCTCGACAGACCGCGGGACGATCCGGACCGGACTGCAGCGCTGGCACGCGTGGTCCATGCTGTCGCGGGTCCCGGGTCAAGGGAGAATAGCGATCACCCTTGCCGGTGCCGATCCGGTCTCGAGCCGGAGGGGCGCAATCACCAGCTTTGCCCCCTTGGCCGGCAGCTTGTCCAGGTTTGTGAGGTTCACGAGCTGCCACTTCCCCGCATGTAGGAGGGCGCGCGCCTCCTCCCCGGGGTTCCCGGGCGTCACCTCGGGGCTGAACGCATCCAGGCCCACCCCGCGGATGTCTCGCTCGCCCACCAGGAATTTGAGGGCCGCGACAGAGAATCCGGGTACCCGCGGCACCCCTTGGGCGTCCAGATTCAGGTAACGCATCGGGTCTTCCCACCGGCGGGACCAGCCGGTGCGAAGCAGGACCACGCTCATTTTCGGGATGCGGCCATTCCTGCGCTCCCAGGAGCGCAGGTCTTCCACGCTGACCTGATAGTCGTCTCGCTGGGCGACCTTGGCACTCACGTCCACCAGAATTGCATGCACCAAGAGGTCGCGAACGGGGATCTCCGCGACCGTCGGCTTGCCCTTCTCGACGGTCACGGGCAGATCCAGATGCGTCGTGAGGTCAGCCGGGACGGAGGCGCGTGGCAGAGCGCTGTTCCGATCCTCGCCGGCGGATTCCTCGCTCCGGGCCCGCTCCTGTCCCGCCAGAGGCGGGACCAGCGGCGGAGGCGTCGGCAGCGAAAGGGATCGCTCGTCCAGGGCGTGCGTCAGGTCCACGACCTGGGACTTCCCCAGCATGGCCCGCTCGAGGGCGCCCGCTGCCGCCTGCTCCGCATGAAGGGAGAGCAGCGCCGCGGCAAGCGGAATTATCCGCAACCGACCGTCCCGACCGCCCAAAGACCGTCCTGGCATACCCATGAACAAAAAGGCAGGGCCAAGCCATGACGCCAACCCTGCCCTGAAATCTGCACCGATTTTTTCATTTGCCAGACAGGTGCACGATAGCACACGCCCAAGTACCTGTCAATGTTCGCTTAGTTGCTTGTGCCTGGGAGCAGAACAACAGGGAAGGCCCGCATGCCTCACTATTCTCGATTCCGCATTCCGTACTCCGCATTCGGAATGGGGGGTCCCCATCGCTTGACCTTCCGTGTGGCGTCGGCTAAGCTCCTCTTGGCCGGTATGCCCCAGGAGGATTCCTTTGTCCGAGGAACTGAAACCGCGGTATCTCCGGGACATTCGTTTCTGCCCCTACTGCTTTCAGCAGACGTTCGACATGGCCGAGCTATCGGGCGAATGGGCCTACTGCGAGATCTGCGGCGTGGACATCGAGGTCAAGGAACTGATCAGGTCATGACGCGGCGCCAGTGGGTGGGTCTCCTGACGAGCCTCATCGTTGCATTCATGGCTGTGGGGTCCTCCGCGATGCCCGGGTGGACCGTCACGGAATCTTCTTCCATTCCGGGATGGCTCGGAATTTCCATCTCCGACGTGGGAGAAGGCTTGTCGGACCGGCTGGCCAGGACCTTTGGCCCTGCGGCGGGAATCGGTGTGGTCGTGGTTGACGTGCTGAAAGGCGGGCCGGCCGAGCGGGCCCCTTTGAAGCGGGGAGATGTCATCGTCAAGGTGAACGCTCAGCCGATTTGGGACGTTCGGCAGCTCCAGCGGACGATCCGGGCCCACCCGATCAACCAGGATGTGATGGTCACGGTCCTGCGGGAGGCCTCCCGTATCACCCTCCCCGTGACCATCGGTCCCATGCCGCTCGAGGCCCGCGCCCAGCTGGCCGGCGAGCGATTCGGGTTCCTGGTGCGAGACGGCGACGACCGGGAACCGCAGCGGGCTCCAACCGAGGCGACGGGGCGAATCCTCGTTGCCTTCGTAGACGCGGACTCGCCCGCCGCCCGCGCGGGCCTGCGCCCTCAGGACGTGCTCCTGACGGCGAACAGCCAACCGATGGCCAGTCTGGCGGATTTCGAACGGGCCATGCAGAGCGCGGGCCGGACGGTCTCCCTCGTGGTCGAACGGCGTGGCGCCCAGCGCCCCCTCACGGTCAACGTGGTCCTCCCGAGCCGGTAATCCCTCTCGCCCGCTGCGCCGTTCACCTCTCGACGTGCCCCTCATCGGCAGAATCTATTTGTTTCATTCCCCATACTATGCTATCCGTGGCGTGCGCCGGGGACGACCCTGAATCGACAGCGACAGGGATAGGGACAGCGAGGATCCTTCGCATGCTCCGGGGAACCGCTTGCGCTCTCCCGGGGCGGGTCCCGGCGGAAGGTGAACCCGGGTGGGCGAACGGGACATTCAATGGGGGACGCCCCCCCTCCCGCGAGGGAAGGACGGCGCGGAAGGCGAAGAGGACCGGTAGGGGAAAGAGGTCAGGAACGTGGCGGACGATCCCGTTGCCCCGACGGGCAAGGAGATCCGGCTCACCGAATACGCGGCCTGCGCCGGGTGAGCGTCGAAGCTGGGTCCGGCGGACCTGCACGACGTCTTGGATCATCTGGCCAAGCAGGAGCACCCGGATCTCCTGGTAGGCTTGACCGAAAGCGACGATGCCGCCGTGTACCGGTTGAACGACCGGCAGGCGATCATCCAGACGGTGGATTTCTTCCCGCCCATCGTGGATGACCCGTACACGTATGGAGCGGTGGCGGCCGCCAACTCCATGAGCGACGTGTACGCCATGGGCGGGCAGGTGCTTTTGGCCCTGAATGTCGCCGGCTTCCCCAGGGAGTTTCCCCGGAATGCCATTCGCCTCATCTTCCAGGGCGGGGCCGACAAGGTGGCGGAGGCGGGCGCGGTCATTGCCGGCGGCCATACCGTGGTAGACAAGGAGCCGAAGTACGGCCTGTGCGTGACCGGCGTCGTCCATCCCGATCGGATCACGATCAAGGGGGGCCTCACCCCTGGGCACCGGCTGTTCCTCAGCAAACCCCTCGGCAGCGGGGTCATCGCCACCGCGGGCAAGGCCGAACGGGTCCAGGCGCCCCACTTGGAGGCGGCGATTCAGAGCATGACCCGGCTGAACCGGGGCGCAGCCGAGGTGGTGTCGGCCTTCGGCCTCCGGGGGTGCACGGACATCACGGGATTCGGGCTGCTGGGGCATGGGGCCGAAATGGTCCTGGCCAGCGGCTGCGGATTTCGCATCCGCGCAGAGGCGGTGCCGCTGCTGCCCGGGGCGATGCGGTACGCCGAGGACGGGCAGTTTGCCGGTGGGATGGGCCGCAACCGGACGTTTGTCGAGAGCCTCGCCCGGGACGGGAAGCTCACCCTGCATGTCGCCCCGGCCCTGTCCAAGCCGCTGGTTGAATTGTTCTTCGACTCGGAAACGTCGGGCGGCCTGCTCTTTTCCGCCCCGGCGGAACAGGCGCGGGCGGTCCGAGACCGATTTGCGGCCACGGGTGAGCCCATCTGGGAGATCGGCGAGGTCACCCCCGAGGTGGCCATGAGGATCGTGTGAACCCCTCTGAGAGACCACCGGGCTATCACGGCACGGAGTAGTGGCCGAGCCTTCCATCGCATGACGGACAGCCACACACCTCAAAGTTCCGCACCGGCCGGCACAGCCTCCCCTGTGCCGGCCGGTGGTTTTCTGGCGAGCCTGAAGGCCAGCGCGCTCCTGGTCTTCCTTCTCCTGGCCTTTGTTGGCCTCCGCTATACCGAGGCGGGGGCCTTTCTCTCCAAGGAACGGATCCAGGCCGCAGTCGGCGGGTTCGGCCTCTTGGCCCCGCTGGCCCATGTCGTCGTCTATGCGGTGGGATCCACCGCCCTGGTACCCGCGACGGTCTTCACCCTGATGGGGGCCGTGATATTTGGGAAGTTCCTGGGAGGCTTCTACAACCTCGTGGGCGCAACGGGGGGCGCCGCCCTGTCATTCCTGCTGGCTCGCTTCCTGGGGCGGGGCTTCGCCGCCCGCCTGGCGACCGGGAGACTCCGGGACCTGGAGGCCAGGGTCGGGGAACATGGATTCGTGCTGATCTGCTATCTGCGCCTGGCGTATATACCCTTTGCCCCGCTGAACTATGCGGCCGGGCTGACGCGGATTCGGTTCCTGGATTACATCCTCGGGTCCGCGCTGGGCATGCTCCCCGGCATGTTCATCATCACTGCGTTCGTCGACGAACTGACCAATCTGGGATCGCCGGCGGACCTCTTGACCCGCCGATTCCTGCTCCCCCTGCTCCTCTTCGGCCTTTCACTGTTTCTGCCGGTGATGGTGAAGCGCGTGCTCCCGGCCAAGAGCTCCACCTCGTCCTCACGGCCGACCTGAAGGCGGCCGCGACTCCTTCCCACTCTGATTTCCCTCCAAGTCATGGGTACCCTGGCCGACAGCGATCCGGTCGCCCGAGGTCTCCGATGTCCTCCGTCTGTCCCATCGGGATTTCCGATGTTGTCTATCGGAATGTAGTGGGCTACATTACAGCCCCGCCCGGCGAACCTTGGGTACCGTTTGGACGGTACGGAAGGTGTCGGGACCAGGAGCGCGGGGCCTGTCCAATCCGTACCCAGACGAGGAGGGGATCATGCACCGAAGGCTGACGATTCTGATGATCGGTTTGAGCCTGGTGGGGGCGGCCGTCGCGCAGGCGGGAGAACCGCTGAAGGAACTTCGGGTCTCGGCCATTCCGGACGAGAACCCGAACGAGTTGATGCGAATTTACGCGCCCTTCGCCGAGTATCTCTCCAGGGAAGTGGGCATGAAAGTGATCTTTACCAACGTCGTGGATTACGCCGCCACGGTAGAGGGCCTGGCCGCCAAGAAACTGGACATGGTCTGGTACGGCGGCTTCACCTTCGTCCAGGCCCGCAAGCGGACCGGCGATGCGGCACCGCTGGTCAGCCGCGAAGAGGACCTCAGTTTCCACAGCAAGTTCATCACGCGGATGGACACGGGGATCGCCAAGCTGGCCGATTTGAAGGGGAAGACCTTCTCCTTCGGAAGCGTGAGTTCCACGTCCGGGCATCTGATGCCCCGGTATTTCCTGTTGCAGAACGGGGTCAATCCGGAGAAGGATTTCGCCAAGTTCAGCTTCAGCGGCGCGCACGACGCCACGGCCCTGTGGGTGGAGAGTGGCAAGGTGGATGCCGGAGCGCTGAACGAGGCCGTTTGGGACAAGCTGGTCCAGACGAAGAAGGTGGACACCGGCAAGGTGCACGTGTTCTGGACGACGCCGCCGTTTGTGGACTACGTCTGGGCCGTGCGGGGCGATCTGGACAAGGGTCTGCAAGAACGCATCGCCTCCGCCCTGCTCAAGCTGGACTACCAGAAGCCCGAAGACAAGCGGCTCCTGGACCTCCACCGCACGAAGAAGTACGTGCGGGTCAGGCCCGAGGACTTCAAGCCGGTGGAGGAAGCCGCCATCGCCGCCGGCCTCCTCAAGTAACGTCGAGTGGTCGAGTTGTCAATTCGTCGATTGGTCAAGCAGGGGCAACGGGAGGGTCGGTTCTCCCTGACGAATTGACCCCGCCAAGGCGGGGACCCGTTGACCATTTGACAGCGTACAGGGGAGGAAATGTACCGCCTGGAGGGCGTGAGCAAGGTCTTCGACGGCAGGCTGATCGCCGTCAACAATCTGGACCTCAAGATCGGCCGGGGCGAGAAAGTCGCGGCCATCGGGCCCAGCGGGGCGGGAAAGACCACCCTGTTCCGCATGCTCAACCTGACCATCAGGCTGACCTCGGGCAGGCTGTGGATCGCCGGCCGGGAGGTGGGCGAGCTTCGGGGCGCTCGCCTTCGTGCGCTTCGCCGGAAGATCGGGACCGTGTACCAGCAGCACAACCTGGTCCCCCGCCTCCGGGTCATCCACAACGTGCTGGCAGGGCGCCTGGGCGTCTGGTCGCTCCCCCACGCCTTCCGATCCCTGATCCGGCCGCGTGAGGAGGACGTCCGGGCCGCCCACCAGGCCCTGTCCCAGGTCGGCATCCCCGAGAAGCTCTGGGCCAGGACCGACGAGCTGTCGGGTGGGCAGCAGCAACGGGTCGCGATCGCACGTGTCCTCCTCCAGAATCCCGAGGTGATCCTGGCGGACGAGCCCGTCTCGTCCGTGGATCCGACGCTCGCCCATGGCATCGTCAAGTTGCTGGTGGAGCTGAGCGCCAGCTTCCACAAGACACTGGTCATGAACCTGCACAGCGTCGATCTGGCCCTGGCCTACTTTCCCCGGATCATCGGCTTTCGGGAAGGCCAGGTGGCCTTCGATCGCTCGCCCAGTGGTATCTCGGACGACCTGCTCACGGCCCTGTATGCCGGCGGCGCCGCCGGGGCCGCGGTCGAGGACGCTTCCCATGCCGTCGCACCCATCCGAAGCTTCACGCCCATTCTCCCATCGCACTAAGTCCCACTTCCCGATCCTTTTCGGGACTTGTTTCGCCGTGGCCTTCGTGGGGAGTTGGCAGCTCGCAGAGGTCCAGCCGGGACTCCTCTTCGAGGCCGAGGGCCGGCGGAACATGGCCAAGTTCATCACCGGCATGTTCCCGCCGGATCTGTCGGTGGGTTTCCTCCGGCTGCTCGTCGTCCCGCTTTTCGAGACGATCCAGATCTCGGTCATGGGGACCGTGCTGGCCGTCGCGATTGGGTTCCCCCTGGGTCTCCTGGGAACCGCCTCGCTGGCGTACACCGGCATCCTGCATGAGGTGGAACTCACCGGCTCCCCGTTTCACCGGTTCGCCCGCATTTTTCCTTACGTTCTGGCCCGCGGCATCCTGAGCGTCTTTCGCTGTATCCCGGAATTTGTCTGGGCCTTCATGTTCGTCCGCTCGGTCGGCCTGGGCCCCTTCCCCGGGGTCCTCGCCATTGGGGTGGCGTATGGGGGAATGCTGGGAAAGGTGTATTCCGAGATCCTGGAGAACCTGGCGGTCCAGCCCAGCGAGGCCCTCCAGGCGACCGGGGCGTCGCGCTGGAAGGTGCTGCTGTACGCGATGCTTCCCCAGGCGATGCCCCAACTGGTGTCCTACACGCTGTACCGGTGGGAGTGCGCTGTCCGGGCCTCGGCCATCCTGGGCTTCATCGGCGCCGGGGGATTGGGCCAGCAGATCGAACTGTCCATGCGGATGTTCAATTTCCAAGAGGTCGTCACCCTGGTCCTGATCCTGTTCCTCTTGGTGGCCGTCGTGGACTTCCTCAGCGCCAGAGCGCGCAAGGCGATCGTGTAACATGCCGGCACAATCTGCCTCGGCAACCACGGCGATCCCCCTTCCACCCCGGGGGCGGACGCGTGTCGCCAGCTTCCTCGTGCCGGCAGGCATCGCAGCCCTGATCATCTGGAGCTGGCACGGGACCCGATTCGACCTGGTGGACCTTCTGGGTGCCGAGGGTCGGGCCCAGATGCTTACCTACGTGCTCAAGCTCTTCCCTCCGGATCTCTCTTCCGATCTCCTCCTCAAGGTTGCGTACTGGTCCCTGGAGACCTTTGCCATCTCCTTCATGGGGACGCTCCTGTCCGTGGCGATCGCCCTGATCCTGGTCTTTCCGGCAAGCCGGAACCTGGTCTTTTCCGGCATCCTGTTCGAGGTGGACGAGGCGGGTCGCCCGGTGCGAGGGGCCCGCATCGGCCTCTACGTGATTGCCAGGGCGGTACTCAATCTCCTGCGAACGGTTCCCCACATCGTCTGGGCCCTGATCTTTGTGTTTGCGGTGGGTCTCGGGCCGTTCCCGGGCGTCCTGGCCCTCGGTCTGCACACGGGCGGGGTGCTGGGGAAACTCTTCGCCGAGATCGTGGAGGACATCGAGACCCAGCCGTTGGAGGCGTTGCAGTCCACGGGGGCGAGCCGATTTCACATCTTCGTTTACGGGGTCCTGCCGCGGGTCCTGCCGCAGTTCCTGGCCTACAGCCTGTACCGGTGGGAGGTGAACATCCGAGAGGCGATCATCCTGGGATACGTCGGCGCCGGCGGCCTCGGCCAGCAGATCCAGATCGCCATCAGCCTGTTCCTGGAGAACAAGCTGCTCACCCTGATCCTGGCCATCTATCTCATGGTCACCGTGGTGGATTACCTTTCCGCCTCCCTCCGCCGCCGCCTGCTGTAGCCCGATCTTCCTCGCTTTGCATCTGCGCACTGTCGAAGTACACTGCTTGCCACCGGAAACCTCTCTCCCCTCACCCTCCTCTCCCCCTCGAAGGGGGAGAGGGCAACCCACCCAGAGGGTACCCGGTACCCGGTGAGGAGGTGCATACGCGGCGCGGACAGGAGCGGTGTTGTCTTAACGAGCTGTTGAACGTGCGCAGGCAGATGGGACATAGGAGCCTGCAAATGGGGGCCGATCCGGCCCCTGACTCCAAGGAGATACAGATGGGCGTGAAGGCTCTAGGGCACGCGGTCTTGCGCGTGCGCGATCTTGAGCGATCTTTGGCCTTCTACCGGGATACCCTGGGCTTGAAGGAAGTCGCCCGCTACGGTGCTCGGATGGTCTTCCTCTCATGCGGAGAGAATCACCACGACTTGGCGCTCC
>Ga0214473_10001889_pt1 | contig 26594 bp, 28 predicted proteins | sample RVTome_7_FD_203509 | JGI IMG/M metagenome (GOLD analysis project Ga0214473, IMG submission 203509) | Soil microbial communities from uranium-contaminated site in the Upper Colorado River Basin, Wyoming, United States - RVT98D197 | ecosystem: Environmental > Terrestrial > Soil > Contaminated >...
CTTGGTCAAGATACCCCATTTCTCCCAATTAACTTTCATCTAACTCACGACAATCCTGACGTGGATAGTGAATTTAAACAAGAGTTTGGCTTACACCTGGACAAAGACAGTTCGTCGATATAGCTCAAAAAACGGAACGCGGTCCGGCTTACAGAGGGAACATCATTTTGTGGTATGCAACGAAAGGTGTCCCCAATCAATTACAGACAAATCGTTATGAACTGCTAATCTAAGGTTGTTGAAAGAGATGTGGTATCGTTGCAAAAGGAATTTGTTTTGGACGTCAACATTGACGGGAAACTCTTATTTGTTCTCAAACCGCGTTAGCTGAGATAAGGCATGACCGGATCGGAGGGGGCACGGACACCTGCTGTCGGGGCCAGAGTCATAGGACCAGGGTCCGGCCTTGAGTTTGGCTGTCGCTGCCGTTGAAAGCAACTTATTGCTGGGAAACAGGTCGGGCTCGGAGTTCAATAAAGCGATCTTCCGTAGTTCGATCAGTCATAAACTGCGGAGCAAATGAAAACTCCCTTTTCGACTAGAATATCGACGCAACGATCGGCGAGCTTCTCTTCGATATCGGCGATCTCTTCTTCTCTCAGACCGGTGGGCGGGTAAACGCAAACATGGCCGTCCTCGTTTTCGAAGCCTCCGTGGTGGCTTCGATCCTTGCTTCGGGACAGAGCCGCTTCGCGAGCGAGCTGAGTTCTGTGAGGTAGTTGTCGACGAGCCCCTTGCGTTCGAAGGAAAACATCGATTTAACCCTGGGAAAGACACATGGGTCGGACCGCGCTATGGATTCTGCTGAAAAACCCCGTTCTCCCTTCGACCAAACTCAGGGCGAACGGGAATGACACTTGATAGCATTGAGAAATTTCCGTTCATGCTGAGCCTGTCGAAGCATGAACGGAGGTTTTTCAGCGGAATCGCTATGTATGAACACTTTTGGGATTTTTCGCCCACCCAAGGCCGGCGGCTCATAGACATTGCCAAGAAAAATGTGATAAGAAATTTTTTTAAAGCTAAATCACGGGGAGAAGAGATATGGCGACTAAATTGAAATTCGGCTTACTTTTGCCACACTTTTGCGAATACGCCTCGACTCAAAGCTGCATCGAGGGAGCGAAAAAGGCCGAGGCCTATGGTTTTGACTCGGTCTGGGTCAGAGACCACCTGGTTTTCGAACCGCACGGGATGGAAGGCGAAGATAATACCCACATCGAGGGTTTGCTGATCCTCGCGGCGATCTCGTCGGTATGCAAGAAACTGATCCTTGGCACCGGCACCATGATCTCGCACCGACATCCGATTCATTTGGCGCAAGCCATGGCGGGGCTCAGCACGCTCTGCGACAGCAATATCATCATGGGTCTTGGCCTCGGCACCTTTCCCCACGAGTTCGAAGCCGCGGGTTACAAGAAGACGACGTTGCAAGATCGCGCTAACATAGCCAAAGTGAATGCCCTGCTCTGCCGCCGATTCTGGGCCGGTGAAAAGATCAGCTACAAAGACGATTATTACGACTTCAAAGACGTTGAGCTCAAACCGACGCCGAGCAAAAAGATTCCGATTTGGTACGGCGGCGGCACGCCGGCCTCCTGCCGCCGCGCGGCGGATTATTGCGACGGCTGGATGCCCGGACGCATTCCTACGGCGACGTTCAATAAAATGGTCAAGTACCTCGAAGAGCAGTGCAAGCTAGCGGGTCGGCCCATGGTTACCACCGGCGCGATCCCCATCACCAGCATCGATAAGAACCGAGACGTCGCGCTCAGCAAAGTTAACGTCAAGGGTCTAATCAACGAAGGCAACGCCCCTGCCAAGAAAACTTGGGTGAGACCGGCGTCCGGCACCTTCTCCACGGTTGCCGATATCGAAGGGCTGCTCATGGCCGGAACTCCGCCGGATATCGCTCGCGATACCAAACGATACGAAGAAGCTGGCCTTAATCATATCGTCTTCGATCTGCGCTTCCGCTACGCCGACTGGTACCAACAGATCGATTTGTTGGGCCAAGAAGTTCTGCCGGCGGTAAAAGCATAAGCGAGGTTCAAATTGTTCAAGCCGTTCAAACAGTTCAATTCGTCCGATCCGAATCTGCAAAACGTTTTGAACGACTTGAACGTTTTGAACTTTTTGAACGAACTTTTGGAGTTCTAAAATGCGTACGGAAAAAGTAAATTTCTATAGCGAAGGCGTCAAGCTCGCCGGCGTGCTCTACTTGCCGAATTCGGATCAGGGCAAGCCGTTTCCGGGTATCGTGCAGGGACCGGGCTTTCTCGGCCTCAAAGACGCCAAACACTATATCATGATGTTCGAGAAGCTCTGCGCCGCCGGCTACGCCTGTCTCTGCTTCGATTACCGTGGCTGGGGCGACAGCGAAGGCAAGGATCGCGGTTGGGTGATGCCCCAGTGGCAGGCGGAAGACATCCGTAGCGCCATTAGTTACCTGGAAACCCGTCCGGAAATCGATCCCGACCGCCTCGCCACCTACGGCTCCGGCGGCACCGGCGGCGGTAACGCCGTCTACGTCGCGGCGATCGACTCGCGGGTTAAGTGCTGCGTCAGCTACCTCGGCGTCAGCAGCGGCCGGGACTGGCTCCACTGCATGCGCCGCGAATACGAGTGGGTTGATTACCTCAAAAGCATCAACGAAGACCGCAAAAAACGCGCGGCCACCGGCTCGGGCGCTATCGTCAGCGCCCGTGAAGGGGGCATCATGGTGCAAACCCCGGAGCGCCAAGCCACCACCATCAAGAAAGAAGTGGCGGATAAAATCCCCGACGCCATGCCGCTCGCCTGCGCGGAAGCGATCCTCGAATACAGCCCCATCGACGTCGTGCACAAAATTTCGCCGCGCGGCGCCCTGTTTATCGCCGTGGAAGGCGACGCGGTCACGCCGGAACAGCAATCCTTCGATTTATACGAAAGAGCCGGCGAACCGAAAAAGCTGGTTTTATATAAAAAAACCACCCACTACGGCATTTACAACGATTATTTCGACGACGTCGCGGCCAACGTCATCGACTGGTACGACCGCTATCTCAAGTACCACAAGGTCGAAATCACCGAAAGGAAGTAGGAGTGAGGCATGAATAATATTTCCTTTGGCGTACGGGTGCCGAACTCCGGCCCGCTCTCCAGCATTGAAAACATCGTCAAAGCCACCAAGGCGGCCGAAGAATTCGGCTTCGACGCGATATGGGTACACGACCATGTGGTCTGGAGCACCGAGATGCATCGCCACCATATCTCCTCGGGCGCCTTCGAAGCGATCAGCGATTCCCAGGAGGCGAATTTCTTTGAAGCCACCACGATCCTGTCGTACCTGGCGGCGGAGACCAAGAAGATTGTCCTGGGCGTGGCTTGTTTGGTCATGCCCTGCCGCAATCCGATCTACGCGGCGAAGCAGTATTCGACGTTAGATCATCTCGCCAACGGCCGTTTGCTGGTCGGCGTCGGCCTCGGCTCCAAGGCGACCCGAGAGTCGGACGAGTTCGGCGTATTCGGAGTTCCCTATGACCGGCGCGGCGACCGCACCGATGAATATATTCAAGCAATGAAAGCGATCTGGACGCAGCCGCTCGCCTCCTACAAAGGCGATTTCATCGAGTTCAAAAACGCCGAGGTTTATCCAAAACCGGTGCAAAACCCCCATCCGCCGGTTTGGGTCGGCGGTTGGATGAAGCTCGCCGCCAAGCGCGCCGGCAGGTACGGCGAAGGCTGGATACCCGGCTGGCTCTCGCCCAAGGAAATGAAAGTCGGCTGCGATATCCTCGCCAAAACGGCGCAAGAAGACGGCCGTGATCCGAAGAAGATCACCATCGCGGTAGAGAAACTTGCGACGATTGCAAAGACGCGCGAGGAAGGATTGAATCTGGCGATGCCCACGCTCAAAACCAGCAGCGAGAGCTACGAGCGCGATATTAACAGCATGCAGTTCGCCCTCGACCGCCACATCTTCGGCTCCGTCGATGACGTGCGCCGGCGTGTCGATGAATTCATCGAGAACGGCGTGCAGCACTTCGAGCTCAAGATCATTTACCCGACGATGGACAGCTTGCATCGGCAGATGGAGCTGTGGGCGGAAAATATATTGCCGCGGTACAATTAAGGGACTTTCGAGTCTCCGGTCTCGAGTTTCCAGTCTAAATCGCTCATAACCGGAGACCCAAGACTCGGCACCCGAGACTGTTACAGGAGACCACATTGAACCTGCAATTCAATTTGAACGGTAAACCGGCGAAGGTGGACTACGAGGCGGCGGATACGCTCGCCGAGGTGCTGCGCAACCAGCTCAATCTTAACGGCACCAAGGTTTCCTGCGAAGTCCAAGTCTGCGGTGCCTGCACCGTGTTGGTCGACGGCGCGCCGGTCAGCGCATGTACCTATCTCGCGTATGAAGCGCGCGGCAAAAGCGTCACCACCATCGAAGGGCTGGAAAAGCCCGACGGCACGCTGCATCCGTTGCAGCAGGCGTTTATCGACGAGTTCGCCTTTCAGTGCGGTTACTGCACGCCGGGAATGATCATGGCCGCCAAGGCGCTGCTCGATGAAAGCCCCAAGCCCTCGCGCGATCAGATCATTCACTATATGGACGGTAATATCTGCCGCTGCACCGGCTACGTTCCCATCGTCGCGGCCATTCAGCGCGCCGCCGGGGTGATGGCGAAGGAGAGCAAGACGTGAGCGCCGAAAAGAAAACTGACTTTCAGATCGTCAACCATTCGATCCCGCGCCGCGACGGCCGGGTCAAAGTTACCGGCAAAGCGCAGTACGTCGCCGACTTGCGGCTGATTGGGATGGCCTATGCCAAAGTGCTGCGTAGCCCCTATGCCCACGCCAAGATTATTTCCATCGACAAATCCCGCGCCGAAGCGCATCCCGGTGTCCATTGCGTCGTCACCGGCTACGATCTTGAAGGCTTGAATCCGTACTACGGCCACGCGGTCAAAGATCACCCGCTCCTTGCCATCGACAAAGTCCGCTACGCCGGAGAGCCGGTGGCTGCGGTCGTCGCGGTTGATGAGCGCACCGCCTTCGAAGGGCTGGAGCTTATCGACGTCAAGTACCAAGAACTGAAAGCCGTTTTCACGCCGGAAGAGGCGATGGCCAAGGATGCCCCGCTATTGCACGAGCGGAAATTCGAAGCGGGTGCACTGCGCGGCTTCGAAGGCGAGGTGACCGCCGGCAAAGGCACGAACATCTGCCAGAGCCATAAGGTTCAGTGGGGCGATGTTGAGAAGGCATTCAAAGACGCCGCCGCGGTCGTCGAGGGCAACTACTATTTTCCCATGACCTACGCCTACGCGATGGAACCTTACGTCGCCGTCGCCGATGTCACCGACCAAGGGGTCAACATCTATTCCTCGGCCCAGCACCCTTTCATGGTGCGCCACGACTTGAAATCTATCTTCAATCTGCCGGTGAGCAAGGTGCGCCTGATCGTCCCCTTTGTCGGCGGCGGTTATGGCAGCAAATCCTACACGAAAATAGAACCGCTGGTTGCCGCTTGTTCCTGGAAAGCCAAGCGGCCGGTGAAACTGCAACTCACCGTCGAAGAAGCGATGCTCACGACGCGCAGCGACGACGCTTACACCTGGATGCGCACCGCGGTGGACAAAAACGGCAAGATCATCGCCCGCCAAGCAAAAATCCTGATGAACACCGGCGCCTACGCCGAAAACAGCCCGCTGGTCGTCGAAAAATCGACCAATCGCTGCGTCGGCCCCTATGCGATACCGAATGTTCTGATCGAAAACTCCTCGCTCTATACCAACACCGTGCCGGCAAGCTCTTACCGCGGCTTCGGTTGCGCCCAAGTCACTTTGCCCGGCGAATCGCAAATTGACGAGTTGGCGGCAAAGATCGGCAAAGACCCCTACGAGTTTCGCTTGGCCAATGCGGCCAAGCCGGGCGAAGAATTTTTTCCCGGCATGCGCCCCTTCGACGGCACGCTCAAACAAGACCTCGAGACCGCGGCGAAAGCGATCGGCTGGGGAACGCCCTTGGCCAAGGGCCATGGCCGCACCGTCGCTTGCTCCGGCAGCGACGCCGGCGCCTATCCGCTCACATCGACGGTAGTGCGAGTGCACGCCGATGGTTCGGTGACCATAATGACCGGCAGCACCGAACTGGGCCAGGGCAGCCACACTGTCCTGCCGCAGATCGCTGCCGAAGCGCTGGGGGTCGCTTATGAGAAAGTGAACGTGGTCTCTTCAGACACCGCGATCACCCCTTACGACCGCTCCACCGGGGCGAGCCGGACGACGACGCTGATGGGCAGCGCCGTGTTGGAAGCGAGCCAGGAGGCGATCCAGCAGATGGTCGTGATGGCGGCCGATGTGCTGAAAGTCAAGGTCGAGGATATTCAAACCGTTCGCGGCGGCGTCCGTTGCGGCGAAGTCCAGCTCGACTGGTCGCAGGTGATCAGCAAATTTTACGCGCTCCCCGACGGCGAAGTGATCGGTCGATCTTATATTAGAAAATCCGGCAAGTTCGCGGCCCTGCCGGTCTTTTGGGAAGCCGCCGCCACCGGTGTGGAAATCTCCGTCGACGAGGAAACCGGGAAAATCACCATGGAGAAACTCGCCACCGTCGGCGACGTCGGACTGGCGATCAACCCCGCGCTGGCCGAAGGCCAGGACCTCGGCGCCGCGACCATGGGCATGGGCATCGGTCTCTTCGAAGAGCTGGTTTACGAAGGCTCGCAGTTGGTCAACGGCTCGATCTTGGATTATCGCCTGCCGCGCTTCTCCGATTTGCCGAAGCAAGTTGAGTTGCACTTAGTTCAGAACCAAGACGGCGTTGGCCCTTACGGCGCCAAAGGCGGCGGCGAAGCGTCGCTCAACTCGATGGCGGCCAACATCGCCAATGCCGTCGATCGCGCCGTCGGCGTGCGTATTCGCCAAGCGCCGCTCACGCCCGAGCGGGTTTGGCGAGCACTCAAGGAAAAGGGGGTTCAAAGTTCAAAGGTTCAAAAGTTCAGGGAATAAAATCCGAGAATTCTTTGAACCTTGAACCTTAAACTTTGAACGGGACAAGTCCATGATGCCCTTACGAAAATTCGCCATCCACCAACCCAAGACCATCGCCGAGGCATCCCAGATGCTCGCCGAGTTCGGCGACAAAGGCCGGCTCTACGCCGGCGGCACCGAACTACTTTTAGCGATGAAGCATGATTTATTGCGCTATGAGCATCTGGTGGATGTAAAGACGATACCCGGCCTCGATCAGATCGAAGTGAAAAACAGCTCTGTGATGATCGGTGGTACCGCTACGCACCGCGCCATCGAACGCTCAGCGGTGGTGAGGCAGAATTTGCCGGTGCTCGTCGAGATGGAAACCCAAATCGCCAATGTGCGCGTGCGCGCCAGCGGCACTTTGGGCGGCAACCTATGCTTCGCCGAACCCCACTCGGATCCGGCGACGCTGCTTGTGGCGCTCGGCGCGAAAGCCCATGTGCAAGGAAAATCCGGTACTCGCTTCGTAACCATCGACAAACTCATCACGGGCGCATACGAGACGTCTCTCGCCGCCGATGAGCTGCTCGCTGACGTCGAGATACCGATTCCGGCAAAGACGCAACGCGCGGCCTATCTCAAATACCAGTTGAAAGAACGGCCGACGCTGGGGCTCGCGCTGGTCCTCGAAGTCGACGGCGAGAATATCAAGAAAGCCACCGCTGTAGTCGGCAGCGTCAGCACGGCTCCTACTCAGTCTACCCATGCAAACGGCCTGCTCACCGGCCCCAAATCGCAGGTTGAGAGACAACTCGGCGACGCGGCAGAAGCCTTGGCGCAAGCGGCCGAGCCCGTCGACGACCTTGAAGGCAGCGCCGAATATAAACGTCATCTCATCGGCGTGTTCCTTAAACGGACCTTCACCAAAGCGCTCGCCTAAACTCATTCCGCCGGACGCGATCCATTTCCCCATAGCGTCGGCACCTCCCGTCGTAGAAAATTCACCATTCGTACTCTCTACACGTTTTAGTTGCGTACAGCGATTCGAACGGCTGGCAAACTCGACCACGTTTGGCCTCTTTTGGGCGCTTTTCTTCCCGGGAAAATATTTGGCCTGATGGATCTTGGTTGCGCGGCAGCGGTCGTTGCGTGTACCATTAAAACACATCATCGTCCATGCGAGAAAATTGTTCTTGGGGGTGGTCTCATGGACATGTTCCTATATTTCGTCCGGCGCCTATTCTTCGATCTCAAACCCTGGCTGGAATGGGCTCTGCGTAACTGGGGCGTCACGATCGTCCTGCTCGTTGTTTTGATCTATTTGGCCCGCCGGCACCGACACCTCAGCAGATATCATTATTACTGAACGTCATCCTCGATTGAAAACGGCGCAGCGCGCGTGGGCGCCGGGCGCAACCGCGCTACTTGCGATCTTCTGCTAGAGCGTTCATGGATCGCGGCCCTTGACCCTCCGCCATTTCGTGCGCTAGTCTCAGTGCAAATCTAAATGCGCGTGCGCGCACGACGAAGCGCTCGAGTTCGCGGGCGCTTGAGCGACGGGAGAAATCATGGCAGGCGAGAAGAACTTTAACGGCATTACTTTCCGCATTCGGCATACGATGATGCCGGTCAGCGATCTTGATCGAAGCATCGATTTTTACACTCGGCTTTTCGGCATGGATATACAGCGCCTACGTGCCGCACCGGAACGAAATGAGCGCGTTGCCTATGTCGGCTACGGCAGCGACGATGATAGCCATGCGCTCGAGCTGATCCAGATCGGCGCTCCGAGCGAGAACCCGAAGATGGCGCCGTGGTCCGGCCATGTCGCTATTTTCGTTTCCGATCTTTATAAGTTCTGCGAAAAGCTGAAAGGCGAAGGAGTGACATTCACGCAGGAACCGGGACCGAACCGGCCCGGCAGCAAGGATCTCGTCGCCTTCATCACTGATCGCGACGGTTACACCCTGGAACTGACAGAGCGCCACTCCAAGTCTGGTCCGCCGGCCAAGATAACATAGTCACTTCCGACGGCCGGATTTTTGGTCGCTCTCAGCGGACAAACAGCATGCGGTATCGTTGCGTGTATTCTTCGAGCCTCTCGGCCAGTTGCACCCGGCTCGGAAAAAGCTTGAGGTGAGCCGGATATCCCTCCGGCTTGAGCCCCGGCTTGGCTGATTCCCTTCCGCGCTGGATGAAGATTCTCTGGCCTTCATCCGAGATCGTGAAGTCGATGAATAGTCTCGCCGCGTTCGAATGCGGCGCCTTCTCGACGATGCTGATCGGGTGCAGCGCCACTATCGCCGGCTCGATGCCGATCCAGTCCACCGGCGCGCCTTGTTTCTTCATCAGGTGCGGCCGGTACCAGTAGGCGACGATCTGCAGGTCATATTCCCCCGCGCCGAGCAGTTGGGTCACCAGTGAACGCCCGCCGCGGATGGAAACATTCTGTTTCGCCAGAGCCTGCATGAACTCCATGCCCTTTTTCTCTCCCATCAGATAGAGCATATTGGCGAACCAGCGGTCCTCGTTCTGATCCAACACCATGCGCCCCTTCCAGCGGGGATGAAGCAGGTCCTCGTATCGCTTCGGCTGCTCCTCGCGCTTTACCCGGTTCGTGTTGTAAGCCGTGACAATCACGTTGTCGTAGAGATCGGTCCAGTAGCCGTTGGGATCTTTGAATCCCTCCGGATAGGCGGCGGCGAACGGCGACTTATAAGGCGCGATGAAGCCCTTTTTCTGCATATGATAGGTTTCGAATTCTCCTACGCTCACCACATCCGCCGTATACGTGCCGGTCTGCCGCTCCACATTCATGCGGCTGAAAATCCTTTCGTGGGTCGAACGAAAAATGTCCGTCTTGATGAAAGGGTACTTGGCTTCGAAAGCGACGGTCAGAGAGCGGGCGAACTCGGTTTCCACCGAGGTGTAGAAAACCATCTTGCCCTCTTTCCTCGCGCCCTCCACAAAACGTTGTTGCTGATTGTCTTCGTTAGCAGCTTGGGTGAGTGAACAAGATAGTGAAAGCACTAAAGTCGCGAGATGTGAAACTAGCTTCTTGCGCATTGGGTTACTTCTCCTTGTCAAGTTGAGAATGCTACAAGAAGTCTTTAAGCACGTCACGCGCCACTTCAACATCTTCCTTGGCTACCAGAAACCTGACAGGTATCGTTGCGTGCATCCTGCTGAAATGTTCGCCGTGAGCGAGGTAAGGAATGTCTTCCGCTTCCAAAACTGATTTAACAAGTGCGATCAGGCCCGGGTCGGCAGTGCTCAAGACTTCGACGAGATCGATAGGTGCATCGTCCGATTCAGACTGCGGCAGCTCGTCGACTAGCGGTATTTGGCAGTCGGTGCACTGCGTAAACCCTTCCCGATACTCACCTTTGCACTTCGGACAGTACATTCGGCTTACCCTCAAATGAACTCATCAAACTTTCGCCAAATCATGCGCGCAAAATCAAATCTGTCACAGATGGGCATTTTCAGATCGTCAATTCGCATCACGGTTTAGAAACAAACTCGTTATCCTTGATCAAAAACCGCCAGGGCTTATCCTTCCACGGTCCCGCATAATCTACGCCTATCCGCGGTGTCGTGACAACCTGCGACTCCGGTTCGCCACGGTCTTCCAAATAAAGGACTTTGCCGCAGAGGTCGTCGCCGTTGAGCTTCCGATCGATCGCAAAGGCCTGGCAGAGCTTTCCCGGTCCACTGGCGAGATTCTGCTGCTGCTCCGTCTGCCGCCGCGCCCGCATCAGTTCAACGCCCTGAACCGGCTCTACCGCGCGGATTAGCACGGCCGCTGGAAAATCGACTGCCTCCGTCACGATATTGAGCATGTTATGAAAACCGTAGACCAAGTAAACGTACGCATAGCCCGCGGGCCCGAACATAATCTTCGTGCGCGCCGTCCGTCCGCGTGACGCGTGGCAGGCTCTATCTTCGGGTCCGACGTAAGCTTCCGTCTCGACGATCCGGCCCACCGTCGTCCCGTCTTGATGCTTGCGCACCAGATACTTGCCGAGCAACTGCCGGGCGACATCAAGAGTGGATTGTTGGTAAAATAAGCGGGAAAGTTTCACGGTCAAACGTGGGAAGCGCGATTTCTGGCTTCTCTCCACTGACAACTAATTTCTGCTTTTTCAGTCCGACTGCGGCAGCCCGTCCTTGATCTCCACCCAGGGCGCCTTGGAGCCGACATAGATGTGCTTAGAGGGCCTAACGCCGGGATCGGTATCCAGAGTTCCCAGGCGGAGACGGAGAGTTTCCGGACGCGCGTCATTGCGCTTCAAGATCGGTGAACCGCATCGCCCGCAGAAACACCGCCGTTTGCCCGGAGAAGATTCCCATTCCTTCAATAATTCCTCCCCCTCGAGGAATCTAAACGAAGCTGTCGGAATCGTCGCTCCGGTGCCGAACGCGGCACCCGACGCCTTCCGACACTGGCCACAATGGCAGTTGCTTACTGCCTTGAGCTCTGCGTCGATTTCGTACCGAATACCACCACAAAGACATGAACCTGTGAGCATGGAGCCTCCTTTAAGAAGATGCCGACCTGGCGGTTGGCCACGTTAACCAGCGGTTAAAACCGAACAAAGCGACACGTTTGCGGCTCTGGGTTGAACCCGCTGTTATGCTTGACTGTTTAGGTTCCTTACCTCGTCGATTCTTGGATCGTGCAGCCAGATGGCGTCTACGAGTTGAAACGCTTCCTGAGCGAATGGCGTGCCAATAACTTCGTCTCGTCTAAGCGCTCTGCCACAAAGCTCGCGAGAATTAGCGGGGCGCGCCTCGCTGTCTATAATCATAAAGCCGCCGCCATCCGGCCCAGGATCATACACAAGCGAAATGAGGACTCGTTCGCTGGGATCGGCGTCAGCACCCCAGGGACCGAGAACTAGGTCAATGTTCGGATAGTGCTCGGCGGAGCCGACGGTCCACTGAACGTAATATATTGCCAAGGTCTTTTCCGGGATAGAAACATCACCGCAAATGGTCTTGGAAACATTGCCGCAGCACTCACAGGTGCTTGAAGTCTCTTTCAAGGGTGTAGCTCTCAGGTCCATCTAATCCCGCTACTTATGAGGAAATGTTATTCTATTTCTCTCACCACACTCCAGTCCACCAACTGGCTCAACGGAATATCTTTTGTAATTTTTAGCCGTTCTTTGGTGAGCTGCACGTCGAGGCTCGCGCCCTTGTCGGAGATGATGCCGTCGTCGGCATCTGCACCTTCTCAGCGCGCTTTTGTTTCATGAAGCGCGTGCCGCGCATGTTTGTGGTTTCCCCTATTCCATCCGAACGTTTTTGCTGAAATCATACTTGGTCGAATAATCGCTTTCGAAGGTGCAGGTGATCCGCTCCCGGTCCCACCCGCCGGCAAAGCATTTCTTCAAGAATGCCATCATCAACTTCCAGGCGTCGTTCGCGGCCTTCTTACGGTAGCGGCCCGGCATCGTGTCGTTAAGCCAGCCGTGCGGCGCGTCGCGGTAGAGGCGGATGTGGTAGCTCTTCTTGGCTTTCTCAAAGCAGTTGCGGAAACGCACGACATCGTCAATGGAAATGATGTGGTCCGCCTCGCCAAAGGCACCGAGCACGGGGCAGTTTACTTTTGCGACGAGTTCCTCCACCGGAGTTGGACGAAGCTCGTTGCCCTGCCATTCCCTGCCGCCGATGGCGCCGTAGAGCACCACGGCGCCGGCGATGTCGTTACGGTTCGCCGGCAACAGAAGCGATTGGCGCCCAGATTGGCAAACGCCGATAATGCCGATGCGCGAGGTATCGACGCTGGGCAGCCTTTTCAAGTACTCCACCGCTGCGTTCAAGTCCGCCAGCGCGCCGTCGTCGGTAAGATCGACTCGTTGCTCCCCGCGCAGCACCGCGTTTCGGTCGCCGGTGAAACGGTGGAAGAGGTCGGGCGCCAAACCGACGAAACCGGCCTGAGCCAGCTTGACCGTCAAATCTTTCGTATGCTGATCGATGCCGTAGCGCTCGTGCAAGATGATCACCGCGGGCCGCTTGCCTTTGGCCTTGGGCAGAGCGCGTACGGCGCTAATGCCGCCGCCGAGGTTGACCGTTGCCGGTTTTATACCCGTTGATTTTTTCGCTGCCATGAGTACCTCCGATGTTTGTTTTGCAGTGCGTTTGAACCCGTCAAGCTTATCGCCGTGGGAACGAGGGAGTCAAGGCAGAGCGGCGCGCTTGTACCACCGTCAGTGCAACCGTATATTCAGGTTGATGAATCTCAAAGACGGATCAACCATCGTAGCCGATCTGACAACCATTGGGCGGAAGAGCGGACAACCGCGGACGGTCAAACTCCGCTTCGCCTATTTCAACGGAAACTTCTACGCTTCATCGAGCAAGGTGAAAGGCAAGCACTGGTGCCTGAACATGATTCGTAATCCCGCGGTCGAGATAACCGTGAAGGGAGAAAAGATTGCCTGTATGGCCAAGCAGGTCACCGACGACGCTCTGCGCCGCCAAATCCTGATTCTGCGTGATTCGCCGCCGCAAATGGATCGGGTGGTGTTCGAGATCGCGCCGCGCACATGACACTCACCCTCGGCTCAGGACAAATACTCCGGCGACGATCAACGCCGCCGCCATTCCGTCTCTGAGCGTCACGACTTCGATTCCTTTCAACGTAAAGCGTGCCAGGGCGAAGGTCACCACCGGCGAGATGCGCCAGATGGGCGACAAGAGCGCCGCGGGACCGTAAATCAGCGCAAAAAACGTGCAAAGCGAACCGACCGCTTCGGTAACGCCCGCCAGCGAAAAAAACAACAAGCCTCTCAGCGGCACCCGCACCGGCTTGACCTTGAGCCCCATGAATCGGCCGAAGGCGAGCATGCAGACGAGCGCCGTCGATTGCGTGACCAGCGCGCCGAGGACCGGCAGGCCCGCCGCACTGATGCCGATTTTTTTAAAGATCGGGTTGATGCCGAAACAGAACGCGGCGATCAGCGGGAAAAGCAAATACTCGAAGCGGCCGGCGCCGGCTGCCGGGCTCGTTTGAGCTTGGGAGAGCACGGCGATACCGACCACGATCAAGGTTACGCCGGCGACGATGAACCAGCTCATCTCTTCGCCAAGGAAGAGCACTGCGAGTATCACGGTCAATAGGGGCGAGCCGTTCTTTACCGAAGTGGCTTTGGAGGCGCCGACCAAGTCGATGCCTCTATAGTAGAAAACCTTGCCGAAGCTCGCGCCGATGGCGCCGGCCAGGAAAAAAGCCCAAAAGGCGCGGCTGGACGGGTCAACCTGGCCGATCTCGCCGTAGTAGATCGCCAGGCCGACGAGGAGAAACACCGAAACATGCTGCTCCACCAGCGTCGCCGTGCTAACGTCCGCATATTTCAGACCGCGCTTTAGCAGCAGCGGCCCGATCCCCCAAAGCCCTCCAGCCAACAACGCGTAATAAATTCCCGTCTGGAGTTCCTGGCTCATGGTTTGGACAGATGCCTACTTTTTCTTCGTCTGCTCTTCGACTTTTTTCTCCAGGGTCTCGACGTTCTTCTGCATACCCTCGTAGAGCGCCTTTTCTTTTTGCATCCCCCCCTGGATCGCCTTCTGGACTTCCTTGTCCCGCTCGGCGGAATCCTTCTTGTCGCCGCCGCAGGCGGAAAAGGCAAGCGCGCATGCCAGCATCACTATCGCTCCATTGAACTTAATCATCTCGTACCTCCTTCGTTCTGATTGAATTTAGTTAGCAGGAAAGCGAATGAACATGCAATCCACGATAGACGGGGGTGGTGGTTCAGTTTCGCCAAAATTTGTAGCAATCCTATGTGGTTGCCCGGTCGAAGGGCACTTAGGCCTGCCCCACCATCGATGCGGCGTTGAAATCAAACTGAACCACTACCTAGACGGGCAACGTAGCCCGGAGCCGCCGGCTTTTCTTTGCTCGCCGGTTTGTTATTCTGTCCGCAAGGATTCCAATGAGCCACCGTTCAACCATTTTCGCGGCTCTCTTCTTAATTGCCATCTCAGCCATCTCGGCGTCGTCTCAGACAACCGGCAAACACAAGATCAGCCCGACGCTTTCGGTGATCGATGCCGGCGCGTGGAAGTCCGTGCAAAAAGGCATCGAGTCGCGAAGAATCGCGCTCGAACGGAGCGATCCCGCTTATACGCTCGACCTGAAACTCCTGCGCTTCGATACCCAATGGATCACGGCGCGCCTTCTGCGCAGCGCGCAAAATCAACTCAAGGCGGCAAACGCGATGACGTTCGTGGAGCGCGGCGGTGCCGTGGCGGCCATCAACGCCAATTACTTTGACACCGACGGCAAGCCCTTGGCTTTTCTCAAGGCGGGCGGACAGGCGATTAATCCGCGGGTATCCAGAAGTTCGCTCTACACCGGCGTCTTCGGCGTCAAGGACCAACGTCCGTTCATTTCGCACCGCGACGATTTTCTTTCCGAGCAAGCGGACGAGGCGATGCAGTCGGGGCCGCTGCTCTTGCTGCGCGGCGCTCCTCAGGCCGTTACCGGCCTGCCGCTGCGCGCCAGCCGCCGCGCGCTCATCGGCATCGACAAGGAACAACGACTGATGATCGCTGTCACCGATAATCTCATCGGCGGCCTCTTTTGGGCGGAGCTGCAAGAAATTTTCTCGGCGGGCTCGTGGCAGGTGCAAGCGCAGGATCTGCTCAACCTCGACGGCGGCGGCTCGGCGCAACTCTATATAAAGGCGGGCAAGTTCGAGGAATTCGTCCCCGGCACCGTCGATGTGCCAGTCGCCATCGGATTCTTCGCTAAGACACAATAGCCAGTCGTTAAGACATATCGTTCAAGTAGTTCAAGACGTTCAATCGCTTCGCTCCGTTCAAGCCCCCTTCTTAATCCTTTCCCGCGTCGCGGGGGCGGAAATAGGTGGGGGTTTGAACGGCTGGAACGATTTGAACGGTTTGAACCCTGGTCGCTAGTCCAGCGAGATGAACGCGACCCGGCTCCACTCCAGGGCGCGCGCGGGGAGGATTCCGAGGTAAAGAGTGCCCACGACGGCGAGACCGATGGCGAGATAGAGATAAGGCGCCTGGCGAAAACTTTTCCCTTCCGCGCCGCCCTCTTCCATGTACATCGCCACGATCACCCGCAGGTAATAGATCACCGACAAAAGGCTGTTGAGCACGCCGATGATCGCCAACGCCAAGTAACCGGAAAGCACCGCCGAGCGGAAAACATAGAACTTTCCCGCGAAGCCGGCCAGCGGCGGGAAGCCGGCCAGCGACAGCATGAATAGCGTCATGGCCATGCCGAGGAACGGGTGTTTAAAACCCAGGCCGGAAAAATCGCGATACTCCTCGGGTGATCGCTCGGTCTCCGCAAGTGCGGTGATGACCGCGAAAGCCCCGAACGCCATGAACGCGTAGGTCAGCAGATAAAAGAGCAGCGGCAGCCCGCCCCACTCTTCGCCCACAACAAGCGCCACCAGCAGATAGCCGGCGTGAGCGATGCTCGAGTAGGCGAGCATCCGTTTGACGCTCGACTGAGAGATGGCGAGGAGATTGCCCAGCGTCATCGTGATGATAGCGAGTACCCAGAGCGGAAACGCCCAGTCGCTGTCCAGCGGCGCCAGCTGATGCATCAAGATCCGCGCCCAGGCCGCAAACGCGGCGGCCTTTACGGCCACCGACATGAAGCCGGTGACGGGAGTGGGCGCGCCCTCGTAGACGTCGGGCACCCAGAAATGAAACGGCACCGCGCCGACTTTGAAGGCGAAGCCGACGAGCAGGAGCAGCGCGCCGCCGATGAGATAGGGCGGCCAATCCTCCGGCGACTCGATCAAGTAGGCGGAAATCTCGTTGAGATTGGTCGAGCCGGTGGCGCCGTAGATCAAGGCGACGCCATAGAGCAGAAAGCCCGTGGCGAAAGCGCCCATGAGAAAATATTTCATGGCGGCTTCGCTGGAGCGGCCGCTGGCGCGCCAGATGCCGGTCAAAATGTAAACCGCGAGGGACATCGTTTCGAGCGCCAAGAAAAAGACGATCAGGTCCTTGGCCGCCGCCATCAGAATCATCCCAGTGGTGGCGAAAAGCACCAGGGCGTAAAATTCGCCTTCGTGAATCTCCGCCTGGCGGATGTAATGAATCGAGGAAAGAATCGTCAGCGCTGCAGCACCGAGAAAAATCTGCGTAAAGAAAAGCGCGAAGTTGTCGAGCATGACGGCGTCGCCGAAGGCGCTTTCCCGGCTGCCCCAGAGAAACAGCGTCTCGCCGGCGCACAGCGCCAGCCCGAGCAGGCTGACCCAGGCCAGCAGCCCTTTTTCCCCCTCTTGGTAAAAAAGATCGAGGAGCAAGACCACCAGTGCCGTGAGCAGCACTTGAGTGGCGGGGAGCAGCGGCACGAGATTGATGTCGGTCACTTATCCGCTCCCTGCGCGGGCCGGTGCACGGCCGCCGCCGTAGCCTGCGCCGCAAAAACTTTCTTAAGCGTCAGATCGACGGCAGGCTTCATCCGATCCAAAAAGGGTTGGGGATAAACGCCCATTAGAACGATCAGCGCCAGAATCGGCGCGAGGATAAGAATTTCCCGGCCGTTTAAATCTGTTAGTTTCTGGTTTTCCGGATGGACCAGCGGGCCGAAAATCACCCGGCGAACCATCCAGAGCATATATATCGCGCCCAGGATCACGCCGGTGGCCGCCGCGGCGGTCCAGAGCGGCGTCACGCTGAAGGCGCCGAGCATGATCAGAAACTCGCCGACAAAGCCGTTCAAGCCCGGCAGCCCGATGGACGAAAAGGTGACCGCCAAGAGCAGCGCGGAAAAGAGCGGCACCTGCTTCCACAGGCCGCCGAAGTCCGCGATCAGCCGCGAGTGGCGCCGCTCATAGATCATCCCGACCAGGAGAAACAGCGCGCCGGTGGAAAGACCGTGATTGAGCATTTGATAGATCGCCCCCTGGATGCCCTGCACGTTGAGCGCGAAGAGCCCGAGCATGACGAAGCCGAGGTGGCTCACCGATGAATAGGCGACCAGTTTCTTGAGGTCGGTTTGCATCATCGCCACCACGGCGCCGTAGATGATGCCGATGACCGCGAGCGCGATGAAAAACGGCGCGGCCGCCAGCGCGGCGTCGGGGAAGAGCGGGATGGCGAAGCGCAGAAAGCCGTAGGTGCCGAGCTTGAGCAATACGCCTGCGAGGATCACCGAGCCGGCCGTGGGCGCTTCCACATGGGCGTCCGGCAGCCAGGTATGAAAAGGGAAGAGCGGTACCTTGATCGCAAAGGAAAGCGCGAAGGCGAAAAAGAGCCAGCTCTGTTGTTCGAAGGGAAGTTGCAACGCGTAGATCCGCAGCAGGTCGAAGGTCAGCACTTGGGTTTCCTGCGCGTAGCGCGTGGCCAGATAAATGATCGCGACGAGCATCAGGAGGCTGCCCGCCATCGTGTAGATGACGAACTTGAGCGCGGCGTAGATGCGCCGCGCGCCGCCCCATACGCCGATGAGAAAATACATCGGCACCAGCATGACTTCCCAAAAAACGTAGAAAAGAAAAAGATCCAGCGCGACGAAAGCGCCGAGCATGCCGGTCTCCAATAGCAGCATGAAAATAAGATATTCTTTGACCCACTCCTTAACTGACCAGGAAGCGAGAACCGCCAGCGGCATGAGCAGCGTCGTCAGCAGAACCAAAAAGAGGCTGATACCGTCAATGCCAATAAGATACTCAATGCCGAAGGCGGGCATCCAGGGTATCCGTTCGACCAGTTGCATCTCGCCGGCGGCGCCGTCGAAAAGATTGAAGACCTTGAGCGACCAGAGAAAAGCGAGCGCGCTGGCGAGCAGCGCCACGGAAAACAGCGCCTGGGTTTGCCTGCGCGGCACGAGCAAGAGCAACGCGGCGCCGATCACCGGAATGGCGAGGAGCAGGGTCAAGTCTCCAGGGGTGAAGGGTGACATGTTTACGGCTGCCTGAGATAGTAGACCAACAGCGCCAGCGTGCCGGCGAGAAAGCCCATGACATAGTGCTGCACGTTACCCGTTTGCAGAGCGCGCCAGATCGAGCTAGCGTCGCGCGCGCCGGCGCCCACGCCGTTGACGATACCGTCGATCACGCCTGGGTCGAAGACTCGCGCCAACCAGTCGGAAATCAAAGTAAACGGACGGACCAGCAACCAATCATAAATCTCGTCGACGTAATATTTATTGAGTGAAATACGATACAAAATTCCGCCCGTCCCAGCGCCCTGATCGACCGCGGGTCGCGGCCTTCCGTACTTTACGTACGCGAGAGCGATGCCGGCGGCGACGATGACGAGTGTTAACGCCATCAAAGTGATCTCCGTTTCGACCGCGCCGTGATGGACCTCGTGACCGCCCCGGACTACCGGCTCAAGCCAATGATCCCAGCGGCTGCCCCATAGGTATTCCGGCGCGCCCAACCAGCCGCTGAAGATCGAGCCGACGGCGAGAATCATCAGCGGCACGGTCATCACCGCCGGCGATTCGTGCAGATGGGCCTGCCCGCGCGGGTCGGCGCGGGAGCCGCCATGAAACACCATGAAGAGCTGGCGAAACATGTAAAAGGCGGTCATCCCCGCGGTGAGCCAGGCAATCAGCCAGAAGCCCGGAGAACCATGGGCGCTGCTGTACGCCTGCCAGAGAATTAGATCTTTGGAAAAAAACCCCGCGGTGAACGGCGCGCCGGCGATCGCCAGCGTGGCGATCACGTAAGTCCAGTAGGTCGCTGGCATGTGAGATTTGAGGCCGCCCATCTTGCGCATGTCCTGCTCGCCGCCCATGGCATGGATCACGCTGCCGGAGCCCAGGAACAGACAGGCTTTGAAGAACGCATGGGTGAACAGATGAAAGATCGCCGCGCCGAAGGCACCGACGCCGACGGCGAGAAACATATAGCCCAACTGGCTCACGGTGGAATAGGCCAGCACGCGCTTGATATCGGTCTGCGTCAAGGCGATGGTGGCGGCGAAAAATGCCGTGGCCGCGCCGATGGCGGCGATGAGCGACAAAGTCTGCGGCGCCAGAGCGAAGAGAAAATGTAGCCGCGCGGTCATGTAAATGCCGGCGGTCACCATGGTGGCCGCGTGGATAAGCGCGCTCACCGGTGTCGGCCCGGCCATGGCATCCGGCAACCAGACGAACAGAGGAATCTGCGCCGACTTGCCGGTGGCGCCGACGAAAAGCAGCAAGGTAATCGCCGTGACCGTCGCCGGGCTGAGCATGTTTACATGCTTTTGCAATTCCGCGAAGTCGAGCGTCCAGATACCCTGGCGCCCCAGCTCGGTGACCAGCAGCAAAATGCCCAGCACAAAACCGAAATCGCCGATGCGGTTGACGATGAAAGCCTTGTTGCCGGCGATGGCGTTATTGTGATCTTGATACCAGAAGCCGATCAGTAGATAGGAGCAGAGTCCGACCCCTTCCCAGCCGACGAATAGGAGCAGCAGGTTGTCGCCCATGACCAGCAGCAGCATGAAGAAGATAAATAGGTTCAGGTAAACGAAAAACCGCACCATCCCCTCGTCATGGTCCATGTAGCCGAGGGAATAAATATGGATCAAAAAGCCGATGCCGGTGACGACCAGCAACATCACCGCCGTCAGCGCGTCGACTTGAAAAGAAACATTGACGCGGAAAGCGCCCGATTCGAACCAGGTATAAAGGGTATCGCGGAAGACGCCCGTGGCGGGCAGCAGCATGAAGACATAAGCGGCAACGGCGAACGATGCGCCCACCGCCGCGCAGGCCAGGAGCCCGGCGGTTTTTTTGCCCAGGCGCGCGCCGAAGAACATATTGATCGCGCAAGCGGCGAGCGGCAGCAGCGGAATCCAGCGCAACAGATCCAGCGCCATCGGGTTGGGCGTCGGCTCTACCATTTGAGCAGTTGCATCTCCTGCGGGTCGAGAGATTGGCGGTGGCGAAAAACGGAAATGATGATGGCCAGACCGACGACCGCTTCCGCCGCCGCCACCGCCATGACGAAGAAAACTATGACCTGTCCTTCCATCGAACCGAGGAAGCGGGAAAACGCGATAAAAGTCAGGTTCACCGCGTTGAGCATCAGCTCGATGGACATCAAAACGACGATCAGATTGCGCCGGATCACGACGCCGACGACACCGATGGCGAAGATCGCCGCGCTCAAAATCAAGTAGTGATTGAGGGGGACCATCGTGATTAATGCTCCCTCTTCGCCAACACCACCGCGCCGACGATGGCGATCAAGAGCAGCACCGAAGCGATCTCGAACGGCAGCACGAAGTCGGTGAAAAGACTTTTTGCCAGCGATTCCGGAGCGCCGAACAATTCGGTAGCCGCAAATGGATCGGCGGGCGCTTCGTCATGGCTCACCAAAGCGGCCAACGCCACGGCGAGCAAAAGCGCGACCACCGTGCCGAAACCCCACGACAGGCCGCGGCGTGGTTCCAGCGAAGTGGGATTTAGCAACATGATGACGAAAAGAAAGAGCACCATGATGGCGCCGGCGTAAACTAGTATTTGCAGCACGCCCACCATCGGCGCCTGGAGCGTCACAAAGAGAATCGCGATAAGAAAGAGCGCAGCCACCAGGGCCATGGCACAGTGGACCACGTTGCGCTGAAACACGACCATGAGCGACGACAGGATGAGCAGGACCGCCAGAGTGTAAAAGATTATCATGGACGATGTCATGACCTTGTCATAGCTGCTGAACGGCGACGATCACCAGCGCGGTAACGATGACGTTTAACAGCGCCAGCGGCAACAGCATCTTCCAACCGAGCCGCATTACCTGGTCGTAGCGGAATCGCGGCACGCTCCAGCGCAGGAGGATTTGCAGCCAACAGAAAAAGACCACCTTCACCGCGAACGCTCCCACTTGCAGCAGCGTGACCGCGAGGTGGGGCAGGAGCCAAGTGGCCCCCCAGGGAAAATGAAAACCGTCACGCAGCAAATAGGGAACCTGCCAGCCGCCGAAAAACAGCGTCGTCATCAAAGCCGCGGCAGTGACGATTTCGGCGAACTCGCCGGCAAAGAACATGAGAAACTTACCGCCGGAGTATTCGACATGGTAACCCGCGACGATCTCCGACTCTCCTTCCGGCAGGTCGAAGGGAACTCGTTTGGTCTCGGCGACCGCCGCGGTGAAGAACAGCAGAAACGCCAGCGGCTGAAGAAAAATCCCCCAGGACGGCAGCCAGCCGATGGCGGCCTTCAAGAAACGCCAGGATTCCGGCAGAAATTCGCGAATGAGAGTTCCCTGGCCGCGCGCGATCTCCTGCAACTCCAGCGTCCCGTAGACCATCAGGATGCCAATGACCGACAGCCCCATCGCGACTTCGTAGGAGATCATCTGCGCCGAGCCGCGCACACCGCCGAGCAGCGAGAACTTGTTGTTCGACGCCCAGGCGCCGATGACGATGCCGTAGACGCCGAGCGAACCCATGGCGAAAACGTAAAGGATGCCAATGTTCAAATTGGCGACCTGGAGATTGATCACCCGCTCGCCGATTTGCAGCGTATCGCCGAAGGGAATCACCGCAAACGTCACCAAAGCGGGAAACAGCGCCATGCAGGGCGCCAGGGTGTGTAAAAACTTATCGCCTCGCGGCGGAATGAAATCTTCCTTGGTGAGAAATTTGACCGGGTCGGCGACCAGCGTGTTGATCAGCCCCATGCCGGCGAAGCCGAGGATCGATGCGCGATTGGCGCCGATCCGGTCTTGCATCAGCGCGCTTCCCTTGCGCTCGATCCAGCCAAGCACCCCGGCGAGATTGAGAACCATGAAAAGGACGAGAAAGGCTTTGAGTGCGATGATCCCGAAGTCCACGATCATGATTGTTCCACGCCACCGCCGCCGAGTTGAATTCCCTGATCTCCGATCGTTGCGTAGCTGATTCCTTGATAGAGCGCAACTTCCTCCGCCAACGCCTGCAAAATTTGCGACGGGGTCGAATAGGAAAGTTTCTCGCCCGCCGAATCGAGCAGGCGCAGGAAAATTTGCCAATCTTGCAGGGCGCCTTCCGGCGCAATCACTGCGGCGTTGAGTTTCTGCACCCGCCCTTTGCGGTTGGTGTAGGTCCCCTCCTTCTCGCCAAAATGCGTGGCCGGGAGAACGACGTGGGCAAGCTTTGCGGTCTCGCTCAGCCGGATGTCCTGCACGACCAGGAAAGAGAGCTTTTGCAGCGCCGCGCGGCGCGTTACGTCCGCGCCGTTGGCTTCGAGCAGATCTTCGCCGACGATATAACCAGCCGAGAAGTCGCCGGCGAGCAGTTTTTGCAGCAAAGACTCATAGCCGCCGTTGGCGCACACGCCCATGTCGCGGGCGCCGCGAAAATTCGGCGCTCGATCCGGGCTCATGAGAATCTTTTGGGTTTCAGTAAGCTCGCGCTCCTGATAACAAACTTCGAGCGGCGAACCCGGCGTAAGCTTTTTCATCAGCTTGGCGAACAAAAACGCTTCTTCGTTGGTGCTTCGGCCGCTCATCATTCCGGCCGCCGCCTTGGCCGAGCGCAATCCGGCAAGCACCGCTTGCAATGCGTGCTTCCAGGTCGCCGGCACCAGGCCGCCTTCCTGGCGAATCAGCGGTGTCGTCAGCCGCTCGCCGCCGGTCAACTCATGAAAACAGTAGCGCCCCTCGTCGCAGATCCAGTGGCTGTTGACCGCTTCGTTAATCCGCGGTTTGAAGCGCGCGATCCTATTCTGATAGGTCTCGACGCTGATGTTACAGCCCGTGCTGCAGCCGGGGCAGACCGACGGCGTCTTTTGCAGATACCAAACGCGCACCTTGAAGCGAAAATCGCGGTCGGTGAGCGCCCCCACCGGACAGATATCGACCACGTTGGCCGACAGCGGATTGTCGAGCACGCTGTCGTCGAACAGCGCGATGGTCGAATGGTCGCCGCGGTTGATCACGGTAAGCTCGTCGGTCTTGGTGATCTCCTGACAGAAGCGCACGCAGCGCGTGCACTTGATGCAGCGCTCGCCGTCGAAGATGACGTTAGGGCCGAAAATGGTTTTCTTGCGGTCATGCTGCTTACCGACCTCGAAACGGCTCGCCTCGCGATTATGCTCCATATAATAGTTCTGGAGCTGGCACTCGCCGGCCTGGTCGCAAATCGGACAGTCGACAGGATGATTGATCAGCAGGAACTCCAGCACCGCCTTGCGCACCGCCAGCACCTTGGGACTTTGCGTCAACACGCCCATGCCCTCGGCGACTTGCGTGTTGCAGGCGATCTGCAGCTTGGGCATCTTCTCGATCTCAACGAGGCACATGCGGCAGTTTCCGGCGATGGATAGCTTCGAATGATAACAGTAGTGCGGAATCGTCACCCCGGCCTCGGCTGCCGCCTGGATAACGGTCTTGCCCTTGGTCGTGGTGACCTCTTTCCCGTCGATGGTGATCTTTACCGGGTCCATAGTTAACTGGGTCGAGGATTGAAGATGGAGGATGGAAGATTGCGATCCTCGATCCTCCATTCTCGATCTTCGATCTTCATTGCGTGCGCACCGTGCATCTCTTCTCCGCGATATGCGCCTCGAACTCGGCGCGAAATTTTCTAATAAACGCCGCCGCCGGCATCGCCGCCGCATCGCCGAAAGGACAGATCGTGTTGCCCATGATGTTGCCGCTGATATTAAGTATCAGATCGAGATCGCTCGCTTGCCCTTCGCCATTTTCGATGCGGTGAAAAATCTTTTCCATCCAGTGGCAGCCTTCGCGGCAGGGGCTGCACTGGCCGCAAGACTCATGGGCGTAGAAGCGCGCGATGTTCGACGCCGCGCGCACCATGCAGGTCGTGTCATCCATGACGATGACGCCGCCGGAACCGAGCATGCTGCCCGCTGCTTGCACCGACTCGTAATCGAGATTGACCTTTTCGAGCTCGTCGGGACGCAACACCGGCATCGAGCCGCCGCCTGGAATGACGCCTTTTAGTTTTCTACCGTTGGCCACGCCGCCGCAATCCTCTTCGAGAAACTTTTTGAACGGGTAACCCATCTCCAACTCGTAGACGCCGGGTCGGGTAATATGGCCGCTGACGCTAAATAGCTTCGTCCCTTTGCTCTTCTCTGTGCCCATGGCGGCGTAGGCGGCCGCGCCGCGCTCGATGATCCACGGCAGCGCCGCCAGCGTCTCGACGTTGTTGACCACTGTCGGGCAGCCGAACAGTCCATGGGTCGCCGGAAAGGGCGGTTTGACCTTGGGCCAGCCGCGCCCGCCTTCCAACGACGAAAGCAGCGCAGTCTCTTCGCCGCAGATATAGGCGCCCGCGCCCCGGTGAACGATCACGTCCAGATCGTAGCCCGAGCCGAAAATGTTTTTACCGATGTAGCCCGCCCGGCAAGCTTCCTCCACGGTGCGCTCCAAGATCTTCGCCCCCGCCACAAGCTCGCCGCGAATGTAAATGAAGGCGGTGTGCGACTGAATCCCGTAGGCCGCGATCAGCGTTCCTTCGAGGATGGCGTGGGGATCTTGTTCGATCAGCAAACGGTCCTTGAACGTGCCCGGCTCGCTCTCATCCGCGTTGCAAACCAGATACTTCGGCTTGGGGCTGTCCTTGGGCACGAAGCTCCACTTCATGCCGGTGGGAAAACCGGCGCCGCCCCGTCCGCGCAGCCCCGAGGCCTTCACCTCTTCGATCAGCTCCGCCGGCTTCATGTTGCGCACGACCTTCTCCCAGGACTGATAGCCGCCGCGCGACTGGTAGACGGCCAGCGTGTGGGAGTCGGTGACACCGATATTGCGCAGCAGAAGTTTTTCCATGCTCAGTCGAAGCGCATCTTATTTCAACGAATCAAGAATCGCGGCCACTTTCTCTTCCGTCAGATTCTCGTAATAGCCGTCATTGATTTGCATCATCGGCGCCGTACCGCAGGAGGCAAGACATTCGACTTCCGAAAGCGTAAACCGGCCGTCCGCCGTCGTCTGGCCAGGCTCGATGCCGAGCTTTTTTTTGATCAACCCGGTAATCCTCTCCGCGCCGCCCAGCGCGCAGGATAGCGTGCGGCACACCTGGATATGGTGCCGGCCGATGGGCTTCATATTATACATCGTGTAGAAGCTCACCACGCCGTGCACCCGCGCCGGCGATTGCTCCATCAGCCTGGCGACGTATTCGATCGCCTCCGGGCCGAGATGGCCGAATTCTTTCTGGGCAAGATAAAGCACCGGCAGCATCGCCGCTTCCTTTTTGGGATAGCGTGCCACGGTTTCCTCGAATTTCTTATAGGTCTCGGGTGAAAACTCTAGAGCCATTGTTCATCGAGTCGAGGATGGAAGATCGAGGATTGAGGATCGCGCCCCCTCCTCTCGTTCTGTCTATCCTCTATCCTCCATTATCAATCTTCGATTCCTGTTTTTTTACCTGTCGCACTCCCCGCCGATCATATTGACCATGCCGAAGGTCGGAATGATGTCCGCGATCATGTGCCCTTTCACCATCTCGTGAAAGGCCCCCATGGCGATGAAGCAGGGCGGGCGCACGCGCACGCGATAGGGCCGGCCGCCACCGTCGCTGACGAGGTAAAAACCCAGCTCGCCGTTCCCGCCCTCGACGGCGAAGTAGGTCTCGCCGGGCGGCACATGGATGCCTTCCATGATGATCTTGAAATGGTGCATCAAGCCTTCGATGCTGTTATAAACCTTTTCCTTCTCCGGCAGGACGAAGCGTGGATCGTCG
>Ga0214473_10001890_pt1 | contig 26583 bp, 28 predicted proteins | sample RVTome_7_FD_203509 | JGI IMG/M metagenome (GOLD analysis project Ga0214473, IMG submission 203509) | Soil microbial communities from uranium-contaminated site in the Upper Colorado River Basin, Wyoming, United States - RVT98D197 | ecosystem: Environmental > Terrestrial > Soil > Contaminated >...
GGTCTCCCGGGAGCAATCCCCTGAAGGCCCGTGGTAGACTACCACGTCGATAGGCTGGATGTGTCAGGGCAGCAATGCCTTCAGCTAACCAGTACTAATAGGCCGTGCGGCTTGACCCATTCCCGTAAATTTTCTTTTTTAGTCCCTCGTTTACGTGAGGGCGTTTTCTGCTATACTTTATGGGGAATAAATAAAGTAAAAAATTGATATATAAAAATCCCTTAAATAAGGAGCCCCAAAAAAGCATGAGGGAAAAGGATATCTTCGAAGAAATAATCGACATGGGGAAGAGGCGGGGAGTCCTCACCTATGACGAGATCAACGAGGCGCTGCCTTCCGAATACTTCTCTCCGGACGAAATTGAAGAGCTTATGGACCTCCTCCAGGACATGGGTGTCAAGGTCGTGGACGAGGAGGGCATTACGGACGAAATCGAGCCCGAAGAGGCCGAGGTCGAAGAATATGAAAAGACCGAAGACCTCGTCCAGGCATATTTCCATTCAATGGGGAATATTTCCATTCTCACCAAGGACGAGGAGACCGACCTGGCCAAGCAACTGGAGCAGGGAAAAGCGATCATTAAAGATATCGTCACCAAGCTCCCCCTCTTCAAGAAAATCGAACAGAGCATAGACATGGAGGAAGAAGGCATCACCGAGGATGAGAGGACCGACGAGGCCGTGAACAAGGCCGTGCTCCGCCTCGAAGAGATAATGGCGAAGGTGCGCGAGGTGGACAGGAAATTAGGCAGGCACGGCTCCCTTCGCGAGCTGAGGAAGAACATAAAGGAGAAGGCCAAAAAGGGCACGAATTCCCGGAAGCTGGACGCCCTTTGCAAGGAAGTCCAGCAGGATTACAAGAAAATAGAATCCGAGGTAGGGGTGAAAGTCGACGTCCTGAAAGCCAATTGGGAGCGTCTCCAGAAGGCCAACACCCTGGTTACCGAAGCCAAGAACGAGCTTATCACAAGGAACCTCCGCCTTGTCGTCAATATTGCCAAGAACTACGTGGGCAGGGGGCTTCCGCTCCTGGACTTGATACAGGAAGGAAACATCGGCCTCATGAAGGCGGTGGACAAGTTCAAATACGAGAAAGGCTTCAAGTTCTCCACTTACGCCACATGGTGGATAAGGCAGGCCATAACCCGCGCCCTCATAGACCAGACAAAGACCATCCGCGTGCCCGTGCACATGATGGAGTTCTATAACCGGGTCACAAAGGCCTCGCGCGAGCTCACGCACCAGCTTGGCCGCGAACCAACCAACGAGGAGCTTGCCCAGAAGCTTATGGTCCCTGCGCGCAAGGTGGACGAGGTCTTCCGCGCCATCCAGGACCCGATAGCCCTCCAGACCCCTATAGGGGACGAGGATACCGAGCTCGAGGACTTTATCGGCGACAAGAGCAGCCCGTCGCCTTACTCGGGCGCGGAAAAATCCGAGATCTCCGAGCAGATACAGAATATCCTGAAGACCCTGACCCCCAAGGAGGAGAAGGTCATAAGGATGCGCTTCGGCATCGGCACGGACCGCGACCACACTCTGGAAGAAGTGGGCCGTTATCTCTCCATCACCCGCGAGCGCGTGCGCCAGATAGAGGCCAAGGCCCTGCGGAAACTGAAGCACCCGAGCCGGCTCCGGGCCCTAAAGAGCCTGGGTTAAAAACCTCGATTTAAAGAACGAAGGCCCGCATACATGCGGGCCTTTTTACATTTAAAGGCGAAATTTTAAGGACAGGTAATCCGGGTCAGTGTGCCTGTGTCGAAACTGGTATGAACAATTTCAGAGGACTCGCCATAAACATACCACATTGATAAGCTCTCTCTCGTGCCGCCAAGGTTTCCGGCAATAAGGACGATGCGGCTTATGGCCCCGCCTACACCCCATTGGTCGCCATCGGTATTTGTGAGTGTAATATAAACGCTGTTCCCCACGACCTCGGCATTGCCCGTCATGGGGGACGGACCCGATGTGAAATCGCCCCTGCCGTTCAAAAGGTAATGTCCGCCGCCCATATCGTTGACCGCCAATCTTACAACTTCCCCCTCGTCACCCTGCCAGCAGTATTCCCCCAGATACGCCGCCTGGACGGATGCCGCGCCGCTAAGGAATAGAAAGAAAGATAAACATACGACCAAAGCTTTCATTTTAAAACCCCCTTAGTTGATGTGGTTTTTATTTAGGCAGATTCAATAGCGCGTGTCAAGCGCAAGAATTGAAGAAAAAGCAAACCGCAATAAAGTGTTATTTCGAAATGGCTTGTTTTTTTATTAATTGTAGAGCGCCGCTTGCCGCGTCCTTTTTCTTTAGGCCTGGATAGAGTATCTCCATTTAATGGACGCGCCGTTTTTCAGCATTGCCCACACAGGGCAATATTTCTCCTCGGAAAGCGAGATGGCCTTTTCCACTGAGGGCCCGTCCAGGTCGCTCCCCTTGACCCTGTATTCCAGCTCGATCTCTGTAAATATTGTTGGATGTTCGTCTCTACGGTTCCCGACCGCATGAATCTCTAAGTTCTCTATTGTCTTTCCCATTTTTCTCAATAGGAAGAGCACGGTGTGGCCGCTACAACCGGCCAGGCTGGTCAGAAGCAGTTCCATGCCCGTGAAGCCGTTGTCATCGCCCAGAGGGGGATAATAGTCCATCCGGACCTCATGGCCCGCATGTCCCCTGCCCGTTAACTGCAATTTGCCCTGAAGCCCGCCAACGGATATTTTGACCTCGGTTCCCATTAATATTCCTTTCCTTAAAAAAATCAGAATATATTATAACGTGGCGGGGGAAATGTATTCGAATTGTAGGGGCGGGGCTTGGTGGATAAGAATGTTATAATCCTTTTATGTTCTATGAAGAACTCTTTAAGGCACTTAACGAAAAACGAGTGGACTACATTGTGGTCGGCGGGGTGGCGCTCGTCCTTCATGGGGTCGTAAGGCTTACCGCCGACTTGGACCTTGCCGTTGATCTCGAAGGGAAAAACCTGAAAAAGCTTATTTCATGTATGGCGGAACTCGGCTACAAGCCCGTCGCGCCCGTAAAACCGGAAGACCTCCTTAACGATTCATTAAGAGAAAAATGGATCAGGGAAAAGAACATGCGGGCATTCGGTTTCCATCACCTTAAAAATCCCGGCCTTGTTGATATAATAATAGAAATGCCCGTTAAATATCAGGAACTGAAAAAGCATGCAGTCAGGATCAAAGCCGGAGATTTGAATATACCCGTTGTCTCTGTCGAGGACCTCATTGAAATAAAAAGGCGCACGGGCAGGCCGCAAGACGAGGCGGATATACAAGCCCTTAGAGAGGCTAAAAAGAATGCCGGGAAGTAAAAAAGAAACGACGAAAAAGAAACCTTTCGTCCACCAACTCACGAAGGAGCAGATCGAGCAAACGAGGCATATGACCCCTGCCATGAAACTTCAATGGCTGGAAGACGCCAATAATTTCATCAACAAGACCTTGGGGCTGAAAAGACGGGCCATGTTTGACCCTCGTTTTAAAGTGTTTCTGCCGAAACATCGCCGGGCCAAATAAGCTAAATATATTGAAGGCTGCTTAGTTCTCCTTAAAGTATCTATTCTAGTTGAATTTTAAACCCTCCAAATTCTCTCCTAATGAAATCTAAACTTTAGGCCGACGGGTATGCGCCATATTGGGCCAATCCTAATTTTATAAACTAAAAGTTATAAAAATTGCTTCGCAAAGTTCCCAAAAAAGAATGTTTTTTTCTTGACTCTTATTTTGTCCATATGATTGTATATCTGGGGGCGTAGGAAAAAATACAACTTCCAGGTTTATAAACTAAAACGGCATGACAATCGGACAGTACAGAATTATTGAAAAGCTCGGCGAAGGAGGTATGGGGATTGTATATAAGGCCGAGCATGTGGAGCTTGGGCAGATAGTCGCCCTTAAGTGTATTAATCCTGTCATTTCTGCAAATCCCGAACTGCGCGACAGGTTTAAAAAGGAAGCGAGGATCCAGGCAAAGCTCTCTCATCCCGGCATCGTGTCGCTGCATAATTTTTTCGAGCACGAGGGAAATTTGCACCTCGTTATGGAATATGTCGAGGGAGAGAGCCTGGACGTGTTTATTAAAAAGAGCGGGCTTATCCCTCCGGGGACCTGCTTGTCGATTTTCTCCCAGGTCCTTGAGGGCATCGGGTATGCCCATTCAATGGGAGTGATACACAGGGATGTGAAGCCGGGCAATATCATAATAACCGGAAACGGCCGCGCCCAAATCACCGATTTCGGGATCGCGAAAATAGCAGGTGACTTTCAGAAGACGCGGACCGGGGTAAAAGTGGGCACTATCTGGTACATGTCCCCGGAGCAGGTCAGGGGGCAGGCCCTCGACAGGACCACGGATATATATTCTCTGGGCATATTGCTCTTCGAGATGCTCACGGGAAAGGTCCCCTTCAACGGAGACTCGGAGTACGAGATAATGAAGGCCATCATCGAAAATGAACCCCCCTCGATCAAGGAGTTTTATCCTTATATCCCGGCCCAGATGGAAAGGGCCATTATGAGGGCGATTTCCAAATCCTCGAAAGTTAGGTTTCAGAGCACGAGAGATTTCCTGGAGGCCCTGCAGATTGAGAGCCAGATAGAACTCAGACCAAAAGAAAGTCCCGTCAGAAAAATATCGGCCCTGATCCCTTCCATTCATTTTATGCAGGAGAAAAAATTTCTCCCTCTCGCAGCTCTTCTTCTGCTCATATCGGGCGGGGCATTGATTTATGCCGGGCTTTCTCCGAAAGAGCCAGATAGGGTTCCCTCTGCCTCCACGGAGAGTTCGATGCATGAGACCTCTTTGCCCCCGGAGGTGGTCCAGGTCCAGGCGACCGAGCCAGTCCATTCCGGTGAGGAAAAAAAGACTTCAGGTTCGAAAAAGCAGGTCTCGATGGAGGCATGGACCAGAAAATCCATTCAGAGGGCGAATGCCTACCGTGCCGAGGGCAGGTATGAGGAGGCCATGAGCATATACCGGGAAATCCTCAAGAAAGTCCCCGAGTCTCCTGAGGCTCTGGAGGGCCTCGATAAGGCGACAAAGGCAAAGATGGCCGAGGAGTCCAGGGGGATAAGATGAGTTTCTTGAGGATGCTCTCTCTTTTATTTTTTGTGATAGCTACTCTAACCTGGGACATCCATGCGATGGCAGGTGAGAAAAAGCCCCTCAGCCTGGAGGACCTGACCTTCTTGATAAAAAACGAGGTTGTAGAAAAGAGAATAGCCTCTCTTGTCCGGGAGCGCGGGATCGACTTTTTCCCCACTGATGAGGATATCTCGAATCTCAAAAGATTGGGGCTCACTCAGAAGTCGCTCAAAATCATAAGGGAAAAAGGGGAGGCAAACAGGGCGGGCCTTATCGTCAATTCGGTTCCGCAGTCGGCAAAGATATTCATCGACGGAAAACAGAGGGGAATTACCCCTGCCATCATTAGCCATCTCGCGCCGGGAAAAATCGAGGTCAAGATTGGAGGTGTGGAGGGCTATGAAGATCAGGTGATTCTTCAGGATCTCGGGCCGGGTGAAAAGGGAAGCCTGATTGTCAGGCTCGAACCAAAAAATGAGCAGGCGCCCGCGCCCGTTACCGCTTCCGTATCGTCAGTGGCCCCCTCTCCTGAAGAACCGCCTCCGCCTCAAGCGGAACCGGTGAAACCCCAAACCCGGGAGCCACTTGCAAAAGGCACTTTATTCATAAATACCGAGCCGCCGGGGGCCAAGATTTACATAGACGGCCAGTACAAGGCGCTCACGCCCGCCCAGGTCCACGCGGAAACCGGCGGGCATACACTGGTTCTTTTGAAAGAGAACTATAGTTTTTATCAGGAATCAGTGGTCATTGACGAAGATATGAAGATCATAGACGTAAGGCTACGTCTAAGCCCAAAATAAACGAGGGGGTTTTTCATGAGGCATCTATATCTGGTGATTGCACTTCTTTTTTTGTCCGGATGTGCGAGCGGCGGGGATATCGAGGGGAAGCTCAAACAGCTCAGGGACGATATCAATTCGGAGATCAGGGCCCAGTCGAGCGAGCTGAGGAGCGCTTTTTCCGACGACCTCAAGAAATCCGAGAAGGAGCTTAGAAACGATCTCAAGGACACGCAGGCGGACCTCCAGAGGGAGATCGATGAGATCAGGGAGACTCACAAGAAGTATGCGTTCGAGACGGACAGAAGCCTTGTAGACCATCAGAAGCAGATATTCCAGAATAAAACGGTCACGGACGATACTGCGCGGAGGGTTTATACTCTGGAAGAAATTGTAGCCTCCCGGTATCATATGCAACCTCAGATAAAAGAGGGGTATGTCTCTTTCGTGGAAGGAGACGAAGTGGCCATTTCCTTGGGCAGCGCGAACGGCCTGAAAAAGGGAGACCGGGTGGCGGTCTATAAAGGCTCGGAGAAGATCGCCGTGTTTGACATAGAGGAGGTTGAAAGGGACTCGGCGAAGGGGAAATTGCCCCCTGAAGCGGATGACGTTTCGATAGGCGACAAGGCGGTTATCGAGAGCAAAAATTAAGGGAGCGGACTCAAGGAGGTTCGAATGAAGTGCAGCAATTGCAAGGCCACGCTTGCGGAAGGCGCCAAATTCTGCAACAAGTGCGGCGCCAGAGTGAATGTGAAACTCTGTCCCAACGGGCACGTCCTCGACACGGACTCCGGGATCTGCAGATATTGCCCGCCGGCGCAAAGGGCCGGAAAAAGCACCTCTGTGGAAAAGGCGACCGTGGTTGAGACGGGCTCGGGAGTGGCGGAGGCATCAAAGACGGTTGTTGCCGGGGGTACGAGAATCTTCACGGACCGCCCGAACGAGCCGCCGAGGCTTTACGGTTGGCTCGTCATAATGGAAGGAGATGAGCAGTTCAGGGATTTTAAAATAATGAGGCCTCAGATATTCATCGGCAGGTCCAGGGACTGCGATTTTCCCATCAATGATGTGCATGTGTCGGCCAAGCACGTCAGCCTCAAGGCGAAGGACAACGCCTTCCATCTGACCGACCTCGACAGCAGCAACGGAACTTATCTCAACGGTCAGGAGATAAGCAAGTCTGAGGTCAGGGACAACGATCTGATCAAGATCGGAAATACGGTTATCAAGTTCAAAGCGTTTTGAAATTCAGAGCGGCGGGCCTCACGGATATAGGATGCACGAGGAAGGAGAACCAGGACAGTTTCCTTATAGAGGAACTTGCGGTCGGTGATGTCCCGGCTCTGCTCGCAATCGTTGCTGACGGGGTGGGCGGTTCGAAAGCGGGCTCGATCGCAAGCGGCACCCTGGTAAATGCGCTCCGGGAATTTTATAAAAAAACAGGGCAGGGAGACCTCTATGACCTCCGGCGCGCAATCGAGGAGGCGAACAGGATCCTGTACAAAATGGCCTCGGAGAACAGTGAGTATGCGGGGATGGCGACAACCTGTACAGGCATGTTGATAGTGGGGCAGGACGTCACCATAGGGCATGCCGGCGACAGCAGGGCCTATAAAATGCGGAATGGGAATATAGAGATGCTTACCGAGGACGATACCCTGGTCGGCAGGATGCTCCGCGAGGGACTGATAACGAGCGAGGAGGCGAAGGACCATCCCCAGAGGCATGTCATAACCAGGGCGGTAGGGGCCATGAGGGAGATTTTGGTGAGCATATACAAGAGCCGGATCGGCGAGAACGACAGGTTTCTGCTCTGCTCTGACGGCCTGTATAAATATTTCAGCGAGGAGGAACTGATCGAGATCACAAGCAAAACCCCGGTCGATATCTCCGTGGAACGGCTTGTGGACATGGCGAAGGAGCGCGGGGGGGAGGACAATATAACCGCGGTCCTCGTTGAGGCCGAAGCGAAGGCTGGCCGGAAAACCGAGAGGATCGAGTGCACCGATTTCGATCCGAAACCGAAGAGGAGGGCGAGGGCGCCCTGTCTCGTGTTGATAATGGTGCTTATACTGGCGGGCATCCTGGTGTACATCAGGTACTCATGAACTTCCCGCGACAAAAAATATGGAGGGTGGAGATGAGATTTAAAAGCGCAGTTCTCCTGGGAGTTGTCTCAATGGCCTTGTTGTTTTTCCCTTTTGGAGCGGGCGCACTACAGCCTGAGGAGATAGCAACGAAGTCGAAGCCGGCTGTGGTAAGGATTCTCGTTGAGGTCAAGCCCGGGGATAAGGAGCTTTCGCAGTATTATGGGGTTCCGGACTTGATGTCGGAACCGATAAGGGTCAAAGTGGGGACCGGTTTTTTAATCCATGAGGACGGCTACATACTGACGGCGTACCATGTCGTTGCACCGCTCGATAAAAACCAACCCATTTATGTGCGGCTGCCCAAAGAAGGCGATCAGCTTGCCACGATAGTGGCGACTGATAAGGAAAGGCAGCTGGCATGCATAAAAATAAAAAAATTCAATATGCCCTATTTGCCGCTCGGGGACTCGAGTGAGACGGCCGTAAAAGTAGGCAGCAAGGTGTTCACTTTAGGGTTCCCGTTTGCGGCTGAGACGAGCGAGTTTACAGACCCGGAGCCCACGTTCACCGAAGGGAGCATAAGCGCCTTCAAACAAAGCCGCCATGAGGCCACCTTTATACAGACTAACGCATCATTGAACCCGGGGAATGCAGGCGGACCGATGCTGAATGAAGAAGGAGAGGTTATCGGGATCATTCTGGGGAGCGCGGAGAGAAGGCTCAGAAAGGTTGTTTTCGAGCCACTCTTTGCCGATCTGACGATCCCGATGGGGATCGGGTTTGCTATACCGGTTAATCCGGCAAAAGACATGCTGAAGGCCACCCTGCAAAAATCCGATACTGCCGGAACAAAACTTTTATGGCACACGAAAGGGGAGCCGCAGGAGACTGCTGGCCGGACCCCGGAAACCAAACCGCCTCTTAAAAAGTTTGGGGTAAAGCCCCTTTACCTGCTTATAGCCGGTGGAGTTTTTCTCCTCTTTGGGGCGGTGGTTTTCTCTATGAGAAAGAGCAGGAAAAACAGGGAAATTCCAGCGGCAGTTCCGACGCATGAACCGGGCTTGAAGAGCACCTCGTATTCTTTTGGCGTCATCAGGTGTGCGGACGGAGAGCTTGCGGGCAAGTCTTTTGCAATTACGCAGAAAGGACTGAACATTGGACGGGGGGCTGGAAACGATATCAGCCTCTCTTCTGAAACCATATCGAGAAAGCACGCTTGGATAGGTCCGGTTGCGGGAGAAGTTTTGATCAAGGACCTTGGTTCGACAAACGGCACTTTTGTGAACGATAAAAAGATTGAAAGCCCCACTTTGCTCAAAATGGGGGACAAGATATCGCTCTCGAAGAGCGGACAGGATACATTCACATTTTCGAGTTAAATTTCAGGGGACGGGGCTGGACAGTCCCCGTCCCCGCCTCTCTTTCATAAATCCCCGTTTTCCACTATCCTGAAATCAGGATGAGAAAATTTCTTTTGATTTTTCTCTTATATGGAGTCTTTTGTCTTTCTCCCGCTTATGCGGCCTCGATGCGGTGCAACGGCAAAATCGTCTCGACGGGGGATTCGAGGTTCACGGTCCTTACGCGCTGCGGCGAGCCCTCGGGCAGGGTGGATTGGGAGGAGGAGATAAGCGAGTTCATAAGCCCTTTTGAGAAGGTGAGCAGGTTCATAACTGTTGAGGAGTGGGTCTATAATTTCGGGCCGACGAGGTTCATCCGGGTGCTTAGTTTCAGGGACGGCGTGTTGACGGACATCCAAACGAGGGATTACGGGTTCCCGAGGGATGCCCGGCCGGGCTTTCCCTGCCGCGACGAGGCCGATATGGGGGACACCCAAGTGGAGATATTAATAAAATGCGGGCCGCCCGCCTATAAGGAAGTGCGCGAGGCCGAGACCGCAAGGAGGCTGGACCGCTTTCGAAGGAGGAGAATCCTGATAAGGGTTGAGGAATGGTATTACAATTACGGCCCGGCATATTTTATAGATATCCTCGTATTTGAAAACGGAAGGCTCGTCAATATGAGGACGGGCGAGCAGGGCTATTATTAGAGAGGAATGGGGCCTATAAGATCGGCTCGGGCAGAGGGCGGGGCTAACGCCCCGCCTTATTTGGATCCTCTTATCTTGTCCCCTGGGTTTACCTGTGCATTTTGCTTCCTTACGATAGCGGTCGAGGTATCCTCCTCGGTCCTGATTATCTGCACCGTCGCGTTCTCGTCGGGCCCTTTCATGGAGACGAGAAGATCGCCGACTTTGAGGTTGTCCTTCGCCCCCTTATCCAGGTAGAGGAATTCCAGCTGGCTCGCCACGTCCTTTTTCTGCTCTAAAGCGAGAATATACCCGGTTACATCGGGCTTGCCGCCGCCTTCGTCCCACATCGGGGGTTCGGGCTCGGTGTATTCGATGAGGGTTGCCCCTTTTACTATATGGTCATAGCTCTTCACTATTTGTGCCCTTATAAGATTATCGGCCGAGAGGACCTCCACTATCCCCAATGGATGGACAAGGTAGCCCATATTCTTACTGGTCCGTGGGTGCCTTACGCGGGAAGCCTCAATGACGAGGAATTTATCGCCGGGCTTTACCGGGCCAGAGAGATCGATATAAATCTCGTCCCCGAAGGTCACAAGCTGGCGCGGGCTCACGTAGGAATCGACCTTCCCGACTTTCGGGACCTCTTTTGTTATGAACCCGCTCGCAATCATCTCGTCTTTGGTGAAGAGATAATCTTTATCCCGGGGGATAATGGGTTCCGTCTCCGGGGCCGCGATTTGATCCGGCGCGGGGGGGGCAGGCGGAGGAGCTTCAGGGACCTGTGCGGCAGGAGGCGCGGGTTCCAGCGCCTCCTCAACGGGGGTCAAGCCTATTTCTTTTTGTTTTATAAGCCCGGCCGGGACCTTTATCTCCTGCCCCGGGTAGATCCTGTCCGGGTTTTTTATTTCCGGGTTCTCTTTCCAGATCATGGGCCACTGGAAGGAATCCCCGTACTCCTTGCCCGAGATGTCCCAGAGGGTATCTCCCTTCTGTATCTCGTATGGCCTGGTTTCGAGTGTTTCAGCGTTTCCGGAAGGTATGTAAACGAGGGCAAGGGTGAGCGATATCAAGACGGAGGAAATTTTTTTCATAAAATCCGCTCCTTTCTAATGTGGTATAAACATAGCCCGAGGGGCAAGGAAGTGTCAAGTCCGGGGGGCCGCAATTTGTATCCGCTGTCACAAAATTCACTAAAGGTAAGGGTATCTTGACCTGTCATTCCGGCCCTGTCCGGAATCATTCCCCGGAAACTTTCCTCGGAAGGACTCCCGACAAGCGGGAGTGACAAGAGGAGATTAGCTCGTCTTTTTTTCCCTTCGGAGGGCCTTTATAAGGAGGTTCTTTGATATCTCTTTCAGCACTTCGTCTTTTATGGGCCGGGTGGAATTCTCGAGGAGTATTCTTTCCTCTTCGGTGAGGGGCGGCTCTTTTTTCTCCACTTTTGCGCGTTTCGCATTTATGGATTTTTTTCCCCCGAGCCCGGAGGCCTTGAGTTTTATGTCTTTGATCCCAAGCGGGGCCAGTTTTTTCAGGATCTCATTTTTATAAAAGCTTGCTTCCTGAAGCCAGAGCGGAGAATCCACATTTATATGGAGTGTCCGGCCTGCCAGGTGTTTCGGGGAGAGGTGAGAGGAGAGGGGCTCGCCCATAAGCTCGCCCCATCTCTCTTTCATCGCGTTCTCTTTTACCGCGTCCTCGAGGCCCAGCTCTTTAATCAGTTTTTCAAGGCCGCGGCTTATCTTCTGCAATTTCTTGATTACTGGTAATTGCCTGTGCGCAGGCAGCGGGTGCAGATGTTGACCTTCCTTGTAGTGCCTTCGATCGTGAGCTTCTTCCGCTGTATATTGGGAAGGACCTCTCTTTTGACTCTATTGTTTGCATGGCTTACATGATTGCCTATGGTCCTTGATTTTCCGCAGATTTCACAGCGAGCCATTTCTTGCGGGCCTCCTTTCACTTAATTGATTAAAAAGCGATTTTTATGATAACATTATCAATACATTCGAGACAAGTCAACGCGGGAACTAAACAACTAATGGAAAAGAAAGCAAAAACAGGAAAGATAAGGATACACGAGCTTGCGAAGGATCTCTCGCTCGATAACTCCAAGCCCATACTCTCCGAACTCGGGAAGATGGGCATAACGGGCAAGGTGGCCTCTTCGAGCATCGAGGAGGAAATCGCCGAAAAACTGAAGGAAATATTCAAGGCCAAACCGGCGGCGGCTCCCGTTAAGGCCGGGCCTGAGGAATTCGCCAAGCCAAAAGAGCCCGTAAAGGCAAAAGAGGCTCATAAACCCAAGGAGCCGGCTAAAGCGGAGGCCAAGCCCGCTCCCGAAAGACCGGCCATCCACCCCAAGAAGGAAAAGAAGCCCGGGCCGAAAGAGGAGTTGCCCGCCCCGCCCCGGACTGAAGAAGCAGCCACCGCGAAGCCATCCCCTCCTTCTGAGGAAGCGCCGCTCCCCGAGGAGCTTACCGAGCTTAAAGTCCCCGACCGCTTCAAGAAAGACATCGAATCGGAGCGCATGGAAAAGTTCAAGGCCAAACCCGGGATGCAAAGGGCATTTCAGGCGATAAGGAAGATAGAGCCGAGGAAATTCCACGACCCGAGGGGCGCAAGAAGGGGAATGATGAAAGGCAGGCCTACGGCAAGGATGGACCAGAGGCAGATGCCGCAGGTGACCGCGCCTCGCAAAAAAGTCCTTAAGCTCATAGAGGGCGCCACGGTGAAGGAGTTCGCCGAGCTCATCGGGGTGAAGGCCCCCGAGGTCATCAAGAAATTCCTGGAGATGGGCTACATGCCCACAATCAACCAGCCGGTCGATATAGACGCGGCCATACTTGTTGCCGATTCGATGGGAATTAAACTGGAGAGCGCCACGGCGGAAGAAGAGCCGGCCCCGGAGGATATAATTGTCGAGGAGACCGCAAACCTTGTCCCGAGGGCCCCGGTGGTCACCATTATGGGGCATGTGGACCACGGGAAGACCACTCTCCTTGACGCAATCAGGAAGAGCCGCATCACGGAAAAGGAAGCGGGCGGCATAACCCAGCATATAGGGGCCTATACAGTGATGCTGAATGAGAAGAGGATCGTCTTCCTCGACACCCCGGGCCACGAGGCATTTACCACATTGAGGGCCAGGGGGGCCAAGGTCACCGATATAGTGGTCCTTGTTGTTGCCGCCGATGACGGCGTAAAGCCCCAGACCATAGAGGCCATAGACCACGCGCGCGCCGCAAAAGTGCCGATAATCGTGGCCGTGAACAAAATTGACAAGCCCGAGGCCAATCTCCAGAGAGTACGAGGCGAGCTTGCCGAAATGGGGCTTGTCCCCGAGGAATGGGGCGGACAGAACATCTTCGTCGAGATATCGGCCAAGCAGAAGATCGGGATAGACAGCCTCCTCGAGATGATACTCCTTCAAGCCGAGATGCTCGAGGTGAAGGCCGACCCCGAGAAGATGGCCAAAGGCGTGGTAATCGAATCGAGGCTCGACAAGGGCAAGGGCCCGGTAGCCACACTCCTCATACAGAACGGCACGCTCAAGGTCGGGGACGCCTTCCTTTGCGGGGTCTTTGCGGGGAGGGTGAGGGCGATGTCCGACGACACGGGCCACAGGATCGAGAAGGCGGGCCCCGCGACCCCGGTCGAGGTCATAGGGTTTAATTCCGTCCCCAATGCCGGAGATACTTTCGTCTCCATGGAGGACGAGAGAAAGGCCAGGCAGATAGCCTTCACAAGGCTTCAAAAACAAAAGCAGGTCGAGGTGGCCATTGGGAAGAAGCTTACCCTCGACGAACTCTACACGAAGATAAAAGAGGGCCAGGTAAAAGATTTGAACATCGTCATAAAGGGCGATGTCCAGGGCTCGATCGAGGCCCTGAAGGGCGCCTTCGAGGCGGTCACGCACCCCGAGGTGAAGGTCAGGGTCATACACGCGTCCGTGGGCGGCATTAATGAGTCCGACGTGATGCTGGCCGCGGCCTCAGAGGCCATTATAGTAGGGTTTAATGTGAGGCCGGAGACGAAGGCCCAGCAGACGGCGGAGAAAGAGGGCGTGGACGTAAGGCTTTATAACATAATCTACGAGGCCGTTGACGACGTGAAAAAGGCCCTCGAGGGCATGCTCGAGCCCACGATCAAGGAAAAAGTCCTCGGAAGGGCCGAGGTGCGCCAGACATTCCAGGTCTCGAGGCTCGGCACCATCGCGGGCTGTTATGTCATAAACGGCTTTATAAGCCGGGCGAGCGACGGCGTAAGGATCATCAGGGACAATATAGTAGTTTATGAAGGCCGCCTTGCCTCCTTGAAGAGGTTCAAAGAGGACGTGAAGGAAGTCCAGACAGGCTATGAATGCGGCCTCATGATAGAGAACTTCAACGACCTCAAGATAGGCGACATCATCGAGAACTTCGTGATGGAAAAGATCGCCACCAAGTTGTAAAATTTAAATTGCTGAGGAGTTCATTGGCAGGCGATATTCTTTTCGTTCGGTTGTCATTGCGGCTTGTCCGCAATCCTTCTTAAAGAAAGATTCCCGACAAGCGGGAATGACAAGATGAATAGAGTTATCATACTTGTGAACTTCTTATTCAGAAGCTGAAAAGGACTCCGGAAATGCTCCCCTACAAGCGGGCCAAGAGGGTGGCCGACCTACTTAAGGAAGAAATCTCCGAGATAATCATGAGGCGTCTAAAGGACCCCCGCCTGGGTTTTGTCACCGTGACGGACGTCTCCGTCACGGACGACCTCCGGCTCGCCCGCGTTTATGTGAGCATATTGAAAGACGAGGAAAAGAAACAGACCCTTGAGGTCCTGCAGGCCGGAAAAGGCTTCATCCGCTCCGAGCTTTCGAAAAGGGTGAGGATGAAGGTCCTGCCCGATTTGGAATTCCGGATAGATACCACGCTTGAATACGGGAGCAGGATAGAAAAGCTCCTCAAGGACCTTAAAAAAGGAGAGGGCGAGGGAGGGGGAGGAGAGAGAGGAGGGGGAGGTGAAGAATGAGCCTCGCTGAAGTCGTCTCCTCTTTGAATAAGGAGGACTGTTTCCTCCTCACCGGGCACATTAACCCGGAAGGGGACGCTATAGGGTCCTCGCTGGCGCTTGCGGAGGGCCTGTCCCGGCTTGGCAAAAAAATCACCCTCTTTTCCCAGGACCCCATCCCCGAGCTTTACAGGTTCCTGCCCGGGTGGGAGGAATTCCTGAACGAGCTGCCCGGATCGGAATACGCCCTCGTCCTCCTCGACTGCTCGCGGCGCGAGAGGGCAGGCATCAAACAGGATGCCGAATTCAGGAAAATAGTCGTGATTGACCACCACGAGACCGAATGCGAGCCGGGCTCGCTTTGCTTCATAGATTCCAAATCCCCCGCCACAGGGATGCTCGTTTACGAGATATTGAAGGCGCTCGGCGTAAAGCCGACCCGGACCATGGCGATGAACCTGTATGCCGCCATATCCACCGATACCGGGATATTCAGATACGACAATACCACCCCCGAGAGCCTCGAGGTTGCCGCGGAGCTTGTGAGGGCCGGGGCCGAGCCGGCGCTTATATCCGAAAAAGTCTATGAGACTTGGACCAAAGAGAGGATGAGCCTCTTATGCCTGGGCCTGGGGAGCCTCGAACTGAGGGACGGGATAGCCGTAATGGCCATCTCCCGTGACATGTTCGAAAAGACCGGGACCGGTCTCGAAGACACCGAGCACTTCACCATATTCCCGAGGATGCTCAAGGACGTGAGGGTGGCCGCCTTCATGACGGAGATAGAGCGGGATGTGGTAAAAACAAGCCTGCGCTCGAAAGGCGACGTGAACGTGCGGGAGATTGCCGAGAAGTTCGGCGGGGGCGGCCACAGGAAGGCCTCGGGCTACAGGGTGAAGGCACCCCTCGAAAAAGCCAAGGAGATGCTCTTCAAGGCCGCCGCCGACGCCCTCCGCTCAAAAGATTGAAAATTAGAAGGGGTTGCGAGTCCGCAACCCCTTCTTTCCATCAGCCCTGAAGGATTTGAACTTCCTTCCTTACTCGATAATAATGATGATCCCGCCGGGCGGGACTATAGTGAACGTGCCCTGGACCGGGCCGAAATGCCAGTTGTACCATAAATCTCCGGTATCGAGAAGCGAGTCGTCGAGGAAGAAATACCCCGTATAGTACGCCGTCCGTTCCGTATCGCTCATGCCCAGCGTGGGCGCCGTGAAGGAAGGAGAGGCCGAAAGCGTCAAACCGGGGCCGAGCGTCACGGTCGGATAGCTCCCTGTCCCTGTAGTATTCACTGCCACATATCCCCCGCTTCTCAGGGGAAAGCTCGCGTTTAAAGAAAAATTGTACGGTGCGCCTGATGCGACCGAGCCAGGGCCTGTGAGTGTCGGCGTGACCGTGCCCAGAGTGATTGTAACTGTAGTAATATCTCCGGGGACGATGTCCACGCCCTCGGTGAACCCGTGCTGGTATATATCGTTCAAAGCGCCCGACCGGTTAAAAGTCAGGATATCAATGCGGTAATCCTCTCCGGGGGGGACCGGTATTGTTGCGGTCCCGGGGATAGAGAGGTCATAGACGTCTTTATAATCGGTCCTTACTTCTATCCAGTCGCCGTATTCAGGGTCTACATGATAGATTGTAGTCAGCTTCCTGATGACGATTCGGGCCCAATTGGCGCTCGTGGCAAGGGCAGAGACCTCCCCTGGGGCGTCCGGTTGCCCGAATTGCAATGTGATAAACCCGGCATCGGAACCGGTATAGTCTCCGCCGCCTTCTCCGGCGTTATCGCCAACCCCTCCCCCTCCGCCTCCGCCGCAACCGAAGACGAAGAGGACACTTAGAGATAATAGAAATATAAGAGGTAATGAGAACGGCCTTAAAGAGAGCTTTTTCATAACAGGACCCCCGCAAATTAAATTTACGGCCCACTCTACGTGGACCCCCCTCTCGACGCTATAATAATGAGACGGCAGTTTTTTTGCAATGATTTTCTGGGGCTGTGTCAATTTTGGGGGCTGCGGCTGGAGTGAAGGGAGGCTAAGGCAGGCCCTCGATCTCTCCGCTTAAGGGGATAACGTAATATCCGGGCGAGACTTCGTGCCGGGCAAGAGAGTACTTGAGGAGTTCGGTTTCGGTGCCGCTCCCGCGGGGCATAACCTCGGCAGTGAGCCGGTAAGCGCCGTTTATGATGCTGCCTTTGAGTTTCGCGTTTATATTTTCCCCCTCCATGGAGACGGACTTTAGCGTGATCTCCCCGCCCGCGATCGCGAGGAGCCCGTTTGCGTCTTTAATGGCGAGAGGGGCGCGGGAAATTTCCTTTAAGGTGAAATTCATTGTGCCCGAGCCGTTTTTCATCCTCAAGTCGCCCGAAAGGGTCCCGTGGGCCACCCCTGCAAGCACCGGCACTCCGGCGGTATCGATGTTTTCAATGCTCGCGGAAACAAAACGCCCCGTGAGTTTCAAAGCGATCTCTCCTTTTATGATGCCCTGGGATACCGTGCCTTCGAAAGGAATATCCACCTTTAAAAGGAAAAGAGACAGAGGATTTATTCTCCCCTTTAGCCGGTCTATCCCTAAAAGCTCCACTCCCTCCCGCAGGACTGAAATAGTATCGGCTTTAAATGTGAAGAAAAGGCCTTTTTCAAATCCCTCCACCTTTACTTCGGTTCCCATCTTGGAGGCCTCGCGTTCGATCATTCCCGTGATAAGGGAATCCGGGACCGCGAAAAACCAGAGGAGAGGGGGCCCGACGAGGAGGAAGAGGGCCGCGAAAAAAAGCTTTTTTTTCATTTTCTTCTTGTGAGGGCGGCCGTGAGCCTCAAGTCGAGCGTATTGCCGGTGAAAGAGCGCTTGATCTCGACAGTCTTTACGGCCAGCATCATCGGCGCGTTTTCGAGCCTGTAGAGGACGTTTATGCTCTCGTTCATCGTGAGCCTTTTCATCGTGAGTTCGGCCTCCTCCTGGAGCAGGCCGTCCGATTCCCTTCCCCCCGCGGACTTAAGCGTCCCTATCTTCCCTTTAAGCCCCATGCCGGAGACAATGCCCTCGATCGCGGTCATTATGCCCTCCCTGGGGCTCAGGGCCGCAAGCCTTTCAAGCTCGTCGGCGTGGGCCTTAAAGGAAACATACTCGTCTTTTAACACATTGAATTCGGAAAAACCGTCCTTTGCGTTTTCAAGGGCGCGCCGGGCGGACCTTCCCTGCGCGATAAAGACTACGGAGAGGATGAAGAGCAGAAGGATTATCCCTCCTGCCATGAGGGTCTTTCTATTCAGCTCTTTCAGTTCCGGTATTTTTATCTTCATATTCTCAAGCTCAGCGTAAAGGTGACCTTATCGCCCGAGGTCCTCGTCTCCACTACCTGGGCCTCCCTGAACTCGCCGGCCATTTGGGTTTTAAGCCCCTCCACTTCCGCTATCGTGGGGGCCTCCCCTCTCAAGGTTATCCTCTCCCTTGTCATTTCTATCTCATTAAATAGAATGGCGGGGGGCCTTTTTCCGGTAAGGGTCTTCATGATATCGAGGGCCGGGAGGCCCTTCAGGAAATTCCTCCTCTCCTCAAGCTCTCTTGTCTTGGCCCTGAGTATTGTGGAAGGGGATGCCCCGGCAGGCGGGTCCTGCCCGATTATCTGCCTGTAGGAGCGGCGCATCCGGGAGTCGATCGCGGCGCGCTCTTTCTTCAGGTCGTAAATCCTGAGCCCGAGGGTCGCCGAAAACACAAGGAGGATGAGCGCCGAGAGTACGGAGGCGAGCCTGAGGGAGCGCTTCATCTCCTCTTTTTCCTTCGTATAGGCAAGCTCTCCCCGCCTCAGGTTTATCAAGGGGTTCACAATCTCCTCACGGGCAAGGGCCAAGCGGGCCTCTCCCCGGGGGACATCGTGCTCCAGAAGGGCCTCCTCTATGCTCTTGCCTGAGGCGGATATGCCCTTGAGTTCAAGCGAGGTTATAACCCTCGGTTCCGCCTTGAGGGCCTTTAGCGAGAGGAGGATATTTTTGAGCGGGTTTTTCTCGGCATAAACCACGGCGACCTTATAGGTGGTATCTGTTTCAGAGACGGGATATGCGTCCATCACGATGTCTTCCACGTTTTTAAGGACTATGCCCTCAAGCTCGAAGGGCAGGGCCTGCCTGATCTTGTCCAGTTCCCCGAAAGGGAACTTGAGTAAGCGGAAATTGAGCAGGGTAAGGGGAAGGGAGAGAGACGAATCCGCGAGAGCGGGAATAACATCTTCGGGAGAGATGGAAAAATCATCTTTTAAGATGAAATTAATTTCACGGACGAGCCTTTCTCCCTCAAATAAATAAACCGTCCCCCCGGTCCTGTCCTTTATGTCGAAGAACCCGAAAAGGGGCATCCTAAGTCTCTCTCCAGTAAAGTATCTTTCCGTGCGTATCCGTCACGGCCTCTATCACCTTCTTTATCCCGTTCTCCTCCGCCCGCGCCTTTAAGTTATAGGCGCTGCTATCTAAAGAAATATATTCTATAAAACCGCTTGCGTTTCCTTCACCAATAATTTGCTCCAAATGAATCTTTTCCTTGAACGGCTCCTTCTCTTTCCTTGTTATAATCCGGCTTGCCATCTCCTCGTCAATGTCTTCCGAAAGACTCATAAGTACAGGAATGCTAGCCGTGTTTATATTTATCAGCCCATAGAGCTCATTTTTATTACTATAAATAGTTATGTAAGGTTCAAGTGTAGCATAAGCCGCCTGAGGGAGAAAGAGTTTCAGTTCCGCTATGCTGTCCGGCAGTGCATTTTTCGCGCCCTTCTCGTTACCTGAGGACATTGGTAGATTGTCCGGATCCATCCAGTCTATTATTTTATCAGCAATAGATTCATCCAGTTTTAACGCGCGTAAAAGCCGTTTGAACGATTCGTAGGCGAATTTATCGTCATCCTCATTTTTATTGTATTTGCGATTGGGACCGACCAGGTTTATTATATTGAACTTCGCATTTTCGTCGTCCACCTTGAAAAATATCGTCACGTCTTCTTCGAGGGGGATTTCCATCTCCGGGGCGCCGGGCGTTATCACGCCCGAGCTTATCCCCTGCGTGAGGAGCCCGGAGGAACTCTCAATGAGGGACGAGCACTGGAGGGCGAGCTTTTCAATCGTCCTCATGTTGTTCAAGCCGTTCATGTTCACGTAAACGCCGTATGCGAAATCCGCCAGCATGGCCATAAGCAGGGCCACTATAAGGAGGACGAGGACGAGGATAAAGCCCTCTTCTTTTTTCTTTGTCCTGGGGCTCAGAGGACCCTCCCTATCTTGGGGTCGATGGTTTCGGAAAGCGTGAAAAGCCTGCCTTTAAAGGGCACCTTCAGGGTCACCCTGATGGAAGAAGTGCCGGCAAGCCCGGAATACGTCTTCACCCATTTCCCCCCGGACCTGGTCTCCACAATGAACTCGTCTATCTCTTCAAGAATGACCGCTTTGCGCGTCAACTTTCCGGCCTCATTTCCACCCAAAAAACTCTCTTCCTTTTCGAGGCTCAATACACTTTTATCTTCCTTAATGGAGTAATTCATCTTTGAAAGGATGCCTCTTTTAGGGGAATAGGACTCGAATGAAATGCCCGAGGCCTGTTTGCCGAAATATTCCTTGTCGCGGAGCTCGAGCCCGCCCTTTAATGCCTCCAATTCTCTCCTCATCGTGTCCATCACCTTCTGTGTCTCGTAGAGGCGGAGCATGGAGTCCCCGCCCTCTTCCCTTGCCCTGTCGGCCAGGAAAAAAGTCCCGTAGAGCGCGCCGAGTATTACGGACGTAAGGAGCGCGGCTATAAGGACCTCTATGAACGTAAAGCCCTTTTTGTTCATTTCTTGAGAAACACCTTTAGCGTTGTGTAATCCCGGCCTTTATTAACCGTAAGCACGAGGACCGCAAGCCCCGGCACGGGCCCGTCAGTTATGTCCGCCTCGTAAAGGTAATCCTCGAAGGGCGGGTCGAAATTCCCCTTGGCCCTCTGGGGTGAGGTTTCGAAATCCTTTATCTTTTGCTTGGCGAGCATTAGGCTCGTGCTCAGGCTCTCGTGCCTGTCGATAACGGAAAGGTGATAATTTACGGACTCTATTACGGCAATAAGGAGCCCGCCCACGATGGCCAGCGCCACTATGACCTCAAGTAGCGTAAAGCCCTTCTTATTCAAGCTCTTCTTCATTCACCCGGACCCTTCCGCTCATCTCGCTAAGCGTGACCGTATAGGCCGCGTCTTCGAGGAGGATGCGGGCCGTTATGTCTTCCGGGGCCCCTTCGGGGCCGAAGAAGATCTGGAGCGTGCCTTCCCGGACCTCGCCCCTCGATGGGACGCTCACGTATTCGAGCCCTTCAAGTGCCATCTCCTTTTTGCCTTCCGGGCCTTTCCATCTCACGGCCTGCTCCTCCATATCGAATGTGATATCGTAAAGCTCTTTTCTTGCGAGGGCCGAATCATTGATTTCCCGGAGGACGGAGGCAAGCCTCATGGCACGGGCGTCGGCGCTTTTTATGTCCCTTATTTTCGGGAGGGCCAGGGTAAAAAAAAGGGAGACGATGAATATGACGGCAATGAGTTCGAGGAGCGTGAAGCCGGATGCCCGGCTACCGGAGCTCCCAGCTCTTAATATCCGTGTCATAGCCCTCTCCGCCCTCTTTGCCGTCGGCGCCCAGGCTTGAAAGGTCGTAGTCCCCGTTCAGTCCGGGCGCGATGAATACATAGGGATTGCCCCAGGGGTCGGCGGGGATTTTACGCTGTTCGAGGTAGCCGCCCTCTCGATAGCGGGAAGGGATTTTGCCCGATGAGGGCTTCTCTGTGAGGGCCGCGAGGCCCTGTTCGGTAGAGGGATAAAAGCCGTTGTCCAGTTTAAAAAGCTTGAGGCCGGTCTCAAGGTTCCTTATCTGCACCTGGGCCTCCGCCACCTTGGCGTCGTCCGTCCTGCCCATTATCTTGGGGGCAACCAGCATGGCAAGCGTGCTGAGTATTGCCACAACTATGAGGATCTCAAGGAGCGTGAAGCCGCTTCTGTCTCTTCTTCTCTTCACTGCGCTATATTTTACTATTTTAAGGAGGGTAAATCCAAGTGACCCGGATAACAAAAAGAGAAAGAACAAGCCTTCCAGCGGATGTTTGAGGACGAATATGACCGGATATAACCCTGCTCTGGTTGCTGATTTGAGCCCTTCATGACCTCTTATAAGGTCCGCAAGAGGAGGGGAGAGCATGTAATAAACCTTTACGAGCATTCTTCCTGCCGCGCTCCTTAAAAGGACATCGTCCCGGAAGCGTTTAAGCGCAATAACTTCTTTGGCAAGCGGGCTCCCGAAAGCCGCCGTCGCTATGAAACAGCCCCCGCCTCCCCCGCCGCCAGAGGGGGCCGCCGAAGCGAGCACAGAGGCGGATTCGCCAATTGAATTCACGGCCTTGATCCTCCAGGAGTAAGTTGTGCCGGGATCAAGCCCTGTATCGGCATAAGAGGTACTGTTTGCTTTAAGCATTGTTATGATGGCAAAAGCTCCCCCTGCCGCGCTTCGTTCAATTACATAGGTGTCCTCGTTCGGTACGTCTTCCCACCTCAGGGTCGCCTCCGTGCCGGACCTTGCAACTGTAAAATTCTCCGGCGGGGGCGGGAAGAAGCTCTGGAAAATATTCAGCCTTCCGCCCGTTACGGTTTTGCCTACAAGGGAAGTTTGCACATCCACTCCGTTCATGATAAGGAGCTTCATTTCCAGGGCCGTGAGGTCCGTGAACCTGGATTTCAATAGCGCGGCCGTGCCGGAAACCAGCGGGGCCGCAAACGAGGTGCCCGCGAGTCCGAAGACATATTCAATTGAGCCGTTGTATGCACTCGAGGAGATACAAATGATTCGCACGTTGTCAATATAAGCTCCGTCTCCTGCGACGCCGCCGTTCGATTGAAGCCTGAACCTCACCATTACCGGGTCCCCGTCGAATGCGTCTATAGAGTGCCTTATAAGACCATTTATCTGCCCGCTTAGCCTGTCCAACTCAGTCCAGGTCATCCCGCTATCATTTGATATTTCTGTTATGAGGAAATCCTTATCAGCTTCCGTATCGAGCCTGAGGTCATAATCCAATATGCAGGCGTTTCTGCTTGTAAGGTCAATCGAGGGACTTGTTACGATATTGTTCGTATTATTTGCGTATTGCCCGCCGGGGCTGTCCGAGAGGACCGGAGAGGAAGAGATAAAATCGGGCGACTCCAGCCCCCATGTACCCCCATTTTCTACTGTCCATGAAAGCGTATCGAAATGATCTATGAAGACAAGCTCTCCTATCGGGACACCCGAGACAATGCCTTGCCCTGGGGCGGCGAGATCAACCGTGATGAGGCCGTAATTGGAAAAGCTTGAAAGCGTATCGCTCCCGTTTGTAGAGGCAACGGATATGATATTCGCATTATCGAAGCTCGCCGGGTATTCGGGCGTGATGTCATTGTTATCACCAATGCCATCCTGGCCTCCGTTACCGGCAGCACAGGAGAAAAGGATATCACCGGCATCTGCTATTACGTCTCTAAAAATGGGATCAAAGGCCCCTGTGAAGCCGAAACTGCAATTCACAATATGAGCGCCATTCTGTTTCGCATATTCGATAGCTGCGATAATGTCTGATACGAACCCCGAGCCGGTGAAATCGAGCGCTTTAAGGGGCATTAATTGAACATCGAATGCCGTCCCGGCAATACCGATACCGTTATCTCCCACCGCCCCTATTATCCCCGCCACCTCCGTACCGTGTCCCATATCGTCCATCGGGTCGTTATCACCGTTATCGCCCGTTATAAAATCCCAGCCCCTAATGTCATCAGTACGACCATTTCCGTCGTCATCTATACCGTTATTCGGGATTTCATCTTGATTTATCCAGATATTCCCACGGATATCCGGATGGTTATAATCGATCCCCGTGTCTATAACGGCCACGACCACGCCCGGGGAGCCCGTGGTCACATCCCAGGCCTCCGGCGCGTCCACCCGGTTTAAATACCCTTGCTGATTAAAGAGCGGGTCGTTTGGCGTGAGATTTATATGGACAATGTAGTTTGGCTCGGCATATTCCACGAGCGGGTCGGCCTGGAACTCGCGTATCGCTTCCTCCACGCTTATTCCCTTTTTGAGTTTTATTTTCCTTATGTTCAGGCCGGAGAGCTTCTTCGAGAGGGCCCCGAGCCTTATCTCGGCAGAGGGGGTTGTGTCCCCTTTATACTTGACGAGCACCTCTCCTTCCGCATACGGCCGGCCCTTATAAAGATAATTTTTTTTAATCAGGCCCGATAAAGTATCCGCCCTTAAAGGGAAGGAAAGGAAAAAGCCCATAAGGAGAAGGACCGATAAGCCTTTAAATGGAAAGGTTTTGATCTCGAAGCTCCTTTGGAAGCAGAATTTTCAGCTTCTTACAAAATAACGTTGAACAGGAAGTATGTCAAGATATTTAGCCTCTAAAGTGGGCGGAGCAAGCCCCGCCCCTACGTTAAAAAGATTTAAAGGCCATAATTTTTTGGCTGTAGGGGCACGGCCCAAGGGAGCTTTAGCTCCCGTTCTGGAAATGTGCCCTGTATCTTTTTATTTTATTATCTGGTTCAGCTCGAAGATGGGGAGGAGGACGGCCATAACTATGAAGGCCACGATAGCGCCCATGGCCAGAATCATTACCGGCTCGACAAGGGAGAGCGCCCTCTCAAGCCTCCTCTTAAAGTCTTCGTCATAGGAGAGCGCGGCCTTCTTGACCGACTCCGCAAGCCTCCCGCTCTTCTGCCCCGTGCCCAAAAGCTGGACGAAAACCGGAGGGAACTCCCTCAGGGACTGGGAGAGGTCCGCGCCTTCCGAGAGCTTTTGTCTTGCATCGTGCACTGCCCTCTCAATTTCCAGGTTGCCGCTCGAAGGGCCGGCGAGCTCAAGGGCCTTGACCACAGGAAGGCCCCCTTCGAGGAGAAACCCGAGGGCCCTCGTGAACCTGCTCAAGAAGAGGCTTTTAAGCACCCCGATCTTCAAGAGGAATACATCCACCCGGAGCCTTTCTTTCCTGTAGTATTTTCTTCCCGCATAAAACGCGGCGAGGGCGAGTATAAGAAGCACCCACCAATAATTTATAAACACATTGCTTATGCCTATAAGGACCTCGGTTACAAAGGGGAGGGCCTTTCCGGAATCCCTGAAGATGCGTATTATCCGGGGCATGACGAAACCGAAGATGAAAGCGAGGACGACCGCGCCCACGGCAAGCATGAAAATGGGATAGATGAGGGCGGATTTCACCCGTGCCCTCGTCTTCGCCTCCTCTTCGAGGAAATCGGCGAGGCTGCGAAGGACCAGGTCGAGCGTGCCGCTCGCCTCTCCCGAGTGCACGAGCTTTGTGTAAAAACCCGGGAATACGGGATACTGCTCAAGGGCGCGGGAAAGGCTCATGCCCGAGGATACATCGTCCGAGAGCCGGTTCAGGAGGTCCCGCCAGTTTCCGCGCATCTCGCCGGCAAGGCTTTTCAGGGCATCGAGCATCGGGACGCCCGAGCCCACGAGAAGGGAAAGCTCTCTTGTCATGAAGGGGAGTTCTTTGGCGTCCGCCTTGGGGGCCGACCCTTTCTCGAGGGCCAGTTCGCGCGGATAGATCCCCTGCTCCTTCAAGAGGGAGGCCGCGTGCCGTTCGTTGTCCGCGCTTATAACGCCCGAGGTATCGCGCCCCGTGCCGGCATATGCCTTATATCTGAAGCTCGGCATGCTCTTTCTGCGATACCCTCAGTATTTCCTCCGGGGTGGTATGTCCCCGCGCAACCTTAAAGAGGCCGTCCTCGCGCAAGGTCCTCATACCCATGGCTACCGCGACCTCTTTAATGTTCCGGGCGTCGGCGCGCCCGGTGATGAGCCTGCGTATGTCCGGGATTATGGGGAGAAGCTCGAAGATGCCGGCCCTTCCGAGGTAGCCGGTCTGGCCGCATTTCTCGCACCCTGTCCCCCGCATTAGCTTTTTTATCTTTTTCCTCTCTTCATCGGAAAAGACCGCCTCGCTCCCGTTTGGCTCGTAAGCCGCGCCGCAATGGGGGCAATTAAGACGGATAAGCCTCTGGGCAAGCACCCCTATAAGAGAGGAGGCCACAAGGAAGGGCTCCACCCCTATATCGATGAGCCTCGTCAATGCGCTCGCGGAATCGTTCGTGTGGAGAGTGCTCAAGACGAGGTGGCCCGTAAGGGAGGCCTGGATAGCGATTTGCGCCGTCTCCAAATCTCTTATCTCGCCCACCATTATCACGTCGGGGTCCTGCCTCACTATGGAGCGGAGGCCCGAGGCGAACGTGAGCCCTATGCGCGGGTTTATCTGAATCTGCCCGATCCCCTTAAGCTCGTATTCGACCGGGTCCTCTATGGTTATGATGTTTTTTTCTTCCGTGTGTATCCTGTTGAGCGCGGCATAAAGGGTTGTCGTTTTTCCGCTGCCGGTGGGTCCCGTGACGAGTATTATCCCGTTTGAGCGGAGGAGCATCTCTTCAAAGAGGGCCTTCGTGTCGGGCTCCATCCCGAGCCCGTCAAGCCCTATCAGGCCGCCTTTTCTGTGCAGCAGCCTGAGTACGGCCCTCTCACCGTGGATGGTCGGGATAA
>Ga0214473_10001891_pt1 | contig 26570 bp, 18 predicted proteins | sample RVTome_7_FD_203509 | JGI IMG/M metagenome (GOLD analysis project Ga0214473, IMG submission 203509) | Soil microbial communities from uranium-contaminated site in the Upper Colorado River Basin, Wyoming, United States - RVT98D197 | ecosystem: Environmental > Terrestrial > Soil > Contaminated >...
CCCACCCGATTCTTGCTGTTGATCTGCGTGTTGTTCTTGACGAGGTACTGCCACATGTCGGTCGATTCCACTTCGGGAAATCCCGACACGAACCGGTGCACGCGCTCGTCGCGCCAGGAGAAGTAGAACGTCGATCGATCCTTCACGATGGGACCGCCGAGCTGGGCGTTGGCGTCGGAGAGGTAGTCGAAATCGCCGCGGCTCGCGCCGACGGTACGGAGATCGTCGGTGAGGTTGTCGCCCTGGGTGGCGTCGTTCTGGAAATAGTATGTGGCGCCGCCCCTGAAGTCGTTACCGCCCGTCTTGGTCACCATGTTGAGGAAGACGCCGGGGGCGTTCACGGAAGCGGGATGGCTCCCCGTGGCTACCTGGACTTCCTCGAAGCTGTCGAAGTCGTAGTAGTAGCCTGAGGCTCCGAGCGCCGAAGGACAGGTGACGTTGACGCCGTTCAGGTAGTAGCTGTTCTGCTGCCAGGACGTGCCGCGCGAGGAGAAGAGAGCCTGAAGGCCGGTCTCGCTGCCTCCGACGTCGAGGCGGTTGGTGGTGACGCCCGGCGCCTGGTGCTCGAGGACCGACCAGACGTCTCGCGCGCTCGGGACCTCGCTGAGAAGCTGCTCGTCGAAGCTCGCCCCGGTGACCGTCGACTTCACGTCCACCAGAGGGGATTCGCCGATGACGGTAACCGTCTCGGCCACGGTCGCCAGCTGCATCGCGATGTCAACCGGCGTATTCCGGCCGATGTCCACCCGGATGGCCTGCAGAGTGAGGCTCTGAAAGCCGGAAAGCTCCGCCCGGATGTCGTAGACCCCGGGAGGCAGGTTGATGAATCGATAGAGCCCCGTGTCGCTCGAAGTGGTTACTTGAGCGGTGACGAGAGTCGCTCCCTCTAGCGTGATGGAAACGCCCGGGAGCACCTGGGAAGTGGCATCGCGGACGGTTCCGCTGATGCTGCCGGTGCGGGTCTGAGCAGAGAGCCCCGAGGCCACCAGAATGACGGCGAGTCCGAAACCCAAGGCGGTTTTATGTAACACCCTTAAGTCCTCCTTCTTGTTACCAGCCGATCGGCGCAAGGTGTGAATCCACTTACACTTAGGCAGTAAAGACCAATCGAGACAACAAGCAATCGTCGTGCCCGCCGCTCATGGGAAAGACTGTCCTTATTTTTCTATCAGTTACAGCCGATCCTGTGAGCGTCTTTACGAATCCGATACGACTGGTTGAATCGATGATCCGAAAGATCGTAGATCTTTATTTTCTCAGGCACGCAAGCAAGCGCTCTTGACCGGCCGTCCAGTGACCGGAGCCATCTCCATGCTGAATGAGCATGCGACGCCCTTCGTAGTCCGCCTTCGAGAGCCGGAATCGCTTGTGGTTGGACTGCCGGTGGGTATGGTCCCAGGACTCGCCGAGAGCGGAGTCGTTGTAGCGGTAGACCCCGGTCTTTCCATAGGTAAGCCAGTTCGACCAAACGTCCATACCCGGTATGAGTCCCTGAAGGCGACCGTCCGGCCCGAGCGGAGCTTCCGACTCGACTTCGAGCACTCCGGGGATGACAACGCGCCGCATCGGACCCACGGCTTCGAAATCCACCCGAGCTGCCTTCAGCAGTCGGAAGACTTGAGGAGCCCCGGGAGCGAGGCTCGAGTAAAGATCCACGACCGCCTTCTGTTGGACCGCGGTCATCTGCTGCGAGAAATAAAGCGCCGTCCAGCTCTCCGGACCGAGACTCACCCAGGTGGCTCCGGCGAGATCCACCTCCCCGTAGTGCCCGCGCTCGAGTCTCTGAGTCGTGGTGGCGTGGCACGGGGGATGAGAAGGGGGCGCGTTGGAGCGGCAGGGGCAGGGCGTGTCGCAAGGGCAGGCGGTGAACGCCTCGCCTTCGATCTCCCAGTCGGGGAAGCTCGCATAGCTCGCGTTCGGATCCGGGCGACGCTGGAACATGCCATTGCCTCCGTGCTCTGAAGTTTTCCGGAGGACGAAGAGCACGGTCTCGGCGAACCGTAAAGCCACGGCGCGTCCCTCGACCAGCGTCGGCTCGTAGACCCACTGGCGCGCGGCTTCGACCGCGGCAGGAAGGAGCTCCGGCGCCCCCCGCAGCGGACGCACCTCCTGGACCGCCCCCTCCGGATCCAGAGTCAACTCCAGGATCACGACCGTTTGGATGCCCTGCGCGCGGGCGTCCGCGGGATACCGGGGCTCGACGAAGCGGGTCCTCTTGGGACGCACGATCGATCCCCCGACGGGAAGCGGCTCCTCCGAAGTCTGCCGCAGGCCGAGAAAAGGCAGAAAGGCCACGAGCCCGATCGAGAGAGCGCGGCGGAAGTGCACCGGCGTCGATTCTACCGCGAGGTTATGCTAAAGATGGAAACGCGATGCTCGCGATTCTCCTTCTGCTCGGCACGGCTCTCTCACAGACCCCCGAGGAGATTCAATCGCGAGCGCAGGAGCTCTACGCTCGCGGCGATCTCGCGGAGGCGCGGCGGCTCCTCGAGTCTCTCGTCTCTTCCCAGCCCGGCTTCGCACCGGCGCGCTTCCAGCTGGGCGCCGTCTACCTGAGGCTCGGAAGCTTCGACGAAGCGGCAAAGCTTTTCGAGACCGTCGTCGCTCAACATCCGGGAAACGCCGAGCTATCCTTCCGCATCGGCCTCGCCTATCTTCTCGAGAAGCGCTCGGTCGAAGCGAGACTCCACCTCGAGCGCGCCCTCGCGAGCGATCCCGGGCACTCCCAGGCGCTCCTCGCCCTCGGACAGATCGAGGGGCGAGAGGGGAACTTCGAGCGGGCGCTCGCTCTCCTGGAGAAGGTGCCGAACGAAGCGAGCGCATACTACTACAGGGCCGCCGTGCTCGAGAGAATGGGCCGCGATGAGGAGATGCTCTCGGCCGCCCTCCGCGCGGTCGAGCTTTCCCCACAGGATGCCGCGTTTCGCCGATTCCTCGGCGGCGCGTATCTCAAGCTTCGGAAGTGGCCCGAGGCGGAGAGGGAGCTCCAAGCCGCCATCGAGCGCGGCGCCTCCTCTCCTTCTCTCTACCTCGATCTCGGAAGCGCGCTTCTTCGCCAGGATCACGTTGCCGAAGCGCAGAAGGCCTATGGCCACGCGCTCGAGCTCTCACCCGACTCCGCCGAGGCGCTTCTTCAACTCGGTTATATCGAATGGCGGCTCTCGAGCTACGAGAGCGCGGTCACGTTCCTCGATCAGGCGATCGCGAAGGACCCGAGTCTCCTCCGCGCCCGCCACTTCCTCGGCCTCATCGCGCTCCGCCGCGGAGATCTCGAAGGGGCCGAGAAATCGTTCCGCGAGGCGGTCGTGAGAGACCCAAGCTTCGCCGAGGGGTTCTTCAACCTGGGGAAGATCGCCCTTCGACGAGGCGATCTGGACGGAGCGGTCTCCTGTTTCGAGCGCGCGGTCCTCGTCACTCCCGACTACAAAGAGGCGTACTATCAGCTGGGCTTCGCGCACCGGCGCCGGGGGGACGCCCGGGCGGCGGAACGGGCGCTCGAAAAATTCCGAGAGCTTTCTCAGAAGGAGTCGTGATGCTGGGTCTCGTTCTTCAAATCGTGGCGACGTTCTCGATCGTGGCCTACGACCCGGAAACGGGTGCCATGGGGTGCGCGGTCGAGTCGCGCTACTTCGCCGTCGGGGCGGTCGTCTGCTGGGGTGAGGCCGGGGTGGGCGTCGTCGCCACGCAGGCGAACGTCAACGTCGGCTACGGACCGAAGGGCATCGACCTTCTACATCAGGGTCTCTCGGCCCAGCAGGTCGTCGACCGACTCCTCGCGGAGGACACCTTTCCCGGGAAAGACGGTCGTCAGCTCGCCGTGGTCGACGCGCGAGGCGGGATTGCGGTCCACACCGGCTCCGCGGCGAACGCCTGGGCGGGGCAAAACAAGGGCTCGACCTACAGCGCTCAGGGCAACATTCTCACGGGGGCCGAAGTGGTGGACGGCATGGCAACGGCCTTCGAAGGGGCGAAGACTTCGTTCGCCGAGAGGCTGGTGACCGCCCTCGAAGCGGGGCAAGCGGCCGGAGGCGATAGCCGGGGCCAGCAGTCCGCGGCAATCCTCGTGGTGCAGAAGGGCGCGGGACGGAACATCAATAATGATGTCGCCGTTCGGCTCCATGTCGACGACAACCCCGCCCCCATCAAAGAGCTCCGGCGGCTATTGAACATACAGCTCGCGATGAGCGCTCTCTTCCAGAGCCGAACGCTCATGACCGAGAACAAGAACGAGGAGGCCCTGGCCTCCGCGCGGAAGGCGGTCGAGCTCTGGCCCACCGCGTCCGATACTTACCTCAACCTCGGCCTCCTCGCCTATTCGGCGGGAGACAAGGCGGAGGCCTTGAAAGCCCTGAAGAAGGGAGCGGAGCTGAACCCGCTCTTCCGGGGACAGCTCGAGGCCACCCTGAAGTTCATCCAGCACCCCGGGCTCGATCCCGAGTTCATGAAACAGCTCTTCCCCGAATGACTCTCGCTCTGGTCGCGGCCCTGTTTCTCCAGGAGGCCCTGAGCCTCCTCGATCAGGGGAAGCGTTTTCTCGAGGAGCGGAACCTTGCCGTGGCCGAGACAGTATTCCGCGAGCTGGTGTCCAAGAGCCCGGAGGACTCCCGGGCGAGCTACTACCTGGGGATCACTCTCTCGCGGCAGGATCGGACCGAGGAGGCAATCGTTGCTCTCGAGAACGCAAGGCGCTTCGCGAAGCGCCCCAACCCGTCCATCCTCTACGAGCTCGGGACCGCGTTCTCGAAGGTGGAGCGCTGGCAGGAGGCGGAGGAGGTCTTGAAGCAGGCGACGGAGCTCGCCCCTGCGGAGGCGGTGATGCGGCTCCAGCTCGGCTGGGTCTACTACTCGAAGCTCGAGGGTGAGAAAGCCCGGGCGGAGTTCGAACGGGTGATCGCGACTTCTCCTTCGGGGTTGGCGTTCCTGTACCTGGGGCTCACGGAGATCGGCCTCGGCCGGAACGAGCCCGCCGTCGCCGCCCTCCGGGCAGCGATTGGGCTCGAGCCCGGGCTCCTCGAAGCCCACGTCGCTCTCGGGAAGGTACTCGCGCGCGCGGGCCGCGACGAGGAGGCGACCCCCGTACTGGCGCGGGCACTCGAGATCGACGGGAGCAACGCGGAAGCTCATTTCCAGCTCGGCCTCATCGCTCTTCGCCGCGGCGATCTCGACTCGGCCTCTCGATCGTTCGAGGCCACGATCGACGCCGACCCCGAGCACCTCCAGGCATGGTACAACCGGGCTCTGGTGGCGGAACGGGTCGGCCACGGCGAAGAAGCCCGCGCTTGCTGGGCTCGGGTCGCGGAGCTTCGCGCCTCGGGAGCGGAGGATCCCGAGGCCAAGAGGCGCATGCGCGCTCGCACCCGGTGATTCTCTTCGTTCTCGCTTCGCTCGCGACGTCCCTCACCGAGGGTTCGTGGATCGTGCTGTCGGACGTAACCGCAGAGGCGGGGATCTCGTTCCGGCACGATCACGGAGGAAGCGGACGCCGCTACATCGTGGAGATCGCGGGCGGGGGAGTGCTGGCTTTCGACTACGACGCGGACGAGCTTCCCGACCTGTTCTACATCAACGGGTCGCCCCTTCCCGGCACCAACGGCACTCGGCGGGGCAATGCCCTCTACCGGAACCTGGGTGACGGCACGTTTGTGGATGTGACCGAGCGAGCGGGAATTTCGGGCGAGGGCTACGGCATGGGCGGCGCGGCTTCCGATCTGGACAACGACGGCGACATCGACGTGCTGATGACGGCCTTCGGTGAGGACCAGCTCTATATCAACAACGGCGACGGGACGTTTCGCGTTGGGAGGGAGCGCGGAGTCGCCGACGAGCGATGGTCCTCGAGCGCGACGTTCTTCGAGCTCGACCGCGACGGCTTCCTCGATCTGTACGTCGCCAACTACCTGGACTTCACGTTCGCGACCCACCGGGAGTGCGTGAGTCCGACCGCGGGGCTTCCCGCCTACTGTCATCCTCAGGAATATGGAGGTGTGGCCGACGTCCTGTACCGAAACCGGGGCGACGGAACGTTCGAGGACGTTTCGTCCGCCACCGAGGTCGCCGGGCTGACCGAAGGAAAAGGGCTCGGTGTCGTGGCTCTCGACTTCGACGACGACGGAGACTCGGACCTCTACGTGGCCAACGACACCACCCGGAACTACCTCTACCGGAACGATGGGGGCGGTCGGCTTACCGAAGTGGGGGTCGAGGCCGGGGTCGCCTACAACGAGCAGGGACTCGCCGAGGCGGGGATGGGAGTCGACGCCGCGGACGTCGATCGCGACGGGCGGCTCGATCTCGTGGTCACGAACTTCGACTTCGAGAACAACACCCTCTATCGCAACGTCGGGGGAGGATTCTTCTTCGATGCCACCTCCGCTTTCGGTCTCGGCGCGGTGAGCCTCACCGAGCTCGGTTTCGGCTGCGACTTCCTCGATCTCGACAACGACGGCTGGCAGGATCTGGTCGTGGTGAACGGCCACATCCTGGACAACATCGCCGAGATCCAGTCGAACCTCTCGTTCGCGCAACCCGGGCAGGTCTTCCGGAACGAAAACGGACGATTTCGAGATCTCACCGCGTCCTCCGGGACGGCGATCGGAAGGCCGCGCGTGGGCCGGGGACTCGCGAGCCTCGATTTCGACCGTGACGGTGATCTGGACCTCGCGATCTCCTCACGGGGCGGCGCGGCCGAGCTTCTGCGGAACGACGGAGAGAACGCCGGCGGGTTCATCGGGCTCCGTCTCGTGGGCGTCGCGTCCAACCGGGACGGTGTCGGCGCGAGACTCACCCTCGAGCTGGAAGGACGTCCATGGGTCGATGAGCTCCGTGCCGGCTCGAGCTACCTCGCCCAGAACGAGATGACCCTCTACGTGGGTCTCGGGAGTGCTGCGAAAGGCGGCGGACTGTCGCTTCGCTGGCCCTCGGGGCGCGTGGAGGAGATCGAGACCCTCGAGGCCGGACGTTGGTACGTGGTGAAAGAAGGCGTCGGAGTGATCCGTTGAGCTTCCTCCTTCTCACGGTTCTCCTGGCGCGGGAGGTCTCGCTGCGCTTCCGCGACGTCGCAGACGAAGCGGGCGTCGCGCGGGCTCTGACCTACGGAGGCGTCTCCGAGAAGCGCTATATCCTGGAGACGACGGGAACCGGGGCCGCGTTTCTCGACTACGATGAGGATTCCGACCTGGATCTCTTCGTCGTGGATGGGCGGCGCCTCGAGGGAGTGCCCGAAGGCGCGGGGAACCGCCTCTACCGAAACGTTGGCGAAGGGCGATTCGTCGACGCGACCGAGGCGTCGGGTCTCTCGCGCCAGGGCTGGGGCCAGGGGGCAGCATTCTCCGACATCGACAACGATGGCGATCCCGACCTCCTAGTGACGTACTTCGGGGCGGCGCTCCTTTATCGCAACCGCGGCGACGGGACCTTCGTCGAGTGCGGAGAGGCCGCGGGCCTATCGCAAGAGGGCTGGCACACCAGCGCCGCTTTCGCCGACTACGACGCCGACGGTCTCGACGACCTCTTCATCGCCCGCTACGTCGACTTCGATCCCGCGAGGACCCCCGACCCCGGAGGCGCGCCCTATTGCTTCTTCATGGGGATCGCGGTGATGTGCGGACCGAAGGGCCTTCCTCCCGCGAGGAGCGTCCTCTATCGCAATCGCGGCGACTTTCGCTTCGAGGACGTGAGCGAGACGGCGGGAGTCGGGATCGTTCCGGAGTACGGTCTCGGCGCGGTCTGGAGCGATCTCGACGACGACGGCGACGTCGACCTCTACGCCGCGAACGATCAATCGGGGCACAACCTCTATAGGAACGACGGGAAAGGCCGCTTCCAGGATACCGCCCTTGCGGACGGCGTCGCCTTCAACGAGGACGGGCGGACGCAGGCGGGAATGGGCGTCGACGCCGGCGACTACGACAACGACGGTCTCTTCGACCTCCATGTGAGCAACTTCTCCCACGACTACAACACCCTGTATCAGAACTCCGGCGCCGGTTACTTTCTCGACGTGAGCTTCGCCGCGGGAGTCGCCGAGCCGAGCTACCTCTTCCTCGGCTGGGGCACGGGATTCCAGGACTTCGATCGCGACGGGTTTCTCGACATCTTCGTCGCGAACGGGCACGTCTATCCCGAAGTGGCGAAGGAAGAGATCGAAAGCGATTACGCCCAGAGGAGTCTCCTGTTTCGGAACCTCGGCGATGGGCGGTTCGCGGAGATGGGCGGGGAGGCAGGTGTGCAAAAGGCTCTAGCCGGCCGAGGCGTCGCTTTCGGTGACTTCGACGACGACGGGGATGTCGACGTCTTCGTCGCGAGTATGAACGGACGGCCGGCGCTCTACCGGAATGAGACGGCAACCTCCCGCCACTGGATCGGGCTTCGCCTCGTCGGCCGTGAGAGCGCTCGCGACGCTCTGGGAGCGAAGATCACGGTCGTAAGCGGCGAGCTTTCTCAGATACGCGAAGTCCGGAGCGGCGCGAGCTATCTCAGCCAGAGCGACTCGAGAGTGTTCTTCGGCCTCGGCTCCCGAGAGCGGGTGGATCGCATCGAGATCCGATGGCCCTCGGGAAAGGTCCAGGAGATCCCCTCGCCCGAGATCGACCGTTACCTGCTGGTCATGGAAGGGCGCTAGCGGCGATAAGCGATCTTGCCGCCCACCATGGTGAGTGCTACCCCCATGTCCCGGATGCGCTCGGGCTCGCAGGTGAGGATGTCCTCCTCGAGCACAACGAGGTCGGCGAGCTTTCCCGGCTCGAGGGTCCCCTTGAGGCTCTCTTCGAACGTGAGCTCGGCCCCTCCGACGGTCATCGCTCGGAGGGCTTCCTCGCGAGAGACTCTTTGATCTTCGCCCACGACTCCGGCGCTGATGGTGTCACGGGTGATGAAATGGTATAGGACCCAGAGCGGGGGGTAGGGGACGACCGGGGTGTCGGTGCCGAGTGAGACGGTAATCCCGGCGTCGATGTAGGCCCGGAGAGGCGTCACCCATCCCGCTCGCGAAGCGCCCCAGTACTTCGTAAGGCTCGGGGCCGCGAGGTAGAGGTGGTTTTGGGCCGTGACGTGGAGGCCGAGCGCCTTCATCCGCGGAAACTGGTCCTCCCTGGGGATGAAGCCATGCTCGATGGCGAAACGCCGCGAGACGATGCTCCGGTCCTGGTTCGCCTTCTCGTACGCGTCGAGAACGAGATCGATCGCGGCGTCCCCGACGGCGTGGGTCGCGACTCGCCATCCCGTCTGATTCAGCTTTCGCACGAGCTCGACGTAGGGCTCGGTGGGAACGGTCTGGAGCCCGTAGAACGTGCCGTTCTGCCCCCAGGGCTCCTCGTACGGCTCCCGCATGAGACCGCCCTCGAAACCTCCGTCGACGCCGAGCTTGATCCCGGCGACGCGAACCCATTCGTCCCCGGCGTCGGGCGCGATTCCGAGACTCTCGGGCGCCGCGCCCTCCGGGATCCGCAAGAGGACGCTCACTCGAAGGGGTAACTCACCGCGCTTTTCGAGCTCCTCGAGATCGTGATAGAGCGCGGGCGACGCGCTCGCGTAGCGAATGCTGGTGAGCCCGACCTCGTTGAGTCGGCGATATTCGTCGACCAGCGCTCCTAACCGCTCCTCGGCCGAGACCTCGGGCTTCGGGGGAAGGGTCACGGGGCGCCGGGCGGTATCGACGAGCTCCCCGTTCAGACGGCCATCGGGGTAGCGGCCGACGCTTCCTCCCTCGGGCGCTTTCACCGATTCTGCGATTCGGAAGCGTGTGAGAGCGGCGCTGTTCAGGATGTACTCGTGGCCCCCCCGAACGACGACCACCGGATGGCGCGAGGTCGCGCGATCGAGGTCGTCGCGGTAGGGAAGCCGCTGCTCTCTGAGCTGGCCCTCGTGCCAGTCGCTGTTGGTGACGATGACCTCACCTTCGGGGGTCTCCGCGGCGCGGGCGGTGATCGCGTCGAGGACCTCCTGGAGGTTCCGGGTGCGGGAGAGATCGACCCCCGGTCCTCCGCCGATGCTGTGATAGTGATTGTCGGCGAGCCCGGGAACGACGGTCTTGCCCTCGAGGTCGATCCTCTCGGTCGCCGAGCCCGCGCGTTCGAGAATGGCCGCGCTCGTTCCTACGGCGACGATTCGACCCTCCCGAACGGCGAGGGCTTCGGCGATCGTCCCCGCGGGATCGAGGGTGACGACCTTCCCGTTCAGGAGGACGGTGTCGGCGGGCTCTCTCGGCTCGCAGGCGGCGAGCGACAGCGCGAGAACGAAACCTTGCCACTTCACTTCGCCAGCATCGCCTTCCTTCGCTCGGCCACCTCGGGCGAGAACCAGGTCTCGAGAAACAGGCGCCGCGCCTCGACGCGCGTCTTCTCGATGCGCTCGAGGATCGGGGCACGGAGCGCGAGCTTGGAGTGGCGAAAGGCGAAGGAAGGTTTTTCCCCGAGCTCCCTCGCCGCGGCCTCGGCTTCGATGAGTAGCTCGTCCGCGGGAACCACGCGGTGAAGGATGCCGGCCTCGACCGCTGTCTTCGGATCGAGGAGCTTTCCTGCGAGAAGCACTTCGGGGACGAATCGGGAGGCGAGCGTCGCTCTCATGATCTCGAAGGCGCTCGCCGGGAACACGATGCCCAGAGTCACCTCGGAGACCCCAATCTTGTACGACCCCGCGGCTCCGATCCGTACGTCGCCCGTCGAAGCGAGGATGCATCCCCCGGCGATTGCATGCCCGTTGACGGCGACTACCAGGGGAAGAGGAAACTCGAGGAGCTTCTCGCACAGCCTCTCGAACTCCTCGAGAAACGACGCCATCTCCTCGCGTCCTTCGGGAAGACCAAGAAGATCGAGCCCGGCGGAGAAGAACCCTTCGCGGCCCGTGAGAAGCACCGCGTTGCTCTTGCTATCGATCGCGCGTTCGAGCTCCGCGGCGAGGGACGACGTGAAGCGCCCATCGATGGCGTTCGCCTTCCCGTACTCGAGGCGGATGAGGTGGATGTCGCCGGGCAAGATGCGTTCTGCTTACGCTTTCCCGGGAATGAGCTTCCCGAGAGACCACCCGATGAGCGCGGCGATGGAATTGAGGATGGGGTTGACCACGAGGCCGATGAGGCGCGCCACCATCGCCTGCCCCAGGGGGATTGCTACCTCGTTGGCCCCTGGACCCACAAGGGCAATGGGGTTGTTGAAGTAGGTTTCGGCCCCGGCGAGATAGGAGCCGAGCGTTGCGAGGAAGATGAGGACCTGACCGGAGAGGCCGATCGCGACTCCCAGCATCATCGCCTGGCCCAACCGATAGCCCCAGGTGGATCTCGAGAACGCGCCGAAGAAAAGAGAGGCGAAGAAGGAGAAGGTCACGATACTGAAGATATTCGTGCCCTGCGGGTAGGCAACGCCCGTGGCTCCGAGAACCAACCGGCCAATCGTAAAGAGAACGAGGAAGACGATGACGAACTGTACCCGACGAAAGTAAGAGCTCATGAGGACCTCCGTGCCGAGGCGAACTTCTATCGTGGAATGGCCATTGAGCGCAACTTCTGCTAACTTCCCTCGAAGAGGCTTGTCATGGATTTCGCCATCTGCTTCAAAGGGGACATCGGCTTTGCGCGGACGAAGGCGCTCTCCCGCCAGGCGGAGCTCGCGGGCTTCCGCTACTGCTGGTTCTACGACTCTCATGTCCTCTGGCGCGATCCCTATCCGGTGATGGCAGCCTGCATGGAGCACACCGAGACGATGCGTTTCGGTCCGTGCGTGACCAATCCCGACGTGCGCGACTGGTCGGTCGCGGCGAGTCTCTTCGCGAGCCTCGCGCTCTCGAGCGGAGGCCGCCTCGACGTCGGCGTCGGGCGCGGCGACAGCTCGCGGCGGATGATGAAGTTCCAGCCGGCGGGCATCCCGCGGATGAACGATTTCGTCGGGACCGTCAAAGCGCTCTGCCGCGGCGAGGCGGTGACCTACGAGGATTGTCCGACGGAAGTGCAGCTCACCTGGAGCCGCTACGATCTCCCGGTGTGGCTCGCCGCCTATGGACCCAAGGCGCTCGCCGCCGCGGGAGAGCACGGCGACGGTCTGATCCTGCAGATCGCCGACCCGGGGCTCTGCCGCTGGTTCATCGGCGAGGCCATGAGCGCCGGAAAGAAAGCGGGACGGGACATGTCGAAGTACAAGGTCATGGCCGCGGCTCCCGCCTGGATCGGACCGATGGCCGCCTGCATCGAGCAGACCCGCTGGTTTCCCGCGATGGTGGGAAACCACGTCGCCGACATCGTCGAGAAATACGGAAAGGACTCGAATCTCGTGCCCGCGAGCCTCACCTCCTACATCGAGCGCCGCAAGGGGTACGACTACCGGCAGCACGCGAAGAAAGACGCCAAGCACCTCGACTTCGTCACCGACGACGTCGTCGAAAGCTTTTCGGTCCTGGGCTCGCCCGAGCAGCATGTGGACCGACTCAAGGCCCTCGAAGAAGCGGGCGTCACCCAGTTCAACATCTATCTCATGAACACCGAGGAAGAGCGCATCGTCGCCGAGTACGGCGACAAGATCATTCCGCGTTTCCGATAGACGCCCCGTTGGACCGGGTATGCGGGTCTTTTCCAGGGCGTGCCGGGATTTTCCCACGGGCGCCCTGGACTCCTCGTCGGAAGCCTTGCTAGCTCTGCTAGTTATCGATGACCCGGCCGGGCTGAAACCGGGCTCGTGGCTTGCATGGGAAGCGGGGAATGTTCTCGCCGCGAGCTTTCCCGGCGGCGCTCACCCTTCTGCTCGCCGCTTCCGCTGTCGAAGCGCAGACGACTGTCTTTCGATCGATCGGTATTACGGGCGGGGCGTTGTACTCGACGGGGACGGCAACCATAGCCCTCGGCGGAACCACCGTCAACTTCGGCGGCGGCGCCTGTCTTCCGTCGATCGTGGGACAGGGCGACCAGCTAATCGTCGGCGGCGAGACGTTCTACATTCTCTCGCGAAACACCTCGAGCCAGGTGACTGTCCAGACCGCGGCTGTGGCGGCCCACGCCGGCCAGCCCTACACCATCAGCCGCGCCTACAACAGTCTTCAAGCCTGGGAGACCGGCCAGCAGGGGAACCTCGTGGGCGGAAACCGCGTCGAGGTGGGAGTGGCCTACAACGACGGGCCGTTCACCACCGGCCTCACCATCAACGGATCGACCACCGACGCGACTCGCTTCATGAGGCTCACCGTGGATCCCTTCAGCCGGCACAACGGCACCGCGGGAACCGGTGTGGTGCTCGATGGCCAGGATCTGCCGGGCAACACCATCTCCGTCGAGGACGACTTCTCGGTCGTCGAGTGGTTCGAGTTCAGACGGCATCGCGGAACGAACGGCCTCGCGTCGGTTACCGTTCAAAACGCCTCCGGTGTCGTCCTGCAGCATCTGCTCGTCCACGACTTCGACGATGTGGTCAACACCGTGGTCGGCATCAAGGGCTCGAACAACAGCGCTTTCACGGTGCGCAACTCGATTCTCTATGACGGAGGGGGAGCGGGAGGGTCGGCGGCGATCCGGGGCACGACCGCGCCTACGACCGTCACCATCCAGAACACCACGGTCTTCGGGATGGCGGGCCGAGGGGTCTACGAGGACAACGGCACTTTCACCGTCACGAACACGATCGCCATGAATAGCGTCGTGGCCGACTTCGACATCGTCACCGGTACGCAATCCTTCAACCTCTCCTCCGACGCCACCGCCGCGGGAGCCGGGTCTTTGATCAACCGACTCGCGGCGAATCAGTTCGCTCGAATCACCGCGGGCTCCGAGGACCTTCACTTGAAGGCCGGCGCCGACGCGCTCGAAGCGGGAACGACGTTGGGCGGCTTCAACGTCGATGCCGACGGCGACGGAAGGCCTGGTATCACCTCCGCCTGGGACATGGGAGCGGACGAGCAGGGCCGGGTCATTTCCCATTCGATCGGCACCAACGCAGGCACGCTCTACTCGACCGGCACCGCCTCCGTCACCGCGGGCTCGAGAACGGTGACCTTCGGCGGCGGCGCCAGCCTCCCTCCGAACGTGGGCACCGGGGACATCCTGACTTTCCCGAGCGCACCATTCGAAAATACCAGGGTCTTGTCGCGCGATTCGGCCACGCAAATGACTCTCCAGGTGCCCGCCAGTTTCACTCATACCGGCGCGACCTACACCATCACGCGCGCCTTCAACACTTTCCAGGCCTGGGAGACGGCGCGCGAGGGAGACCTCGTCACCCAGAACACGATCGAGGTGGGCGTCGCCTACAACGACGGCCCCTTCGTCTACAACTTTGGAGGCCCCCCGACCGTCACGCCAGCGCTGCGGATTTCGGGTTCGACCACGAGCCCGCACTGTTTCCTGAGAGTCACCGTCGCACCCGGCCAGCGACACACCGGAGTCGCCGGGACCGGAGTGGTCCTGGACGGCACCGGGAACACCAAGTTCGGGGTGCGCGCCCAGGACGACTACTCTGTCGTCGAGTGGCTCGAGCTCAAGGGTTTCCATGGAACTGGACTGTCTGGCGCGAGCGCGGTGACCGCTGGGGGGCGGGAGATTCAATTCAACGGTCTCCTCATTCACGGCTTCTTCAACGGCACCGACGCGGCCAACGGTATTAAGACCGAAACTCCCCTCCCGGGCCAGATATCGACCTATACCGCGAGAAACTGCGTCGTCTACGACGGCGACCAGACCGGGATTAAAGTCGACGAATGCGACTCGAGCGTCCTCGTCGAGAACAGCACCGTCTTCAACATTCGCGGCCCGGGCCGGGGGGTCCACGTTGTTTTCGGGAAGATGACGGTGACGAATACGATTTCGGTGGGCAACGCTTCCATCGACTTCCGGGACGATGTCTTCGGAATGACCCAGGACCACAACCTGTCCTCGGACGCCACCGCCTCCGGGACCGGCTCCCTCACCGGCAAGTCGGCGGTGAACCAATTCATAAACACCTTGGCGGGATCGGAGAACCTGCACCTCAAAGGGGGCGCCGACGCCCTCGATGCCGCAGTGGATCTCTCGTCCGAGTTCTGGGACGACATCGACGGACAGTCGCGATTGTCCCTGGTCTGGGACATCGGCGCCGACGAGTCTGGAGCTCCGACCGAGGTGAAGCTCCTGTCCTTCCAGGCCAAAGGCTTTGACGCGGAGGTGGTGCTGGAGTGGAAGACTTCTTCCGAGCTCCGCAACCTCGGCTTTCATCTCTACCGCGGCACCGAGGCCGGTGGATCCTACGAACGGATCACGGAGTATGCGATCCCCGGACTCGGCTCGTCGCCCTCGGGCGCGAGTTATCGGCACGTCGATTCCGGCCTCGCGAACGACCTCACCTACTTCTATCGGCTCGAGGATATCGATGAACGGGGCGCTTTGACGTTGCACGGACCGGTCTCCGCGACACCTCGAGCCGGCGCGGGCCCGCCGCCTGCGGAAATCGATTCTCCCTCGGTCATCACGTTCGGAGATCCCGCGGCCAACCGTGTCGAGATTCTCGGGTGGAGCCGGAGCGGGGTGACGGTTCGGATCACGACCGACGGGTTCGACGCCACGCCCAACGACGACGGCACGGTGAATCTCGACGTCCCCGGGTTCGAGGTCTCGGGCGAGGAAGGCGCGCCTGCGATTCCTTTGCTTCGCCCCTGGATCGATGCCGTGGCCGGGAGGGGCGTCCGCCTTGTCTCCGTGGAGCAAGACTCCCTCGCTCGTTTCGAATCTCTGACTCCGGCGGGCGCGGCGCGCCCGGGAGTCGAAGCTTCCTTTTCCGGAGTCGTTCGTCCGCACCGCCGCACCGGGCGACTTGCGGAGCGAAGCGGGCTCTTCCCGCCCGAGCCCGCGCGAATCGTTGGAAGCGGATTTCAGGGCGAAGCCAAGAAAGTTCAGCTCGAGCTGGCACCGCTGAGGTGGAACCCGAAGGCGCGCGAGCTCACGCTCGCGCGGCGGCTCGTCGTGCGGCTGGCCTTCGACGGCGGAGCGCGCGACGAGACTTCCGAGAACCGTCGCTTTCGACGGCGAGCGAGCCGGGAGCCTGGCTCCGTTCTCGCACGGCTCGCCACCACCGAACCGGGGCTGCACGCGGTGCGATACGAGGAACTCTTCGGCCGAGGCGCGAGGGCCTTCTCCGCGGATTCGCTGCGGCTGAGCCGCCTGGGAGAGCCGGTGCCCTTTCACCTCGAGCCCGAAACCGGACGATTCGCTCGCGGTTCGCGCCTCTATTTCTCGAGCCCGGGCGGGGCTGCAAATCCCTACGGGCACGAGACAGTGTTCGATCTCGACATTTCCTCGCAAGGAAGCAGCATGGAAGTTAGGTCGGCCTCCCCGTCTCTCGAGCGGGTTCCCTTCGGGTGGGCTCGAGTCGAAAGAGAAGTCAACCGCTTCTATCAGGCGGGCCTCCTCGATGCGCAGGACCTCTGGTTCTGGGACATGCTGCTGTCGCCTGCGTCGAAGAGCTTTCCGTTCGAGGCAAACGGGCTCGCCGCTGACGCAGCCCACGTCGAAGTGACGCTTCAGGGCGCGAGCGACTTCGAGGGCGTTTCCGACCACCACGTCGCCGTCTATCTCAACGGGACCTGGATCGGCGAAGAGACCTGGGACGGCAAGAGCTCGAAAATCTTCGAAGCCGATCTCGCGCCGGGCATTCTCGAAGAGGGCACGAACGAGCTCGAGATTCGAAATCTCGGCGATGCGGGAGCGTCCTATTCGATGGTCTTCCTGGACCGCTTCACGATTGAGTACCCGCAGAAGCTCGAGTCTCGACGGGGGCCGTTCGAAGGCGGTTTCTCACGGACCGGGGCCGCGTGGATATCGGGCGTGGGGGACAAGGCTCGCGTCCTCGATATCACTCGAAAGAGCCGACCGATCTGGCTCGCGGGACCGGCTTCGGCGCCGGACGGGTCGATTTCGTTTTTCGTGGAGCAAGGACATCGGTATCTCGCCGTCTCCGAAGACGATCTAGAACGTCCGCGAATCCTCAAACCCCCGAGCTCTAGTCTCAAGGGCGGCAAGATTGAAAGCGCGGACTATGTCGTCATCGCCCCCCGTCGATACCTTGGTATTCTCGAGCCTCTTCTCGCGCTCCGGCGCCGGCAGGGGTTGCGGGTGCGGGCGGTGGCGCTCGAGCAGGTCTTCGACGAGTTCGGATTCAGAGAGGGAAGACCGGAAGCTATCCGGGACTTTCTAAGCTATGCCTATCGTGAGGATCCTCTGGCGGCGCTTCGCTACGTCCTCCTGGTGGGCGACGCCACGTACGACTTCAAGGACTACCTTGAGACCGGGGTCGAGAACGTGCTTCCGCCTTTGATGGTGCGCACCTCATACCTTTGGACGGCGTCCGACCCATCACTTGCCATGGTGAATGGAGACGACCTCCTGCCCGATGTCGCGCTCGGCCGGCTTCCCGCGGCCGACGAGGGCGAGCTCCGGGTCATGGTCGACAAGATCCTGGCGTACGAGGCCGGCGCCGCGAGTCTCTACTCTTCGCCCCTGGTCCTGGTTGCCGACAACGCCGATGGCGCAGGAGACTTCGTCGCCGACGCGGAAGAAATCGCCTCCACCACGCTTGCCGGGAAAGACGTGCGGAAGATCTACGTGAGCTCGCTCGGCGCGCGAGGGGCCAAAGACGCCGTTCGCGGTGCCTTCGACGACGGCGCCTCCCTCATGAGCTATCTGGGGCACGGCGGGATCGCCCTCTGGGCGGACGAGCATATTCTGAACGTCGAAGACGTCGAGACTCTTCATCCCCAGGCGCAGCAACCGCTTCTTCTCACCATGAACTGCCTCAACGGATACTTCCACTTCCCCTATTTCGACTCCCTCAGCGAAGCTCTACTCAAAGCAGAGGACCGGGGCGTCGTGGCGGCCTTCTCACCGAGCGGTCTCAGCCTGAATGCACCCGCCCATCGCTACCACCAGGCGCTCCTCGCGGCCCTCCTCCGGAGACAGCACCGCCGCTTGGGAGATGCGGTCCTCGAGGCCCAGGAAGCGTACGCGGCTTCGGGAGCGTTCCCGGAGTTGCTGCTCATCTACCACCTCCTGGGCGATCCCGCGCTCACGCTGCACTGAGCCTCGATCGCCGAAGGATCGGGCGCGTATAATCCTTCCGTCGAGGAGGCCCGCATGACGCGTCTCGTCCTTGTTGTCGCTTCGCTGCTCGTTTCTTCCGCGGTCGGTGCCGACGAGGACGACCTCGAAGCGAGCGTCTCGCTCATGGCGAAGATCGGCGCCTGCTCGCAGCCGAGCTTTTCTCCCGACGGAAGCCGTGTCGCCTTCATCTCCAACCTGAGCGGAGTGCCCCAGGTCTGGATCGCTCCTTCCGGGGGAGGGTGGCCGACGATGGTCACGGCGCTGGACGACCCGGTGGGCGGAGTCGCCTGGTCTCCCGAGGGGGACTGGCTCGCGATCTCGGTCGCGCCGGGCGGAGGCATGAACCAGCAGGTCTACCTCGTTCGGCCCGATGGGACGGGGCTGCGGCGTCTCACCGACGGCGGCCGGGAGAACAACTGGCTCGGAGTATGGAGCGCCGACGGAAAGGCGCTCACCTTCGCGTCCAACCGCGCGAATCCAGAATCGATGGATGCCTATCTCTACGAGGTGACGAGCGGAGCTCCTTCCCTCGTCGCGAGAAATCCGGGTGTGGGATATCTCCTGGACGTGAGCCGCGACAAGCGGTTCGCCGTGCTCTACCGCCAGAAGACGCGGGGCGACAACGATCTGTTCCTCGTCGAGATGACGGGAGGGGAAGAGACCCTCGTGACCCCGCACGATCCGCCGGGTCAATTCGCCTCCGCGGTCTTCTCTCCCGATGGACGGGCCATCTATCTGTCGTCCAACGACGATCGAGACCGGACCGCGTTCGCCCGGCTGAAGCTTTCCGGCGGCGTGGGACCGGTCGAGGTGCTGGCCGCGCGGGAAGACGCGGAGCTTCAGGAGTTCACGCTCACCGACGATGGCGCGACCGCGGCGCTCTTGTGGAACCTCGCCGGCCGCAGCGAGCTTTCGTTCTTCGACCTGGAGTCGTTGGACGAGGTTCCCGGACCGAATCTGCCGGCGGAGATCGTCTCGGGGCTGACGTTCTCGACCGATGGATCGCGATTGGCCTTCACGGCGTCCGGAGCGGCATCGCCCCCGAACGTATGGGTTCTCGAGCGCGGAAAGGGTCTCATCCAGGTGACGGACAGCCCCCACCCCGGAGTCGACCTTTCGAGTCTCGTCGAGCCCGAGCTCGTGCGCTACCGCGCGCACGATGGGCTCGAGTTGTCCGCCTGGCTCTACCGGCCCAAGGGTGCATCGGTCGCCACACCCATGGTCCTTAGCTTTCACGGCGGCCCGGAGGGGCAGGAGCGACCGGCCTTCAACAGCACCTATCAAGCGCTCCTCTCGCGCGGGATCGGAGTCCTCGCGCCGAACGTGCGCGGCTCGTCGGGCTTCGGCAAGAAGTTCGTGAACCTCGATAACGGGGCGCTTCGCGTCAACGGTATTGCGGACATCGAGTCGTCCGTGGCCTATGTCGTCGGGGCGGGCATCGCCGACGCTACGCGGCTCGGAATCATGGGTGGCTCGTACGGCGGCTATATGGTGATGGCCGGGCTCACGGAGTACCCGGAGACGTTCGCCGCGGGGGCGAATCTCTTCGGAGTCGTCAACTTCGAGACGTTCTTCGCCCACACCGAGCCCTGGATGGCGTCGATCTCGAAGGTCGAGTACGGCGATCCGGCCACCGAGGCGGAGATGTTGAAGAACCTTTCACCCATCCACAAGATCGATCGCGTGAAGACGCCCACCCTCGTGCTACACGGGGCGAACGACACCAACGTCCCGGTGGTGGAGGCCGACCAGGTCGTCGAGAGCTTGAAGAAGCGGGGGGTGCCCGTCGAGTACGTGCTCTTCCCCGACGAGGGACACGGCTTTCGAAAGACGCCGAACCGCATCCGGTCGACGGTCTCGATCGTGCGCTGGTTCGAGAAGTACCTGAAGTCATGAACGCCGCCTCGAATCTGCACCCGCGCGACATGCGGGCGCGCATTCGCCGCGGGGAGTGGACCGGGCCCACCGTCGGCTGCAGCGACGGCTACGTCCAGGCGAACCTCGTGGTGCTGCCGCAGCGGCTGGCGGGCGATTTCCTTCTCTTCTGCGAGCGGAACCCGGGGCCCTGTCCACTGCTGGAAGCGACGACACCCGGAGGGTTCGAGCCCCGCGACACGGCGCCGGGAGCGGACCTGCGAACGGACCTGCCGCGCTATCGAATCTACAAGCGCGGTGAGCTCGAAGAGGAAGTGACCGACCTCCTCCGACACTGGAATGACGATCTCGTCGGCTTCCTCCTCGGCTGCAGCTTCACGTTCGACGACCTCCTGCAGAAAGCGGGAGTTCCGGTGCGGCATCGGGAGGAGGGACGGAACGTATCGATGTCCGTGACCAACCGGGCCTGCGCGCCGGCCGGACCGTTTGCCGGTCCGCTCGTCGTCTCGATGCGCCCGATCCCTTCGGCGCTCGTTTCCCGCGCGACGGAAATCACCGCGAAGCTCCCGCTCGCGCACGGAGCCCCCGTCCATGCGGGAGATCCTCACGCGATTGGAATCGCCGACCTGGATCGTCCCGATTTCGGCGATCGCGTCACCGTCGGGCCGAACGAGATTCCCGTCTTCTGGGCCTGCGGGGTCACTCCTCAGGCGGTGGCCATGGAGTCGAAGCCGGAGTTGATGATGAGTCACGCGCCGGGACATATGTTCATCACCGACCTGACCCACGCGGAGTAGGATGGGATCTCAATGATCGCCTCCGTTGTTCTCGCCACGGGGTTGTCCATCGTCGGACAACCGGTGCCCGAGTGGCCCGCCAAAGCTCCCCAGGACTGGGTTCAGGGTGGACCGCTCACGCTCGCCCAGCTGCGCGGCAAAGTCGTGCTCATCCGCTTTTTCATGGACGCGGACTGCCCGCTATGCCGGGGGACGGCTCCCGCGCTCAACGAATTCCACCGCGAGTTCTCCTCTCGCGGCCTGGTGGTCATCGGGATGTATACGCCCAAACCCCGGCCGCGGCCGGTGCCGGTCGAACGTGTGCGCGCGTACGTCGAGGCTTATGGGTTCCAGTTTCCCGTCGCCGTCGACGATGACTGGAGCGCGCTCCGGCGGCTCTGGCTCGACCGCGTGCCCGATGCCGAATACACGTCCGCCTCGCTCCTCATCGATCGGGACGGGATTCTGCGGCACGTGCACGAAGGAGGGCTCTACGCGAAAGACGCCGCGGGCCCCGAAGCCCGGCGTGGCTACGAGGTGATGCGCGCCGCGATCGAAAAGCTTCTCGCGGAGCCTTGAGACAATCTTGAGCGGAGGATCCCCCATGCGCTCCCTCGTCCATGCCGCTGTCTTCCTCGCCTCAGTTTCCACAGTGTTTTCGCAAGCCGACGCACCCCTGGCGGTGAGGAAGGTGGTCCTCTACAAGAACGGCGTCGGGTACTTCGAGCACCGCGGCCAGACCCGCGCCCAGGGGGCCGTCGCCATCGAGCTTCCGAGCTCCCAGCTCGACGACGTTTTGAAGTCGCTCACGGTGATCGACCTCGGGGAGGGAGGTCAGGTCGCCGGGGTCAGCTACACGACGCTCGCCCCCCTCGACCGCAGGCTCGACGAGATTGCGCTCGACCTCACGAGCGCCGAGGGTCTCGCGCACTTCCTGAATCAGATCAAGGGCGCCCGGGTCGAGGTACCGACGGGCGGGGGCATCGTGTCGGGGAAGCTGATGGGAGCGGAAGTGAAGAGGCGCGAAGTGGGCTCGAACGGAACCGTCGAGACGACGGAGGCGCTGGTCTTCACCGCGCAGGGGCAGGTGCGCGCGCTCGAGCTCGGCTCGGCGTCGTCGATTCGCCTTCTTGATACCGAGCTTTCTTCGCAGCTCTCACGCTACCTGGATCTCCTCCGGACGGGACACGAGCGGGACCTGAGGCGTCTCGAGATCGAGACGCTCGGCGCGAGCCCACGCTCGCTGCAGGTGAGTTACACCTCGGAGACGCCCATCTGGAAGACGACCTATCGACTGGCCCTCGAAGAAGGGGAGAAGCCGCTCCTTCAGGGCTGGGCCATCGTGGACAACGTGAGCGCCATGGATTGGGACGGCGTCGAGCTTTCGCTCGTGGCGGGCGCTCCGGTGAGCTTCATCCAGAATCTCTCGCAGCCGATCTACTCGCGGAGACCGACGGTGCCACTTCCCGAAGGCGTTCAAGTCGCGCCCCAGACGCACGGCGCGGCTCTCGACGTTTCCGGTGAAGAAACGCGAGTCGCGGGTTCGGTCGTGGACTCGAGTGGGAGTGCCCTACCCGGGGCCACGCTGCAAGCATTCGACCGTGCAGGAGAGCTTGTGAGCGTCGCATCCACGGATGACGACGGTCGCTTCCTGCTCTTGGTTCCCCCGGGAGCGTACCGCGTCTCGGCGAGTCTTTCCGGCTTCTCTACCCGGGAATACCGCGATGTGAGCGTCGCGCCGGGACGGACGCGTCAACTGGACTTTCAGCTCGGCGTCGGGACGGTTAGCGAGACCGTAACCGTCACCGGGGAAACTCCCATGCTCGAGTCCGAGGGGCGGGCCAAGAGCGGGGGCGTCGGATATGGCGTTGCCGGGGGCATCGCGGCAGCTCCACCTCCAGCCGCTCCGATTTCTCGAGCTCTCCGCCAGAGCCGTCTCGAGACCGCCCAGGCCGGAGCTCTCGGCGACCAGTTCGAGTACCGGCTTCCTCATCCGGTCACCATCGGCCGCAATCGCTCGGCGCTTCTCCCCATCGTTCAGACGGAGATCCCCGGGGAGAAAGTATCGATCTACAACGAGAGGAGCGGTGACCCGCGGCCGCGCCTCGCGGTCTCGCTCGTGAACGAGACAGGACTTACGCTCGACGCGGGAAGCTTCACCGTCCTTGACGGCGACGCGTTCGCGGGCGAGGGGCTCACGGACGTGATTCGGCCGAAGGAAAAGCGGATTCTGAGCTACGGCCTCGATTTGCACCTCGACGTCGCCGTCCGCCGCGAGGGGGCGCCCGAACGAGTCACGAGAGTCGCCGTCGGCGGCGGATTCCTGCGCCGTGACGTCAAGCTCAGGAGGAAAACCGCCTACGTCGTGCGCAACCAGGACGACCAGCGGCGCGTGGCTCTGATCGAGCACCCCGTCGAGATCGAATGGACGCTCGTCGAGACGCCCGCCCCCGCCGAGACGACGATTGGGGAGTATCGTTTCCGGGTGGAGGCCGCACCCGGCGTGACCACCGAGCTCGTCGTCCAGGAGGAGAGCACCCGCGAGACGACGTACGCTCTCTCGAACGTAAGCTCCGATCAGATCGAACTCTGGCTCGAGGAGCGCACGATAGACCCCGACGTCGAAGGGGTTCTCCGTCAAATCGTCGCGAAGCGCGGCGAGGTGGATGTGGTTCGCCGCGAGATTCAGTCGCGCGAATCCGAGCAGGCGAACATCTTCAACGATCAGGGGAGGCTGCGCGAGAACCTCGGGAAGCTCGGCGACAGTTCCGAAGAGAAAGGTCTCCGCCGCAGGTACGTCGCGGAGCTCGAAAAGCAGGAGAACCGCCTCGATGCGATTCGAGCCGAGCGCGCCAAGCTGGAAGCCGACTGGCGGAAACTTCAGGAAGAACTGGATGCGCTGGTGAAAGACATCGCGTTCGAAAAGAGCTTCTGAGCCGCTCTACAAACTCGACAAGTTCAACGGCGGCGTTTTCGCAGCGTTTCCTTGATCTCCGCGATCTCGTCCATGCGGGCCTTGAGGCGCTTTTCGAACCCTTCGTCCGTCGGCCGGTAGTAGCGCCGTCCCTGAAGGCCCTCGGGAAGACACTCCATCGCGGTCGTCTTCTCGTCGTGGTCGTGGGCGTAGTCGTACCCCTTCCCGTAGCCCCAGGATTTCATCGGGCGGGTGACCGCGTTTCGGAGATGGAGCGGGACTGGCTCGCTTACGTCCTTCAAGGCATCCTCGGCAGCCTTCGCGTACCCGAGGTAAACCGCGTTCGACTTGGGCGCGAGGGCGAGATAGACCACGGCCTGCGCGAGGGCGAGCTTTCCCTCGGGAATGCCGACGAAATGGAACGCTTCTTTGGCGGCCATCGCCTGGGCGAGCGCCCCCGGCTCGGCGAGGCCTACGTCCTCGGACGCGAAACGAACGAGCCGCCGCGCGATGTAGAGCGGGTCCTCGCCCGCCTCGAGCATCCGCGCGAGCCAGTAGAGACTCGCGTCCACGTCCGAGTTCCGGAGCGACTTGTGGAGCGCGGAGATGATATTGAAGTGCTCCTCGCCCGACTTGTCGTAAAGGAGCGCCTTCCTTTGCATCGCCTTTTCGATCGTTTTGAGCCCGACGGTTTCCCCCTCGGGGACGACTGCAGTCAGCGCTTCCAGCACGTTCAGCACGAATCGGGCGTCGCCGTTCGCCTGGCGCGCGAGCCACAGAAGGGCGTCGTCCTCGACCGCGAGCTTCGAGCCGAGACCCCGCTCCTCGTCCTCGAGGGCGCGCCGCATCAGCGTCACCAGCTCTTCGGGGGTGAGCTGCCTCAGGATCACGACGCGGCAGCGGGAGAGAAGGGCGGAGTTGACCTCGAACGAAGGGTTCTCGGTGGTGGCGCCGATCAGAAATACGTTTCCCGACTCGACGTGCGGGAGAAACGCATCCTGCTGCGCTTTGTTGAAGCGGTGGATCTCGTCGACGAAGAGGATGGTGCGGCGACCGTAGATCCTCCTCTCGTCCTCGGCCCGGCGCATGACGTCCTTGATCTCCTTGATGCCGGAGACGACGGCGCTGAAGGGCACGAACGTGGATTCGGTGCGATGGGCGATGACCCGGGCAAGAGTCGTCTTTCCCGTTCCGGGCGGCCCCCAGAGAATGAGAGAGCCGACCTCGTCTTTCTCAATCGCCGCCCGGAGCGCCGTTGCCGGCCCGACGATCTCTTCCTGTCCCACGATCTCGTCGAGGTCCCTCGGCCGCATCCGCTCGGCCAGGGGAGCGCGAGCTCCCGGAGTCTCACGCGAGGCCTCCGAGAACAGATTCTGCTGCGTCACCGGCCCAGCATATTGCGCTTTGTGGCGGGCGTCGAGCCCTCGCCGCTTGAATTAAGCCGTGGTCAATCCTCGCTTCGGGTCGCCTCGTAGAGCACCAGGGCCGCGGCCGTCGCGACGTTCAGAGATTCGACGGCGCCCCGCATGGGGATGGTCACGAGCAGATCGGAGCCCGCGACCGTAGCGTCGTCGAGCCCGCTCGCCTCCCGTCCGAGCAGAAGTGCGACGGGCGGCCGGAAGGCGGCGGCACGGAAATCGACGCCCCCGCGCGGGACGAGAGCCGCGAGACGAAACCCGCGCTTCCGCAGGACCGCGATGTCGTCGATCTCGAAGACCGGGACTCGGAGGAGGCTTCCCATCGACCCGCGAAGCGCCTTGGGGGCGTATGGATCCGCCGATCCCTTCAAGAGGACGAGAGCTCGCGCCCCCGCCGCTTCCGCAATCCGGGCGAGGGCGCCGAGGTTTCCCGGGTCCTGGATCCCGGCGGACACGAGGACGACGCCCTCGGCCGCGAGCTCCGCTACCGAACGCGCGGGCCGACGCCCGACGGCGAGGATGCCCTCCGGTGAGTCCAGAGTCGAAGCGCTGCGAAAGAGGCTCTCCGTGACTTCGACCACCTCGATCCCCCTCGCTTCGAGCGCCCGGACTTCGTCGGTCGCGCGACCGCTCGAGACCAGAGCGCACTCGATCTCGACCCCGCTCTCGAGCGCCGCCTCAACGAGCTTCCGGCCCTCGAGGAGAAATCCCGGGTCGCGTCGCCGTCCGCGGGCGAGCCGCCGGACCCGCTTGATGAGGGGATTCGCCGGGCTTTCGAGAAGTCTCACGTGTCTCTTGAAATGGTGGGAGAGGGATGGTTATCATGCCAGAAAAGCATGTCTCGCGACATCCTCAAGAAGTTGAAGGAACAGATCAAGGTCCTGGAGGAGGAGCTCCACATCGAGCTTCCCCGGGCGCTCAAGGTCGCCCGGGAGCACGGCGATCTCTCGGAGAACGCCGAGTATGACGCCGCGAAAGAGCGCCAGGGCTACGTCAATGCCCGCCTGGGGCAGCTTCGAAAGCGCCTCGCGGATCTCTCGATGGTGAACTTCGACCGCATCCCCAAGGGCAAGGTTTCGTTCGGATCTCAGGTCACTCTCTACGATTACCAGAAAGAGGAAGAGGTGATCTACAAGCTGGTGATGAGTGAGGAGGCCGATGCCGGAAAGGGCCTCATCTCGACGACCTCTCCCATCGGGCGCGCGCTCCTGGGCAGAGAAGAGGGCGAAGAGGTCAAGGCGCAGACCCCCTCGGGGCTGAAGACCTTCGAGATCGTGAAGCTTCTGACGATCCACGATCTGGTGGATCTGGATTGACGATCGAGTAGATCCGTCCCTCTTCGAAGCTCGCCCGGAGCTCGAGCCGATCGGGGAAGCGGTCGACCCGGTTGAGGACCGCTTTCCATCCCGCCTCGTCGTAGCCGCTTCGGTGGAAGACCGCGTAGCGAACGGAGAGCTTCTCGAGCTCCGAAAGGCCGTTCTCGGACGGGAAAGAAGCGAGCTCCCGAAAGAGCCGATCGTGCCGCTCGGGGGTGAAACCACTGTAGCCGT
>Ga0214473_10001892_pt1 | contig 26569 bp, 19 predicted proteins | sample RVTome_7_FD_203509 | JGI IMG/M metagenome (GOLD analysis project Ga0214473, IMG submission 203509) | Soil microbial communities from uranium-contaminated site in the Upper Colorado River Basin, Wyoming, United States - RVT98D197 | ecosystem: Environmental > Terrestrial > Soil > Contaminated >...
TTCATGGAGTTCGCCGAAGGCAGGGATTTCGAGTACATGTTTTACAACGGTGTCGGGTCGCCGGCCCAAGTGGCCGTGATGATGAAATAGTCAACGACAGAAGATATTGGTCGTGATTGGATGCTCATCGACTCGGACCTGGCAGAATCTACTGCGACGGAGCAGCGTTCGACGCTATCGCCTCGTTGAATCACTCAACGGACCCGCTATCTGAGTCAGGCGCCGCGAACGGCGGCTCCTTCCTCACCTCGGGTGTTCATTCTTGAAGTCGATACTCATTGTGGCGTTCCACTACCCACCAGAGGGCTCCAGCAGTGGCGTGCAGCGTACATTGAGCTTCACCCGGTACCTGGGTGAAAATCACTGGTCTCCCATTGTTCTGACGACGCACCCTCGGGCCTACGCGGTCCAGAGGGTCGACCAACTGCGCGACGTTCCGGACACCGTACTCGTGCGCCGGACCTTCGCACTCAACTCCTCTCGGCACCTGAGCCTGGGTGGGCAGTACCTCCGGTGGACGGCGTTACCGGATCGATGGGTCACCTGGTGGCCGGGCGCCGTCGCTTCCGGAATGCGGCTCATTCGAAAGCACCGGCCTTCCGTGATCTGGTCGACGTATCCGATCGCGACGGCGCATTTGATTGGCTGGACGCTTCAACGCCTTTCGCGATTGCCCTGGGTCGCGGATTTCCGCGACTCCATGACCGAGGACGACTATCCGCCGGACGAGAGGCAGCGGCGCGTGTACCGGTGGATCGAGCGGAAGACGATCGAGCGGTGCAGCAAGGCCGTGTTCACCACTCCGGGTGCCCTCCGGATGTACGCGGAGCGATACCCGGAGGTCCCGAGGCACAAGTTTGCCGTCGTGGCGAACGGTTATGACGAAGAGAGCTTCCTGTCGGCGGAGGGGCTGCCGCCGACCGACCTGGGCCGCACTGCCTCTGGCCAGGTCGTCCTCCTTCATAGCGGCGTGCTCTATCCGAGCGAAAGGGATCCTCGGTGTTTCTATCGCGCGTTGGCTGCGCTGCTGCGTGCTGGTGAGCTGTCGCCATCTGGCCTCAGAGTCGTGCTTCGCGCGACGGGACACGACGGGCATCACCGACGGTTGATTCAGGAGAACGGACTCGAGGACGTGGTCATCCTGGCCCCCGCGCTTCCGTATCGGGAGGCGCTTCGCGAGATGATGGACGTCGACGGCCTGCTGGTGTTTCAGGCGGCGAACTGCAATCACCAGATTCCCGCGAAGATCTACGAGTACTTTCGAGCGAGGCGACCGATCCTGGCGTTGACCGATCCGCGAGGGGACACGGCGGAGGCTTTGCGAGAGATTGGTTTCGGCTCGATCGCTCCCCTCGATGACGAGGACCAGATCCGGCAAGGACTCTTGACCTTCCTTCAATCGATTCGGGAGCGCCGGGCCCATGTGGCCACCGAGGAAGCCATCCGGTTGCACTCACGGCGAGCGCGGAGCGAGGAGCTCGCGCGGATCCTCGATGAGGTCAAACAGTGAGAAGTTTACCGCTGTCCGCGATTGTGTTATCGTTCTCTCCGCCCAACCCCTAACTCGTGTGATTACGCTTGCGGGCCGAGATTGCGCGACGCCCAACTCGATCTCTCCTGCATCGAGACGCATACTCTGAAAATGGACCTTGCGATTCGGCCGGCCGATCTCGAAAAGGATCGAAAGGCGATGCTTACCCTGCTCGTCGAGCATTTCGCCGAGTGGAACGACGAGCGGAAATTCGATTGGCTGTATGTCGAAAACCCGATGGGAGCGCCAAGGACGTGGCTGCTGGAATGCGGGGACGAGATTGTGGGGATATCGAGCGCCTTTCGGCGGCGGCTCCGAGTGGAGGGGCGCACTTTGGAGGCCTGGGTACTCGGTGATTTTTGCGTCGCGAAAGAGCACCGGAGCTTAGGGCCCGCGATGGCGTTGCAGCGGGCTACGTGTGAGCGAGTGGACCGGGGTGACGTGGATCTCTGGTACGACTTTCCGAGCCGGACGATGTCGGCGATCTATGGTCGCATGGGGGTGAAGCCGTGCGGCGAGATGGTGAGGCTGGTCTATCCCCTTCGGGTCGATCGGATGCTCGAGAAGAAGATGTCGAACGGCATCGTTGCCACAGGCCTGCGGGAGGTGGGGAACAAGGTGCTGGCATCGAGGGACGCGGTGCGACGAAGAGACGCCACGATCGAAGTCAGCCTTCGCGACCGGGATTTCGAATTCGACGTCGAGCCCGGAATCGAAGCGAGGGGCGGTGTTTCCCTCGAGCGCTCGGCTGCCTATCTAAACTGGCGCTACCGCGCGGATCCGCGAGGGCCGGCGTCGATTCTCTCCGCGCGCCGGGACGGCGGGGAGAAGGGGTTTCTTGTCTTCCGATCCGGCGACGAGGACGTCGACATCTGGGATGCCTTCGCGATCGAAGATCCAGCGATGTTGCGCGAGCTCGTGCTCGAGGTCATCGATATCGCTCGCTCTCGTGATGCGGTCAGGGTGACGGTCGGGATCTCGGATCGGCATCCCTGGATGGGAGCGTTCGAGAAACTGGGGTTCCATCGCCGCGACAGCGTGCCGTTCGTCGTCTATGCCAGACCCGGAGTCTTGGAACCCGACACACCCTGGTTCTTGATGAGTGGGGATCGGGATTAGTCAGGAGCTGCATCTAGGGGAAGTCATGGAGAAACAAGCAATCCGAAAGTTCATCTACGACAAGTTTCCTCTCGCGAAATCCCGCAAGCTCCAGGATTCGAGCCAGCTTCTCGAGGAAGGGGTTCTCGACTCGCTCGGGGTCCTCGAGCTCGTGAACTTCCTTCAGGACGAGCACGGGATTCCCATAGACGATGAGGAGCTCGTGCCCGAGAACTTCGCGAGCATCGACGCCATTGCCGCGTTCGTCGAGGCGAAGGTCGAGGCGAAGGGAACTCGCTAGAGAACGCCCATGGACTTTCTCGTTCACCACATGCTGCGCTCGAGCGCCGAGCGGGCGCCCGACAAGGAATCGATCGTTTGCGGCGACGAGCGGCTGAGCTATCGAGAGACCTGGGAGCGAGTGTGCGCGCTGGCGTCCGGATTGCGCGAGCTCGGAATGGAGCGGGGAGACCGAATCGGCGTCTATATGGAGCCGTCGGTGGCCCAGGCGCTTTCCATTCTCGCGATTTGCCGGGCGGGCGGTGTCTTCGTTCCGATCAACGAAGTGCTCTTCCCGGATCAGGTCACTCATATCGCGAACGATTGCCGGATGCGGGGGCTCGTCACCAGTAAGGCGCGTCTCGATCGAACGAAAGAAACGCTGAGCTCGACGGAGACGATTCGCTTCGTCGTCGTGGCTACCGAAGACTCTCTTCCCGATCTGGGCCTCGAGACGCGGCGATTTCAAGATCTGACGACGGGATCGGCTCCCTCGGCCTTCCGCGAGTGGTCGATCGAGAAGGATCTGGCGGCTCTCATCTACACCTCGGGCTCGACGGGCCGGGCGAAGGGCGTGATGCTCAACCACGCCCAGATCATGGCGGGGAGCCGAATCGTCTCGACCTATCTCGAGATTGGCGCCTCCGATCGGACCCTTGCGGCCCTTCCGTTCAGCTTCGATGCGGGGTTGAACCAGCTCATGACGGCGATGGAGCACGGGGCGACGGTGGTCATCAGACCCTTCACGTTCGCCCGCGAGTTGGTGAAGACGCTCGTCGAGGAGGAGATCACCGGAATGGGAGCGGTGCCGCCGCTCTGGAGTCTCGTGGCGCAGCCGAGCTCCGGCCTCCACAAGCACCCGTATCCGCACCTGCGGTACATCTCGAACACCGGGGGAGCGATGCCCCCTTCGGTTCTCGAATCGCTTCGAAAAAGTCTCCCGACGACAAAGGTGTTCCTGATGTACGGGCTCACCGAGGCCTTTCGCTCGACGTACCTGCCTCCGGAGGAAGTCGACCGGAGGCCGACCTCGATGGGGAAGGCCATTCCCGATACCGAGATTCTCGTGGTGGATGACGAGGGGAAGCCGGTCGCTCCCGGCGAGGCCGGGGAGCTCGTGCACCGAGGCCCCACGGTCTCCATGGGCTATTGGGGACAACCGGAGCTCACGGCGAAAGTCCTCAGACCGCATCCCTACCTTCCCCCCGAGCTCGGGAAGGAAGAGAAAGTCGTCTACTCCGGCGATCTCGTGAAGACGGATGAGGAGGGCTTCCTCTATTTCGTCGCGCGGCGGGATGCGATGATCAAATCTTCGGGATTTCGCATCAGCCCGACCGAGGTGGAGCAGGTGCTGTTTCAGAGCGGCCGCCTGCGCGAAGCGGCGGTCATCGGACTTCCGGACGAGCTCCTCGGGCAATCGATCAAGGCCTTCGTCGTGCCTCGCGACGGCGACGCGATCGACGGCGAGGCGCTCATCGCCTTCTGCGCCGAGCGGATGCCGCGGCATATGGTGCCGAGAAGCGTCGAGGCGCTCTCGAGCCTTCCGAAGACCGGGAGCGGCAAGATCGATTATCCCGAGCTCCGGCGCCGCGAGGGTCTTTCCCGTTGAGTCTCGTCGAGCGACTGGTCGAGCGCAATTTCGGAGTCTCCGGCGGAGAGCTCACGATCGGCGGAGTCCCGGTATCTCGTATCGCCGAAGAGTACGGAACACCGCTCTTCGTCTACGACGCATCCGTGCTGAAAACGAAGTGGTCGAATCTCCGCCGGGCGCTTCCGGAGCGCGTCGAGATCTATTACTCGGTCAAGGCGAATCCGAGCCCCGCGATCCTGAAAACGTTTCTCTCGCTCGGGTGCGGCCTCGAGGTTGCCTCCGGCGGTGAGCTCTACCAGGCGCTCGCCGCGGGTTGTCCCGCGGATCGAATCGTCTTCGCCGGACCGGGAAAACAGGACGCCGAGATCCGGGAGTTCCTTACTGCCGGAGGAGGCGAGATCCACGTCGAGTCCTTGAACGAAGCCCGCCGGCTCATCGCGGCCTTGGATGCGCTCGGGAAAGAGGTGAGCGCCGCCGTTCGCATCAATCCGAGCTCCGAGGTGCAGGGCGGGGCGATGCGCATGGGAGGGAAGTCCGCGCCCTTCGGGGTCGACGAAGAGGAGATGGGGAGCGTCGTCGAGGCGCTCCAGGAGTCGCCCCGCGTCCGCGTCCCCGGAGTCCACATCTTCGCCGGAACCCAGATCCTCGACGCCGCGGTCCTCGGAGCGCAGTACCGGAAGTGCATCGAGCTCGCGCGGGCCGTCGCGAAGAAACTGAAGGGGCCGCTCACCACCGTCGACTTCGGAGGCGGGCTCGGGATTCCCTACTTCGAGGGGGACCAGGATCTCGACCTCGAGGCCTACGGAAGAGAAGTTCGCGATCTCCTGGCGACTATCGAAGACGAGACCTTCGCTTCGACCCGGTTCCTCGTCGAGCCCGGGCGGTATCTGGCGGGGGAGGCGGGGATCTACGTCGCGAAAGTCCTCGACGTCAAGTCGTCGCGAGGCAAGTCGTACGCCGTTCTCGACGGCGGGATGAATCATCACCTCGCGGCCTCGGGAAACCTCGGGCAGGTCATCAAGCGAAACTTTCCCGTCGCGGTCTTGAACCGGTTGGGCGAGCCCGCCCGGCAGATCATCGACGTGGTCGGCCCTCTTTGCACTCCTCTCGACGTCCTCGCGCGGAACGTGGAGCTGCCAGCACCGCGGGTCGGGGACCTGGTCGGTGTCCTCCAATCGGGCGCTTACGCCAGATCGGCGAGCCCGCTCGGGTTTCTGAGCCACCCGGCACCCCCCGAAGTGCTAGTAAGTGACGGAAATCACAGAGCGATCCGCCGCCGGGGCAGCTATCGCGACCTCCTCTTGGACACGTAGCGTCGAGCTTGCGCGTAGGCGCTCGGTGTGGTACTGTCTCGTTCTCCCAACCGCGGTTTCTAACGCAACAGGTTTCACATTGCCCTTTTCGGGGGGGCGGGCCGGTTCATATTTGAGCTCGATTATCGCGGTCGTGGGCGCACGGCCGAACTTCATGAAGATCGCGCCGGTGATGGACCGCCTTCGGGCGGCCGGCGTCAGTGTTTCGCTCGTCCACACCGGCCAGCATTACGACGAATCGATGAGCGATTCGTTCTTCCGCCAGCTCGGCATCCCCGAACCGGACGTGGATCTCGAGGTGGGGTCGGGGACCCACGCGGTACAGACCGCCGAGATCATGATTCGGTTCGAGCCGGTTCTCGAACGCTACGCTCCGAGCGCGGTTATCGTCGTGGGGGACGTGAACTCCACGATCGCCTGCGCCCTCGTCGCCGCGAAGAGGGAGATTCCCGTCGTCCACATCGAAGCGGGGCTTCGCAGTTTCGACCGCACGATGCCGGAAGAGATCAACCGGGTGTTGACCGATCAGCTCTCGGAGCTCCTGTTCACGACGGAGCGCGACGCACGCGAGAACCTGAGGCGCGAGGGCGTTCGCGACGAGCGGATTCACTTCGTCGGGAACGTGATGATCGATAGCCTCTTCGGCCACCTCGATCGCGCCGTTCCTCCGAAGAAGACGCTCGAGGCCCTGGGCCGGGAACCGATCGCCGAGGGGACGCACTATGGTGTCGTGACCCTTCATCGACCTTCGAACGTCGATGAGCCCGAGCAACTGAGGACCCTGATGGCGACGTTCGTTCGCGTGAGCGAGCGGCTGCCGTTGGTATTCCCCGTCCACCCGCGTACCGCGTCGAGGATCGAGAGCCTCGGATTCGATTGCCCCTCCCGCCTTCTTCTGACGCCTCCCGTCGGCTATCTCGAAATGCTCGGGCTCATGAAGAACGCGAAGCTCGTCCTGACGGACTCCGGCGGCATGCAGGAGGAGACGACGGCGCTCGGCGTCCCTTGTCTAACTCTCCGAGAGAACACCGAGAGGCCCATCACTGTCTCGGAGGGAACGAACACGATCGTAGGAAGAGATCCCGCGCGGATCGAGAGGGAGGTCGACGCCATCTTGACGACGGGCGGAAAGTCCGGCCGGAGGCCGGAGCAATGGGACGGAAAAGCATCGACGCGGATCCGAGACGTCCTCGTCTCGTGGCTCGAGGAGAAGGGAAAGCTCGACGCGGTCATGGAGGACGGGGAACGTGGCTGAGGCCCTGGTCAACGCGATGAGCTGCGACATCGAAGACTACTTCCAGGTCTCGGCCTTCGAGGGGCACGTCTCTCGAGGAGACTGGGATCGGCTTCCCGGACGACTCGAGCGCAACATGGAGCGAGTCCTCGCCCTCATGGAGCGCCACGCGGTCAAGACCACGTTCTTCACCCTGGGCTGGGTGGCGGAGCGATTCCCGAACATGGTCCGCGCGATCGTCGAAGCCGGGCACGAGGTCGCGAGCCACGGCTACTCGCACACCCGCATCCACCATCAGAGCCCGTCTGAGTTTCGGGAAGACGTGACGCGCTCGAAAAAGCTCCTCGAGGATCAGAGCGGAAAAGCCGTCCTCGGCTACCGCGCGCCGAGCTACTCGATCGGGAAGGACACGCTCTGGGCAACGGACGAGCTGGAGAAAGCGGGCTACCTCTACTCCTCCAGCATCTATCCCATTCACCACGATCTCTACGGCATGCCCGACGCCCCGCGGTTTCCATTCCGGCACCGGGGAGGCGGCGGGATCCTCGAGATCCCCATCTCGACCGCCCGCATCCTGCGCATCAACTGGCCGAGCGGGGGAGGCGGATACTTCCGGCTCCTGCCGTACGCGCTCTTCCGGCGGGGCTTACGGAGAATCAACGAGCTCGAGTCGAAGCCTTGCGTCTTCTACTTTCATCCCTGGGAGCTCGACCCGGAGCAGCCGCGCCCGGAGAACTTGAGCCTCAAGACCCGGGTCCGCCACTACCTGAACCTGGGGCGCATGGAGGCGCGCCTAGAGCGCCTTCTCCAGGACTTCCGATGGGACCGGGTCGACCGCGTGTTTTTGAACGGCGAGGGGGGCAAGTGAGGACCGCGACCGCGCGAATAGTCTATGGCACCGAAGTCGTTTCCGGCGTCCGCCTCTGGACTCTCGGTGCGGGCGATCGCGAGCGGTGGGACGCGTTCGTCCGGAGCTCGCCCGAAGCCACCTTCTTCCACCTCACGGGGTGGAAGAACGTCGTCGAGAACGTGCTCGGCCATCCGACGTACTATCTGTACGCGGAGTCCGCGAGCGGCATCGAAGGGGTCCTGCCTCTCGCTCACATCCGGAGCTGGCTCTTCGGAAACGCGCTCGTCTCCTCGCCGTTTTGCGTCTACGGCGGTGTCGCGGCAAAAACCGAGGAGGCGAGGCGGGCGCTCGAGGACGAGGCGGAGCGGCTTGCCGTCTCTCTCGGGGTCGACTACCTCGAGATGCGGAATCGATCGGTCCGTCGGAACGACTGGCCGACGAAGGATCTGTACGTCACGTTCCGGAAGACGATTCACCCGGATCCCGAGGCGAACTTGAACGCGATTCCAAGGAAGCAGCGGGCGATGGTGAGGAAGGGGATTGCCGCCGGTCTCGAGAGCGTCGTCGACGCCGGCGTCGATCGATTCTTCCATGCCTATGCCACGAGCACGCGCAATCTCGGCACACCGGTCTTGTCGGAGCGCTATTTCCAGGCGCTCAAGGAAGAGTTCGGCGATAGCTGCGAAGTGCTGACGGTCACGAAGGCGGGCAAAGTCGTCTCGAGCGTCCTGAGCTTCTACTTTCGCGACGAGGTCCTGCCCTACTACGGCGGTGGACCCGCGGAGGCGCGAGAGCTCAAGGCGAACGATTTCATGTACTGGGAGCTCATGAGGCGGTCGGGCGAGCGCGGGATTCGCGTCTTCGATTATGGACGGAGCAAGGTGGGCTCGGGCTCCTATAGCTTCAAGAAGAACTGGGGATTCGAGCCCGAGCCGCTCCCCTATCAGTATCGGCTGGTGAAGGCGCAAAGCGTCCCGAACGTGAGCCCGACCAATCCGAAGTACCGGCTGATGATCGAGGCCTGGCGCCGCCTGCCGCTGTCCGTGGCGAAAAGGCTCGGACCCATCCTCGCGCGGAATCTAGGTTGATGACGCCCTCGCTTCTCTTTCTCGTCCACCGGATTCCCTATCCGCCGAACAAAGGGGACAAGATTCGCTCGTACCACCTGCTGCGCTTTCTCGCGGAGCGGTACCGCGTTCACCTCGGGACCTTCGTCGACGATGAAGACGATTGGCGGTATCTTCCCGACGTCCAAAAGCTGTGCGTGGACGTTTGCGCGGTGAGATTGAATCCGACCCGGCAGCGCCTTGTCAGTCTGAAGGGGCTCCTCGGCGGAGAGCCGCTGAGCGTTCCCTACTACGCGAATTCCGTCCTCCAGGCCTGGGTCCGTCGAAAGATCTACGAAGAGGGGATCTCCCGCATGGTTTTCTTCTCGTCCCCGATGGCCCAGTATGCGCCTTCGAACGGCGTAGAGGTGCGGAAGGTCGTCGACTTCGTCGACGTGGACTCGGAGAAGTGGCGGCAGTACGCCGAGCGACACCACTGGCCCATGAGCTGGCTCTACCGGCGTGAAGGGGAGCGCCTCCTCGATTTCGAGTGCGGCGTGGCCTCTTCGGCCGACGCCAGCGTTTTCGTGACCCGGGACGAGGCGGAGCTCTTCCGAAGCCGCTCTCGCCTCGAGGACATGGCCATCCACTCCGTCATGAACGGCGTCGATACCGATTACTTTTCCCCCGACCGATCCCACGAAAACCCCTATGCCCCGGGCGGGCCGGTCGTCGTCTTCACCGGAATGATGGATTACTGGGCGAATGTAGACGCGGTGACCTGGTTCTCGACCGAAGGCTTTCCTTCTATCCGTAAGGCGATCGAGGGCGCCCGCTTCTTCATCGTCGGCGCCCGGCCGTCGCGGCTGGTCGAGCGTCTCGCCTCGCGCGCCGGTATCGAGGTGACGGGCGCCGTCCGCGACGTCCGGCCGTATCTCGCCCACGCGGAAGTGGCGGTCGCGCCGTTGCGCGTAGCGCGCGGGATCCAGAACAAGGTGCTGGAAGCGATGGCGATGGCCAGGCCGGTGGTCGTGACGTCCGATGCGCTCGAAGGTCTCGACCTTCCCGGGACGCTGCGACGAGGGGGGGACACCGCCGAAGACTTCGCCTCCGCGGTCATCGCGCTCTTGGGATCCTCGCCAGAGCGCCGGGATATCGGAGCTCTGGGGCGGACCTGGGTTCAGGAGAACCACGATTGGGCTCGAACGTTGAGACCGGTCCTGGATCTCATCGAGAATCGGGGCGAGAACGAGGGGATGCATGGACACGCCTGAAGCGAAAGCGCTCGTCGAGCGGTCGCCGGCGATAGCCGCGGCCTCAGGGGCGACGGCATGGAAGCTCTGCCTCTCCGTCCTGTCGCTTTCGCTCGGGGCCCTGCTCCTCATCTACTTCGATACGTTCCGGTCGATGGCGACGACCTGGTCTCGTTCCGATACCTACGTTCACGGGTACTTCGTTCTTCCCATCAGCCTCTATTTGATCTGGACGCTGCGGGAGGACATCCGGAAGCGCGTGCCGAGGGCCGATGCGAGAGCGATCGTTCCCATCGCTCTTGCCGGAGTGGGCTTCGTCGCCGCGCGGCTCAGCGGGGTCCTCGTCGCCGAGCAGTACTTCGCCGTGGCTTCCGTTCCTCTGATGGTTTGGGCCGTCGCCGGTCCCTCGGTAGTCCGGCGGCTCCTCTTCCCCCTCGGCTACCTTCTTCTCCTGGTGCCGGTGGGAGAGGCGCTGATCCCCTATCTCATCGACTACACCGCGGCCTTCACCGTCGCGGCCTTGCGCGTTTCGGGAGTTCCCGTGCTCCAGGAGGGGAACCTCCTCACGCTCCCGAACAGCCAGTGGTCGGTCGTCGAAGCTTGCAGCGGGCTTCGGTATCTCATTGCCTGCGTCACCATCGGCTTGCTGTTCGCCTATTTGACGTACCGGAGCTGGACGCGGCGAGTGCTGTTCATCGCTCTTTCGGTCGCGGTTCCGATCGTCGCCAACTGGATTCGCGCCTACTTGATCGTCTTCATCGGCTACACCAGCGACATGCAGCTCGCGGTCGGCGTCGATCATCTCATCTACGGCTGGATCTTCTACGCGTTCGTGATGTGCCTTCTCCTCTGGGTGGGGTCGCTTTTCCGCGACGACGCGGCGCCCGAGAAACAGGGGACTCTGGCCGAGTCCGCGGTGGTCCGGCCGTCTCCGATCGGTAGGACGGTGTTCGTCGCCTGCGCCGCCGTCCTCGGGGCGGCCGTCTGGCCGGTGTGGGCGGGCTATGCCGAGTCTCGTGCCCCGGAGGGAGTGTCGCCCGGCGTCGCCTTCGCGTTTCCCGAGAGAGTCGGGGCATGGACCTACGGAGGCGAACCCCTTTCATGGGAACCGCACTACGTCGGTGCGAGCTTCGCCGAAGGAGCCGTCTACGAAGCGGGGGACTCCCGCGTGGGTCTTCACGTCGCCTTGTACCCCGATCAGCACCAGGGCGCCGAGCTCGTGAGCTCCGCGAACACGCTCGTCTCTCCCGAGGATGACGCGTGGCGTCAACGGAGTCTCGAGGGTCGCGGAGTCTCTCTTCCCGGCGGGCAGCTCGACGTCGAGGAGGGCATTCTCACCGGACCCGATGGTGGGCTCCTCGTCTTCCGCTGGTACTGGATCTCCGGCCGCCACACGTCGAGCCCGGTTTGGGCGAAGGTGATCGAAGCGAGCGAGAAGCTTCTGTTCCGGCGACCTTCGGCCGCGGGGTTCGTGGTGTTCACCGAAAACGATGATGAGGAATCGGCTCGCGCCCGGCTCGAGGAGTTCCTGGCGGAAGGACTTCCCGCGATCGAGTCGACTCTGGAAGGATTGCGGCGATGACGCAAGACGGGCGTCCTCTCATCGCTCACGTCATTCATCGGCTCGACGTGGGCGGGATGGAGAACGGCCTCGTGAACCTGATCAACCGGATGCCGGGGGATCGCTACCGTCACGCCGTCGTGAGCCTCACCGACAGCACGAGCTTCGCGGAACGAATCTCTCGAGCGGATGTTCCCATCGTCTGCCTGGGAAAAAAGCCGGGGCAGGACCCGGGGCTGCACTGGCGTCTCTTTCGGACGTTTCGCCGTTTGCGCCCCGCGATCGTTCATACGAGAAACCTCTCGGCCGTCGAGGCGGTCGTCTCGGCGGCGGCGGCATTCGTTCCCCATCGGGTTCACGGGGAGCACGGCCGCGACGTCCAGGACCCGGACGGAAGCCGCCGGCGGTATCGGTGGCTGCGTCGATCTCTGTCGCCCCTCGTCCATCGCTTCGTAGCTCTCTCCCGCGAGCTCGAGGAGTATCTCGTCGATAGCGTCGGCGTCCCGTCCTCGAAAGTGGTCCGCATCGGGAACGGTGTCGACCTCGAGAAATTTCGACCCGCCGCTTTCGGAAGAGAGCCTCTTCCCGAGGACGCTCCGTTCGACAGCTCCGGGAGGGTGGTCATCGGCTCGGTCACGCGGATGCAGGAAGTGAAGGACCCGCTCACTCTCGCGCGAGCGTTCGTGCTCCTCGTCCAGAGGGGATTCGCCTCCAAGGCCTGTCTCGTCCTCGTGGGCGACGGACCGCTCCTCGAGGAGGTTCGCAAAGTCCTGAGCGACGCCGATGCCTATCGCCATGCGTGGCTCATGGGAAGTCGAGAGGACGTGGCCTCTCTCCTGCGCTCGTTCGACGTCTTCGCGCTCTCCTCCCGGGTGGAAGGAATCTCGAACACCATCCTGGAAGCGATGGCGAGCGGTCTTCCCGTCGCCGCGACAAGGGTGGGAGGAAACGACGAGCTCGTGGAGGACGGCGTCACCGGAGCCCTCGTTCCCTCGCGCGACCCGGAAGCTCTCGCGGGCGTTCTGGCGCGCTATATCGACGAGAAGGGACTTCGGGAAGAACAAGGACGCGCGGGCCGCGCCCGTGCCGAAAAAGAGTTCGGTCTCGAGGCAATGGTGGCGCGGTATCTCGGGGTCTACGACGGCCTTCTCGCGACGGGAAGGCCGGCCGATTTGCGGGGGGAACAGCTGCGATGTGCGGAATAGCGGGGATCTTCGACCTGCGCGGACGGGGTCCCATCGACGAGACTCTTCTCGTCTCGATGCGCGACTCGATCCGTCACCGGGGTCCGGATGGGGAGGGACTTCACGTCGAGCCCGGGGTCGGGCTCGCGCACCGCAGGCTTTCGATCATCGACGTCGCCGGCGGACAGCAGCCTCTCGGAAACGAAGACGGCTCGGTCGTCCTCATCTACAACGGCGAGATCTACAACTATCGGGGTCTCGTGGACGAGCTCCGGGCGCGCGGCCACGTCTTCCGCACCCACTGCGATACCGAGGTCGTCGTTCACGCCTGGGAGGAGTGGGGTGAGGCGTCGGTCGAGCGCTTCAACGGCATGTTCGCCTATGCGCTCTGGGATCGAAACCGCGGCAAGGGGTTTCTCGCGCGTGACCGGCTCGGCATCAAGCCGCTCTACTACGCCGAGCTCGAGAACGGGAAAGTCCTCTTCGGATCCGAGCTCAAGGCGCTGCTCGCGCATCCCGGGCTCTCGCGGAGCATCGACCCCAAGGCGGTCGAGGAGTTCTTCGCGTACGGCTACGTCGCCGAGCCGAGGAGCATCTTTGGGAGCGTCAAGAAGCTCGCTCCCGGGCACACGCTCACGATCCAGGCCGACCGAGGGCCCGAGCTGCGGCGGTATTGGGACGTGGTGTTCGAGCGCCGGCACGACGGTCCGGAGCCGGAGCTCGCCGACGAGCTCGTGCTCCGGTTGAGAGAGGCGGTCTCGAGCCACCTCATGTCCGAGGTGCCGCTCGGAGCGTTTCTCTCGGGAGGCGTCGATTCGAGCGCGGTCGTCGCGATGATGGCCCAGGTCTCGTCCGGTCCCGTGAATACTTGTTCCATCCGCTTCGGCGAGAGCGATTTCGACGAGTCCCGCTATGCGGCGGAGGTCGCGGAGCGCTATCGGACGAACCACCTATCCAGCGTGGTGGACCCGGCGGATTTCGCGCTCGTGGACCGTCTCGCGTCGCTCTACGACGAACCTTTCGCCGACAGCTCGGCGATGCCGACGTACCGCGTCTCGGAGCTCGCGAGGAGGCGGGTCACGGTGGCGCTTTCGGGCGACGGCGGTGACGAGAGCTTCGGCGGTTACCGGCGGTATCGCTGGCACACGTATGAAGAGAAAGTGCGCGGGCTCGTTCCCGGGGCGCTCCGCGGGCCTCTCTTCGGCCTTCTCGGGCGCCTCTACCCCAAGGCGGATTGGGCGCCGAAGGTGCTCCGGGCGAAGAGCACGCTCGAGGCCCTCGCTCTCGATCCGATCGAGGGCTATTTTCACAGCGTTTCCATTCTCGGCGATGAGCTTCGAGGCCGGCTCTTCCGCGATTCGTTCCGGCGCGAGCTTCAGGGCTACCATGCCATCGAGGTGTTGAAACGACACCTCGAGCGCGCCCCCGAGCATCCGCTCTCCCGCGTCCAGTACCTGGACCTCAAGACTTATCTTCCGGGCGACATCCTCACCAAGGTGGATCGCGCGAGCATGGCGCATTCGCTCGAAGTGCGGGTTCCGATTCTGGACCACGAGCTCATCGAGTGGGTCGCCGGTCTTCCGCCCGAGATGAAGCTTCAGGGACGGGAAGGGAAGTACCTCTTCAAGAAGGCCATGGAAGCTTATCTCCCGCGGGAGCTCCTCTATCGCCCCAAGATGGGCTTCGCGGTGCCGCTCTCCTCGTGGTTCCGAGGGCCGCTCCGGACGCGCGTGCGCGACGCGGTGACGAGCCCCGTGCTGCTGGACACGGGAATCTTCGACGAGCGGTTCCTGATGCGGATGGTCGACGAGCACCAGTCGGGCCTGCGCGATTTCAGCGCGCCCCTCTGGTCCGTCCTGATGTTCGAAGCTTTCTGCCGGCAGCGGGATCGGGTCGAGCGGGGCGAGGAGATGGTGACGCCGGAGCCGGCGGCAGCCGCCGCCCAGTGACTCCCGTGTCGAGCGAAACCCACGATGCGGATCCTGCACGTCCTCGACCACTCCGCGCCCATTCTGAGCGGCTACACCTACCGGACGCTCTCCATCCTGCATGAGCAGCGTCGGCTCGGCTGGGAGACGGCTCACGTCACGAGCTCCAAGCACGCTGCGGAGACTCTGGTCGAGGAATCGGAGGGGTTTCGCTTCTATCGCACGCCGGCCTCTCGAGGGGTACTTTCGAAGCTCCCCGTAGTCCGGCAGCTCGCCGTGGTTCGAGAGCTCGAAGGCCGCCTTCGCGCGCTGGTGCCGGAGGTCGAGCCGGACATCCTCCACGCACACTCGCCGTCCCTCAACGGTCTCGCGGCTCTGCGAGTCGGGAGAGATCTCGGTCTTCCCGTCGTGTACGAGCTTCGAGCGTTCTGGGAAGACGCGGCCGTCGACCACGGAACGAGCAGAGAAGGAGGCGCTCGGTATCGCGCCACCCGGGCTCTGGAGACGCACGTGCTCCGAAAGGCGGACGCGGTGGCGGTGATTTGCGAAGGAATAAGGAAGGACGTCGTTGCCCGCGGGATTTCCCAGGAGAAGTTGACGGTCATTCCGAACTCAGTCGATGTGGACCGGTTTTCGGCCGCGCGCCGCCGTGACGCCGAGCTCGCGCGCGGTCTCGGGCTCGAGGGGTGCGAGGTCCTGGGCTTCCTCGGGTCGTTCTACGCCTACGAGGGGCTCGAGCTCCTCATCGAGGCGTTCCCCGCGCTTCTGGAAAAACGTCCCCGCCTCCGCGTGCTTCTCGTGGGAGAAGGGCCAAGAGAGGAAGCTCTCCGCCGGCGGGTACGGGAGCTCGGCGTCGCCGACAAGGTCCTCTTCCCCGGAAGAGTTCCGCACTCCGAAGTGCGCCGGTACTACGATCTGGTCGACGTTCTCGTCTACCCGCGTTTCGCGATGAGGCTCACCGAGACGGTGACGCCGCTGAAGCCTCTCGAAGCCATGGCGATGGGGAAGCTCCTCGTGGCTTCGAACGTCGGGGGGCATCGCGAGCTCATCCGGGACGGTGAGACGGGCCTTCTGTTCGAAGCGGGGAGTGCCTCCGATCTCGTGAGGAAGGTGATTCTCGCTTTCGAAGATGAGGAGCTCAGACGGCGGATCCCGATCCGCGCGCGCCGGTTCGTCGAAGAGGAGCGGACGTGGGCCAAAGGCGTCGCCGGTTACCGGCCGCTCTACGAGCGTTTGATTAAGGAACGAGTCGGTGTTTGATTTCACGGGAACCCGGATCGTCCTTGTGGGGCCCCTTCCTCCGCCCTCGGGAGGCATGGCGAACCAGACGAAACAGCTCCAGAGACTTCTCGTGGAGGAGGGGGCGGAGGTCACCCTGGTTTCGACCAACGCGCCCTACCGGCCGGCTCTCATGGGCCGCATTCCCGGCGTGCGGGCTTTCTTTCGTCTCGTCCCCTATCGCGCGCGGCTCCGGAGCGCCGCCCGCGGCGCAACACTCTTCCACGTCATGGCCAACTCGGGCTGGGCCTGGCATTTCTTCGCGGCGCCGGCGCTGCGAGCGGCCCATCGCGCGGGCGTTGCCGCGGTTCTCAACTACCGGGGCGGAGACGCTGAGCGCTTCTTCGCTCGCTCGTTTCCCGTGGTCGAGAAGTCGCTGCGGACGGCCGCGGCCGTCGTCGTCCCGTCCGACTTCCTGAGGGGAGTTTTCGCGCGCCACGGCGTCGCGACTGACGTCGTGCCGAACATCGTCGATCTCGAGCGATTTCGACCGAGATCCGCGTCGAGCAACGGTGGGGGGCTTGTCCGCCGTAGCCTTGGCGAAGGCGGACCGCGCCTCCTCATCGCGCGCCACCTCGAGCCGATCTATGATGTCGAAACCGGACTCCGCGCTTTCCAGATCCTGCGGCAGCGCTATCCCGAAGCCGTCCTGGACGTGGCGGGCTCGGGTCCCGACCGGGAGCGCCTGGAGCGTCTGAGCGGAGAGCTCGGGCTCGAGCGCTCGGTGCGTTTCCTGGGCCAGGTCGAGAACGAGACGATGCCGTCTCTCTATCAGTCGGCCGATATCGCTTTGAACCCGAGCCTCGTCGACAACATGCCCATCTCGCTCCTGGAAGCGCTCGCGAGCGGGGTTCCCGTCGTCTCGACGAGCTCGGGCGGGATTCCCGCGATGGTGAAGGCCGGCGAAGAGGCGATCCTGGTTTCGCCGCGGGACCCGGACGCGATGGCGAACGCGGTAGTCGCGCTGTGGGAGGCCCCGGAGCGGAGGGAGGCGCTGAGGGAAGCGGGGCTCCGCAAGGCGAGCGCTTTCGCGTGGAGCTCGGTGCGCGAGGAGTGGCGGCGGGTGTACGAGCGGGCCACCGCGGAGCGGTCTTCGAAGTGACGTATACGCGGCTCGTCTCCTCCTTTCTCTTCCCGCTCCACGAGCTCGCGAAGGGGCACGACACGTTTCGGATCCGGCGGTCGCTCGAGCGCAGTCAATGGTGGACGGCGGAGAAGCTCGCGCTTCATCAGGTCGAGAGGCTCCGATCGCTACTGATCCGCGCGGGACAGCGGGTGCCTTTCTACCGCAGACTCTTTGACGAGCTGCGGTTCGACCCCGAAGCCATCATGTCGCTCTCAGATCTGGGGCGCCTTCCGTTCCTGACGAAGGACGTCATCCGGAAGAACCTCGAAGATCTCAAGGCCAAGGGAGCGCGTCTGAGCCTCTTCAATACCGGGGGCTCCACCGGCGAGCCCCTCCAGTTCTTCATCGGGAAGGAACGGGTGAGCCATGACGTCGCCGCCAAGTGGCGCGCGACCCGGTGGTGGCGAGTGGACATCGGGGATCCCGAGATCGTCGTCTGGGGCTCGCCCATCGAGCTCGGAGCCCAGGACCGGGTCCGCGCGCTCCGCGACCGTTTCCTTCGAACCCAGCTCCTTCCCGCGTTCGAGATGTCGGAAAAGCGTCTCGACGAGTTCGTCGACCGCATCTGCGAGACGGGACCGAAGATGATTTTCGGATACCCTTCGGCGCTTTCGCTCATCGCCGGACATGCCTCGGCGCGCGGTCGGGACTTGAGGAGCGCCGGGGTCGAAGTCGCCTTCGTGACCGCGGAGCAGCTCTTCGAGCATCAGAAGGAGGCGATCGCGGAAGGTTTCGGCTGCGCCGTGGCCAACGGCTACGGAGGGCGCGACCTGGGGTTCGTCGCCCACGAGTGTCCGGACGGCGGGCTCCACGTCACCGCCGAGGACATCCTCGTCGAGATCGTGGACGAGGAAGGAAGGGTCGTGTCGAAGGGAGAGAAGGGCGAGATCGTCGTCACCCATTTCGCGTCGGGCGATTTTCCCTTCGTGAGGTATAGAACCGGGGACATGGGGACTCTGAGTGAATGGCTCTGTCCTTGCGGCCGCGGCTTGCCGCTTCTCGAGGCGGTCCATGGCCGAACCACGGACTTCATCGTCGCCGAGGACGGGACGGTGATGCACGCGCTCGCCGTGATCTATGCCGTCCGCGACGTCCCTGGCGTCAAGAACTTCAAGGTGGTGCAGGAAGACCTCTCCCATACCCGCGTCTTCGTGATCCCGGAGAACGGGTTCTCTCAAGAGTCCGAGGAGAAGATCCGGGCGCGCCTCATCGAGCGGCTGGGGAAGGGGGTGCACATCTCGATGGAGCGAGTCGAGGAGATTCCCCGGAGCGCCTCGGGAAAGCACCGCTACGTCGAGAGCCGAGTCCCCGTGCCGAGAGCTACGCCGTCAGCGCCTGACACCAAGGCCGGTAAGGGCCTCGAGGCTTAGGAGATAGCCATCAGTCTGGCAGCTGACCAGCTGAGAACTGAGAACTGAGAACCGAGAACTGTTTTCAGGGCGCATGCTTTCGGTGCCATAGCTCGAGCATCGTGAGCACGTAGACCATGACCCCGTAGTAGTCGGCGTGCTCGCTCTGATGGCGCTCCATCAGGTTCGAGACGAAAGTCTCCCGCAGGTAGCCGCGCTTCTCGAGAGAGCGAAGGCAGTCGTACGAAAGGTCGCGCAGCGGAGCGTAATCCCGCATCCATCGCCCGCAGGGAACCCCGAAGCCGTGCTTTCGCTTCTTCAGGATCGCGTCGGGAAGAAACCCGTTGCTCGCTCGCTTGAAGAAGTAGCGCAGCTTCGTGCCCTTGAGCTTGAGGCCCGGGGGCACGCGGTTCGCGAAGTCCACGAGATCGCGGTCGAGAAACGGGTAGAGAACGTCGACCCCCGCCATTTCGCAGGTTCCAGAGACCTTCCGAAGATCGTTGTCGGCGAGCGTGAACTTCAGGTCGAGGTAGAGAAGCCGATTCAGGTCAGACCGCGTCTCGGCTTCGGCGAAGCTCCGTCGAAGAAGATCGAGCGGTTCTTCGGGCCGAGAGCTCGCCAGAAACTCCGGCGGGAAGACGGCAGCGGGCGTCATTCGGGTGACGAAGTTGTACTCCTCGAGACGGTCGGGAAGCGGGGTGTTCGCCTGGCGGACGTAGCTTTGCGCCTTTCTCAGCGGAGAGAAGCCGTTTGTCGGAAGGATGCCGAGGAGGGGCTCGACGACGAGGTGCCTCAAGGCCGCCGGCATCCGAAGGTAGTAGTCGAAGACCGCCTGCTTGGCGTACCGTTCGTTTCCGGCGAAGATCTCGTCTCCGCCGTCCCCTCCGAGCATCGTGCCGACACCGTCCGCTCGAGCGAGCTCGGCGCAGTGATAGGACGCGACGGCGGAGGAGTTGCCGAAGGGCTCGTCGTAGGCCTCCGCGATTCGGGGGAGCGCCGCCTCCACGTCCTTCGGTGTCACGACGTACTGGTGATGATCGGCCCGGAAGTGCGTCGCCGCGGTGCGCGCGTAGCTCGATTCGTCGTATCCCTCGATGGCGAACCCGATGGAGTACGCGTGGGGGGCCTCGCCCGTGAGCTCTCGAAGAACGCCGACGATCGTGGAGCTGTCGGTGCCGCCGCTCAGGAAGGCCCCAACTTTGCCGCGGGCCGACGAAAGGCAGGACCGAACGGCGACGCGGATCCGGGAGCGGTACTCCTCGGCGAGGTCGGCCTCGGTCGACGGGCTCGCGTCCTCGTAACGGGGCGTCCAGTAGCGGGCGCGGCGGACTTCACGTCCGTTCACGAGAGCATACTCGCCGGGCTCGAGGCGCTCGAGTCCCCGGAACACCCCCCGTGGCCCCGGGACCATGTGGAAATAGACGTAATTGAAAATCGACTGCGGATCGATCTCCCTCGAGACGTCCGGATGCGCGGCGAGCGCTCCTGCCTTCGTCGCGAACGCCACGCCCGAGCCGCGTGAACAGAAGTAGAGCGTATGGACCCCGAAACGGTCGGAGGCGAGGAGGACTTCCTGCTTTCTCTTGTCGAGGATGACGAGAGGCCCATCGCCTCGAAGCTCGCTCAGGAGGGCCGGACCCTCCTCGCCGAATCGATGGGCGACCGAGTCGCCGTCGAGAGTGCCGGCCCAGGCAATGAGGAATCGGTCGTCTTCGTGCGCTCGCGCTCCGCCGACGGCGGCGAGGGCGCCGCCTTCGGCGAAGAAGCTTCGCGGGCTTGCCACGCCGCCGGGGCGCAGCCTCTCCGCCATCCGGTCGAGCCTCTCGCGGCCGACGGAAGGCTCGCAGTCCCCGAGCCAACCGCAAAAGCCGGCCACTCGAAACCTCCCCCTCGAAAAGTCGCTCAGCGCAGCTCGTCGAGAATTGTCTGAGCCTGGACGGCCCAGGGAGAATCGGGCGCGAGGGCGATCGCCTGCTTCAGCACCCTCCCGGTGTCCTCGAACTCGCCGAGCTTGTGATGGGCGAGACCGAGATGAAACAGGATCTCGGCGTTCTGAGGCCGGCCGGCCGCCGCTTCCTTCAGGAGGCCGAGGGCGCGGTCGAGCGTGCCGCGCTGGTAGAGAATCCAGCCAAGCGTGTCCGCGATATCGGGATTGTCGGGAGCTTCTTTGCGTGCGACCTCGGCGAGCTGCAGCGCCCGCTCCAGGTCGCCTTTCTCCTGAAGGATGTAGGCGAGGTTGTTCGCGGCGGGGGCGAAACTCGGGTTGATCCCGAGGAGTCCTTCATACGTGAGCTCCGCGTCCCCGATCGCGCCCTTCTGGTGCTGGAGCATTCCTTTGAGCATCATCACCGGCACGTTCTTCGGGTTGTGCTGGAGACCCTTCTCCATCTCGACCAGAGCCTCGTCGGTCCGGTTGGTCCGCGCGTAGATCTGGGCGAGCTGCGCGTAGGCGGCGTTCAGGTTCGGATCCAGCTCCACGGCCTTGCGAAAGGCTGCCTCGGCGTAATCACTCTGGTTCGAGGCGGAATAGAGCTGGCCGAGCAGAAACTGGTGTTGCCCCGTCGCGCTTATCTTCGCAATCTGGTCCTGGACGCGCTTCAGGGCCGCGCCAAGGCGCTGCTGCCGCGCGTCGATCGAGGCCAGAAGCGCGAGGGGCTCGACGTAGGCGGGATTCATTTCGAGCGCGGTCTCGAGCTCCCGAACGCTTTCGCGGATCTTCCCCTCGCCCGCTAGGCTCGTTCCCAGCATGAGATGGGCGCGCGCCTCCTTTGGGGCGAGCTCGGCGAACCGGGTGAAAGACGCGGTCGCCTGAGGGAATTTCTGCTCCTGCAGGTAGGCCTTCCCCAGGAGGTCGAAGGCGAGCGGGCTCGGCTGCCTTTGCGTCAGCTCCTCGAGCGGTACGATGGCCTTAGAAGCCTCGCGGCCGTTGATCTGGAGCTCCGAGAGAAGGAGGACGGCGGAGGGAGAGTTGGGCGCGAGCTCGATGACCGTCGCCAGCCGGCTTTTGGCCTGTTCGATCTCGCCCACGCGGATGTGGAGCTGCGCGAGCCGGAAATGAATCGACGGCTGCTCCGGGCGTCGTCTCGCGTAGTCCTGAAAGATGGTGATGGCCTCGCGGAACCTCGCCTGGGCCTGCTCGGTCTCGCCTTTCGCCAGGTGGACCTCGGCGACCATGCGGATCGTTTCCGGATCCTTGTCGCTCGCCTCGAGAAGGTGGGTCAGCGCTTCCTGGGCGCGGTCGTAATTCTTGTCGGCGAAGGCGTACTGGGCGATGCGGCGCCAGGCCGGGTAGAAGTCGGGCGCTTCCTTCACCAGCTCATCGAGTCTTCGGTCTCCCTCGTCGGGTTGCCCGAGGAGGCGATAGAAGTCGACGACTCGTATCTGAGTTCCGGAGCGCACCGGCGCTTTTTCGGCGGCGAGATCGAACTCCTCCTTGGCGCGGGCGGGCTCTTTCTTCGCGAGATAGAACGTTCCCAGGGCCAGGTGGGCGTCGGAGGAATCGGGCTCGACCCGGGCCGCCTCCTGAAACGAGGTCTCGGCGCCGGCCACATCCGCCTTGCGGAGCTGGAGAGATCCCATAGTGAGGTGGAACTTCGCCTTGTTCGCGTGATCGGAACGGGCGTTCTCGAGCCGCCGCATCGCGCCATCGATTTCACCCTCGGTCGTCACCGTGCCGGCGAAAACCGCGAGCGCGTCCAGGTTCTTCGGGTCCTTGTCGAGAGCGTAGCCCGCCTCTTCGCGCGCTTCCTCCATTCGGCCGCCGAAGACGTGCAGCGTCGCGAGCCGCACGCGCGCCTCGAGGTCGTCGGGGTTGAACTCGACCGCACGCTGCAGGTACTGGAAGGCGGGACCGAACTGACCGGTGTCGAAGAGGGTTTTCGCCAGCCGTGCCGTCGCCTCTTTGTTGTTCTCGTCGATCTGGATGACGTTCAGAAATTCGATGATGGCTTCACGAGTCTTGCCTTCCTTCAGGTACTCGTCACCACGCTCGAGGTATCTCGCGATCTTCGCCTCTTTGGAGCAGGCCGAGCTCGAGATGGAAGCGATCAGGAGAACGAGCACGGCGCGGTGCCAGCGGGTGCGCTTGATAGAAGTCGTCAGCATGAATTTTGCCTCCGATGGGGTATGACCGAACGAGCGGAGAACCACTCGACCTCACGACCTGCGTTTGCGATCCTTCTTCGCCGCGCGGGTTTTCGAATAGTGCGAGTACCGGTAGTGTTTGAGCCGGCTCGTCGCCTGGTTCTCCGCGTTGAAAAGGACTCCGAGAAGTTTGTCCTCTTGAAGATGCTCGACCGTGGAGAGGATGGCGTCGCGCGGCGCCGTCCGGGCGCGTACGACCAGGAGGATACCATCGAGGTGCTCCTGAATCTTCGAGGCGTCGGCGACAGGGCCCTCGGCGGGCAGGTCGACGATAACGTAGCGGAACTTGAACCCCGCGGCATCGAGGAGCGTCCCCAGTTGAGGGGACGAAGCGAGCTCCCAGGGCCGCGAGAACGGGCGGCCGGCGCTCAAGAACAACGGCCCGTTCCGGCCGATGCGCCGGAGCGGCACCTCGGGAGTGGGCTGACGGAGCCAATCGGAGAGCCCGGCGGCGGGCCGGAGGCCGAGAGCGGTCTCGACGTCCCGATGCCGGAGATCGCAATCGACGAGAAGGACTCGTTCCTCGGGCTGCTCGGCGAGGATCAGGCTCAGCAGGATGGCGAGCGTCGTTTTTCCCTCGCCTCCGACGGCGCTCATGAGGCCGATGCGTTTCACCCGTTCCGAGCCGTCCATCGAGCGAAGCCGGGTCGCGAGCGTTCGCACCTGCTCCAACCAGGGCTCGTCTTCTTTTATGAGATCGACCAGGCATCCTTCGATCCGCGGCGCGATCGTGGCTCCCTCGACGAAGGTGACGCCTCCGGTGTTCGGGACCGCGATGGGTCCTTCGGCCGGACGGGGCTTCGCCAGAGTGCCTTCAATCCTGGCTTTCTCGATGGCGTCGTGGAGGCGGCTCATGAAGACCTCGTCTTTTCCTTATGGCCCCTATGGCCCTCAGCTCGCTGCCTGCAGCTCGTCCGCGTCCGCGTCCTTCGACGGCGGCGAAGAGGGAGGAATGGGGGAGTCGCCTCGACGCCGGAAACGCTTGCGCTGCCCTTTCATTCGAGGGAGCGTGAGCAGCACCGGATAGGGGAGAAGGGCCTCGAGCTCTCGCAGGTTCTTCACCGTCGGATCGGCGACCTCCACCAGGAAGGCCGCGGCCAGTCCGACGCCGAGGCCGATGAGGGTCCCGACGAGAAGAAACACCGACGGATTCGGAAACGCGGCGTTCTCGGGCACCTGCGCCGGATCGAGGATCTTGAATTGCTCTTCCTGCCAGCGCTTCTCGACCGCCCCCGCGGTCTCGGCCTCGAGCTTCCGGCTGAGAAGCTCGCTGTAGTACTTGCTGATGAGCTCGTAGTCCCGCTCGAGGGACTGGAGCTCCTGCTCGACCTCGGGAATCTTCTCGACCCGGGTCTGGTAGACGCCGATCTGGCTCCGTATCTGATCGTAGCGACCCTCGAGATTCGCGATGTCGCGGTCCACGGCCGCGATCTGCGCCGTCATGTCGGAGACCAGGAAGTCCGTGCTGCTCGTCGCCGTCGGCGGCCCTTCCGGCGCCGCCTCTGCCTCGGGTGCAACCGGCGGGGCTTCGGCAGCGGCCGTGGCGGCGGCGGCGCTCATCTCGCTCTCGAGGCGCGCGATGCGCTTCCGGGTGGCCATGACCTCCGGATGCTCCGCGGTATAACGAGTCAGCAACTGCGCGAGGTAGGCCTGGAGCGCGGGAAGAGACGCCGCATCCGGAGGGCCCTGGGCGGACCCTTCCGCCGGAAGGTCGGGAATGAGCTGGGCCTCGGGCTCGTTCATCTGGGACTGGAGCGCGAGCTGCCGCTCGAGGAGACTTCGCCGCTCCTTGGCCACGCGAACCTGCTCCGAGACCGACTGGCGCTCGAGCTCCATCCGCTGCAGGGTGCTGAGGTTCGCTTCGAGCTGGTTCGGGAGCATTCCCATGTAGCGTTGCTTGATTTGCTTCAGCGCGCCTTCGACCTCCTCGAGCTGCGACTTCGTCTCGACGAGCTGGGTATCGATGAACTCGTTCGCGCCCTGCACTTGACGCGCGCGCGCGCCCGAAGTCTCTTCGATGAACATCGAGGCGAGCCTCTCCGCCAGCTTCTTCGCGCGCTCCGGGTCGGTGTCCGAGTACTGAACGACGAAGGCGTCGTTGCCTCGAAGACCGATGGAAGCGCGGCGCCGGACCATGTCCACGATGTCCGCCCGCGGAACGTCGATCATCTCGGGATAGGGCTGGAGCTCGTCGAGGATTCGCTCGACTCTCGGCCGGGCCAGGATCTCCTCGTGCACGGTGCGGAGCCGGTCGCGGGTGACCTCGGTCGTAAGCTGAGGAATGAAGCTCTTCGGGATCTTCTCGGACTCCACCAGGACCACGGTCTGCGAAACGTACTGTTTCGGCACGAACCGCAGGGCGACCTGAGAGGCGACCGAGCCCACCACGATCGCCGCCAAGATCCAGGGCCAGCGAAACCGAAGGATCTCGAGATAGTCGGAGGGACTCTGGGGAAGGCTCATGGGGAAGGGGCTCTGGGACGCGCTCGCCCTCTTTCTCGCCATCCATGGCTCCTGCGGCATCGCTTCTCCTCGTTTCATCATGACAATCTTCTCGTCAGCGCCAGGTCGCCGTGTAAGTGACGAAAACGGACGCCAGGTTCCGCTTCGTCTCCGAGGGCACTCCGAAGGTGGTCTGCTCCGTTTTCAAGACGAAGAAACTCGTTCCGATCCGGAAACTCTCGACGACCCTGTACGTCAGAGTCCCGCCAGCCTGTACCGCATCGTAGCGCGAACCCTCAATCAAAGGGTCGGACCCGAAAGTACCTCCCCCCAGGAGCGTCAAGTCGACCTTCGAGCCGAATTCCTGGCTCAGGCTGACGCTCGCGTAGTCGATGAGGAGCGTGCTTCCGAACCCGAGTGACTGGGAGAACTGCCTCCGGTACATCGCGCTGAGCTGCGTCGTCCGGGTGAGCCCGGCCGCGAACGTGGCATCCGCTACCGGAGTGATCGACGAGAAGCCATTCTCCGCCAGATAATAGCTCGCGCCCCCCGATAGCCGCAGCGAGACGTTCCTCCCCTCCGGCAGGAAACCGTAGCCTCCGGAGAGGGTCTGGATCGTCGTCGAGGGATCGACGATGAGCGAGCGGCTGGCCGAATAGAAGGTGCCGAACGTGCTCGACTGGCCGACCCGGCGCTGTGCCCAGAACCGAAAGGCGCCCTGACCGCCCTCCTGCAGGAACCGGGGGTCCCCTCTGTCGATCGTGCGGTAGCCTCCGCCGAGGTCGAACCCGAGGGAACTATATTCGCTCAGCTGCCTGTTGACGCCGAACATCGCCATTCCTGCATGAGATCCATTCGCTCCCAGGAGGAATCCCTCGGTCGCCAGAATGTCGATGACGCCCCCCTCCGCATCAGGCAGGAGTATTTCGTCGTCGTCCGGACGCCCCGGAAAGAGCCGCGGGAACTCGTCCCGGAAAGGGGTTTGGCCAAGCACGATTTGCGAGCCGGGGATCGGTTGATCGCTCTCGAAACGGATGTAGTCGTATGAGAGGACAAGGGACACGGTAGTTCGCGGGCTCGTCTTGTACTGGAGCCCCCACGATGCGTGCGCCGCCGAGCTATCCATTCCCGGCGCGAGCACGCCGAGATTTGACAAGGTCTCGGCCTGGAAGCCGCGGTCGGCCCCGAACGAGAGCGTCGAACTGAACCGGGGGGACGGAGTGTGCGACCAGGAGAATCCGGCTCCGTAGTTGAGATGGTTTCGGTTGTCGCCTTCGCGATAGGCGTTGGCCCCCGCGCGTCCGAAGAGCCTGTATTGGGACCGCTCCGTGCGGGTCCCGTACCCGAGCGACAAACTGACGTT
>Ga0214473_10001893_pt1 | contig 26561 bp, 22 predicted proteins | sample RVTome_7_FD_203509 | JGI IMG/M metagenome (GOLD analysis project Ga0214473, IMG submission 203509) | Soil microbial communities from uranium-contaminated site in the Upper Colorado River Basin, Wyoming, United States - RVT98D197 | ecosystem: Environmental > Terrestrial > Soil > Contaminated >...
GGCGTTGGGGTGGCGGCCCGCCTCCACCACGCGGGCCACGAGCACGTCGCCGAGCGGCCCGCCCAGGTCGGTCCGCTCATCCACGGGAATGCCGTACATGGCCAGCCGGTCGCACAGCTCCTCCGGGGTGCCCGCCAGGTCGGGGGCCAGTTCCCTGAGCCAGCGCACGCTGATGTTCATGGCCGCCTCACGCGAACTGCCGGAGGAAGCGCACGTCTCCCTCGTAAAAGAGCCGGATGTCGGGGATGCCGTAGCGCAGCATGGCAATGCGCGCCGGACCCATGCCGAAGGCAAAGCCGGTATAGCGCTCGGGGTCGTACCCCACCTGCTCGAAGACGCCCGGATCCACCATGCCCGCCCCCATGATCTCGATCCAGCCCGTGTCCTTGCAGGCGCTGCACCCCTGCCGATCACACAGCAGGCAGCTCACGTCCACCTCGGCGCTGGGCTCCGTGAAGGGAAAGAACGACGGCCGGAAGCGCACCTCGGCCTCGGCGCCGAAGAAGCGGCGGGCGAATTCGGCCAGGGTGGCCTTGAAGTCCACGAAGGTGATGCCCTCGTCCACGGCCAGCCCCTCGATCTGCTCGAAGGCGGGGGCGTGGGAGGCGTCGTACGGATCGCGCCGGTAGACCATCCCCGGCGCCACCACGCGGATGGGCGGAGCGTGGGCCTGCATGGTGCGCACCTGCACCGGTGACGTGTGGCTGCGCAGCAGGAGCCCGCCCGGCAGGTAGAACGTGTCGCTCATGTCCGCCGCGGGATGGTCCAGGGGCGTGTTGAGCGCGGTGAAGTTGTACCAGTCCGTTTCCACCTCCGGGCCCCGCACCCGGCTGAAGCCCAGCGTGCGGAAGATACCGCAGATCTCGTCCACCACCTGCGTCACGGGGTGCCGCCCCCCGCGCCACTGCGTGCGACCGGGCAGCGTCAGATCCACCGCCTCGCGGCCATCCTCGGCGGCCGCGGCCAGCTCCTCCTCCCGCGCGTCCAGCAGGCCGGTGATGACGTCCTTCACCCGGTTGGCCGCCTGCCCCGCCGCGGGACGTTCATCGGCGGACAGCTGACCCAGGGTGCGCATGATGGCCGTGAGCCGGCCCTCCTTGCGGCCGAGCAGCCGGATGCGCACCGCCTCCAGCTCCGCCGCGCCACCCGCGGCCGGCACGGCCTCCTGCGCCTCGGCCTCCAGCTCCCGCAAATTCCGCTCGATGCTACCGTCCATGAATCTCCTCTTGGCTCACGACCCCGTGCGCGGGCGTCCGCTAATGTGCGCGCTCCGGGGGAGGATGTAAAACCGCCGGCCACCCCGGGGCCGCTCATGGCGGCCGTGCCGCCCCGTCTTCAGAACGGAGCGGCATCCGAGGCGGCCGGCGTGTACCGGACCGCGCTGCCGAATCCGGCGGCGAGCCATGCCCGCCGCCGGCGAGCCTACGGCAGGGAGGCCTTGGCCTTCTCGACCAGCTCACCGAAGGCGGCCGAGTCCCGCACCGCCAGGTCCGCCAGGACCTTCCGGTTAACCTCCACGCCGGACAGCTTCAGCCCGTTCATGAAGCGAGAGTAGTTGAGGGCGCTGTCCTGCTCGCGGACCGCGGCGTTGATGCGCGTGATCCACAGGCGGCGGAAGTCACGCTTGCGCTGCTTGCGGTCCCGGTACGAATACGCCCAGCCGCGCTCCACGGCGCTCTTGGCCGTCCGCCACAGCTTGGAGCGGCCCCCGAAATAGCCACGCGCGGCGCGCAGATACCGCTTGTGCTTCCTGTGCCGTGCAACGGCGTTGGTAGCTCTTGCCATGTCAGCCTCCCAGGATCAGCCGCTTGATGCGCCGCTCGTCCGCGGCATGCACCAGGTCCGGCTTGCGGAGCTTGCGCTTCCGCTTCTGGGACTTCTTGGTGAGGATGTGGCTGGTGTACGCATGGCCACGCTTGACCTTCCCCTTACCGGTCACCTTGAAGCGCTTCGCCGCGCTCCGGTTCGTCTTCATCTTGGGCATCGTTCCTCCTGCTATGTACCGGCCGCCTACTTCCGCGGCGCCACGATCATGGTCATGGTGCGGCCCTCCATGGACGGATTGGCCTCCACCTTGCCGACGTCCTCCAGCACCTCCGCCACCCTGGCGAGCACCTCCCGCCCGTGCTCCGGGCGCGCCATCTGGCGCCCGCGGAACATCATGGTGGCCTTCACCTTGTTGCCCTCCTCGAGGAAGCGCCGCGCGTGCCGGAGCTTGAACTCGAAATCGTGGGGCTCGATCCCGGGCCGGAACTTCACTTCCTTGACCTGGATCTGGTGCTGCTTCTTCTTAGCTTGCCGGGCCTTGCGCGCTTCCTCGTACTTGAACTTCCCGTAGTCCATGATACGGACCACCGGGGGGCGCGCCGTGGGTGCCACCTCCACGAGGTCCAGACCCAACTCCTCGGCACGGGTCAGCGCATCCTCGATGGTCAGGATGCCGAGCTGTTCGCCGTCATCGGCGATGACCCGGACCGGGCTGATCCGGATCTGGCGGTTCACGCGTGTGCGCTTGTCGGTCGTTATCTCGTCCTCCGGCGAGAAAAATCAAAAGGCCCGCTGCTGCGGGCCTCTCATGCGAACAGCCCTCACCCGGTGGACACACCGGTGGGGAGCCGTCAGCGCGAGACCCGGCGGTACCGCGGCGCGGACCGAAGGGTGGGGAGGGTGCTACCCCGCCCGCTTCCCAGATTGTAAGGCGGAAAGCTAGCGTCAACGCCACGGCAGGTCAAGACGGCACGTTCGTAAGCGACGACGCCCCGCAGCCGCCCGCGGGCGCGCCAACTTCCCGGCTCCGTCGGACCAGCGCGATCCCGCGTTCGCGCCGCCTTCCGACCAGGCCAGCGTCAGCGCGCCCGCGCGCGCCGCGCCGCCCTGCCATCGAGGCAGCGCGCCCATCGTACCCACCATGGCGGCGCGAACCTAACCCAGCGAGCGACTCGCGGCTTCCTCCTGAAGCCGCGCCACGAATTCCTGGCGCGGCATGACGTCCTGCTTCTTCCCGCCCCCACGGCGCCGCACGGCCACCGTGCCGGCCTCCGCCTCCCGCTCGCCCACCACCGCCATGTAGGGGACCTTGCCGGTCTCCCCCTCGCGGATCTTGTAGCCCAGCGTCTCGCTGCGCTCGTCCACATGGGCGCGCAGCCCCGCCGCCTCCAGCTCTCCGGCCAGCGCCCGCGCGCTCTCCAGCACGGCGTCCGTGATGGGCAGTACGCGCACCTGCTCCGGGGCCAGCCAGAGCGGGAAAGCGCCCGCGAAGTGCTCGATCAGGATGGCAATGAAGCGCTCGAAGGAACCGAAGATGGCCCGGTGGATGATCACCGGGCGGTGGTCGGCGTTGTCCTCGCCCACGTACTGCAGGTCAAAGCGCTCGGGATTCTGATAATCCAGCTGGATGGTGCCGAGCTGCCAGCTCCGGCCGATGGCGTCCTCCACGTCGAAGTCGATCTTGGGTCCGTAGAAGGCACCGTCACCGGGCTTCAACTCGTACGCCAGATCCAGCCGATCGAGCGCGTCCTGGAGGCTGGCCTCGGCCTGGTCCCAGAGCGCGTCCGTACCCACCCGCTGCTCGGGACGCGTGGCGAACTTCACGCTGTACTTGAGGCCCAGCGTCCGGTAGAAGTAGTCCACCATCTCGGTGAGACGGCGCACCTCCTCCACGATCTGGGACTCCATGAGATAGATGTGGGCGTCATCCTGCTGGAACTGCCGTACCCGCGTGAGTCCTGCCAGCGCCCCGCTCACCTCGTTGCGATGCAGCACGTCCTGCGTGGCGTAGCGCACGGGCAGCTCGCGATAGCTGCGGCGGCGCGCCGCGAACATCAGGTGGTGGGACGGACAGTTCATGGGCTTGAGGGAGAAATCATGCTCACCCGACTCGTTGTCGAGCACCAGGAACATGTTCTCCCGGTACTTGCCCCAGTGTCCGGAGGTCTCCCACAAGCTCTTGTTGTAGAGCAGCGGCGTCTTCACGATCTCGTAGCGGCCCTCCCGGAGGCGCCCCACCATCCACGCCCTGAGGGTCTCGAAGATGGTGGTGCCACGATCGGTCCAGAACGGCGCGCCCGGTGCGGCCGGGTGGAACCAGAACAGGTCCAGCTCGCGGCCCAGGCGGCGATGGTCCCGCTTGCGCGCCTCCTCGAGGCGCTCGAGGTGGGCGGCCAGGTCCTTATCGGAGAGGAAGGCGGTGCCGTAGATGCGCTGCAGCATCTGGCGTTTCTCGTCGCCCCGCCAGTAGGCCCCGGCGGTGTTCAACAGCTTGAAGTGCTTCACCAGCGAGGTGTCCGGGACATGCGGGCCGCGGCACAGGTCCAGGAAGGGACCGTTCCTGTAGACGCTGATGACCTCGTCGGCGCCGAGCTCCTCGAGTCGCTCCAGCTTGAGCGGATCGTCGGCGAACAGCTCCCGCGCCTCCTCACGACTCACCTCGCGCCGCTCGAACGGATCGGCGGCCGCGGCCACGCTGGCCATCTCCGCCTCGATCGTCTCCAGTTCCTCGGGCGTGAAGGGCTCGTCCACCTCGAAGTCGTAGTAGAAGCCCTCCTTGATGGCGGGGCCGAAGCCGATCCCGGCGCCCGGGCGCACCCGGCGCACGGCCGTGGCCAGCACGTGGGCCGCAGAGTGGCGCAGCACGTCCAGCGCCTCCGGGCTCCGCGCCGTGATGATCTCCACGCGCGCAGCCGCCGTGATGGGGCGCCGCAGGTCCACCACGGCGCCGTCCACCTTGCCCGCCAGGGCCGCCTTGGCCAGCCCGGGCCCGATGCGTTCGGCCACCTGGAGTGGGGTGCTGCCGTCCTCCATCTCCAGGACCTTCCCGTCGGGAAGCGTGATGTTGATCATCGTAGGGTACTCATGGTTCACGGGACGAAAAAAAGAAAGCGGCCCGCTCCGGAGGAGAGGCCGCGCTCGCCGGGCGCCGGACGCACCACTGCGATCGCTACGCCCCCCTCCGGCAGCGGCTCGTGGTGGCGGTCGTGATACTGCGAAGCGGGCGCATGAGGCCTCCCCGGCATGGGTTCGAGGGGGAAACATAGGCCCGCCACGCGGGCCTCGTCAACGCCCCGCGCCGGTGCGCCCTTGCAGGCACCCATGACCCGCCGTATCATGCCCTTGCTACGGTTTCGTAATATACTGTCCCGGACGATAGCCCTTTTCGAGGGCCGGGCTTCCTCCTTCGAGGTGTCAGCATGGCAGAACGCTTCCTGGAGCAGCTGCGCAGGGCCGAGCGGGACTTCGCGCAATACCTGGAGGGCCACTGTGCCCGCCTGGACCTGGCGCCGGCCGATGGGCGGATGCTGGCCTACCTGGAGGCGCGCGGACCCTGCCCCATCGGCGAATTGCAGGCTGTCTTCGGCTTCAAGCCGTCCACGCTCACCACGGTGGTGGACCGCCTGGCGGACCAGCGCCTGGTGAGCCGCAAACCCAATCCCGCGGATCGGCGCAGCGTGCTGGTGGTGCTCACGGGGGCGGGCCGGGCGTTGGCCGAGCGTGTGCAGAGGCTGCTGGACGTGGTGGACCGCCAGGTCCTGCGCGCCACCACCGAGGCGGACCGCGCCGGATTCGCCCGGGTCCTGGAGGCCATCGGCCATGCCACCCGGGCGTCGGCGGTGAGCGCCCCGGGCTGAGCCCTTGGCCATGCCACCCGGGCGTCGGCGGTGAGCGCCCCGGGCTGAGCCCTTGGCTACGCCACCCGGGCGTCGGCGCTCCACGCCCGGACTGAGCCACCGGCAAAAGCCCCCGCGACCCGAAGGCCGCGGGGGCTTGCTGCTCCCGGCAATGGCCTGGGCCTAGTACATCCCGCCCATGCCGCCGCCCGGCATGCCGCCGCCGGCCGGCATGCCCTCATCGTCCTTCTTCTCCACCACCACGCACTCCGTGGTGAGGAGGAGGGAGGCGATCGACGCGGCGTTCTGCAGCGCCGTACGCGTGACCTTGGTGGGGTCGATGACGCCGGCCTCCACCAGATCCTCGTAGCAGTCCGTCAGGGCGTTGTAGCCCATGTTGGGCTTCTTCTCGTTGCGGACCCTGTCCACCACGATGGAGCCCTCCTGACCCGCGTTGTTGGCGATCTGGCGGATGGGCTCCTCCAGGGCGCGCAGCACGATGGTCACACCGATCTGCTCGTCCAGGGCGTCCACCTTGAAGTCCGCCAGCTTGCCCTGGATGCGGACCAGCGCCACGCCGCCGCCGGGCACGATGCCCTCCTCCACGGCCGCGCGGGTAGCGTGGAGGGCGTCCTCCACACGGGCCTTCTTCTCCTTCATCTCCGTCTCGGTGGCGGCGCCCACATTGATCACCGCCACACCGCCGGCCAGCTTGGCCAGCCGCTCCTGGAGCTTCTCACTGTCGTAGTCCGACGTGCTCTTGTCGATGGCCACGCGGATCTCATCGATGCGGCCCTTGATCTTGCTGGCCTCACCAGCGCCGTCCACGATCGTGGTGTTGTCCTTGTCGATGACGATGCGCTTGCCGCTGCCGAGGTCACTGACCACGGCGTTCTCCAGCTTGAAGCCCACCTCTTCGGAGATGACCTGGCCGCCCGTCAGGACGGCGATGTCCTGCAGCATGGCCTTGCGACGATCGCCGAAGCCCGGCGCCTTGACCGCGCAGACGCGCAGCGTGCCACGGAGCTTGTTCACCACGAGGGTGGCCAGCGCCTCCCCCTCGATGTCCTCCGCGATGATCAGGAGCGGCTTGCCCATCTGGGCCACCTTCTCCAGCACCGGCAGGAGGTCCTTCATGGCGCTGATCTTCTTGTCATGGATCAGGACCACGGCGTCCTCGAGCACGGCCTCCATGCGCTCCGGGTCGGTCACGAAGTACGGCGAGAGGTAGCCGCGATCGAACTGCATGCCCTCCACCGTCTCCAGCGTGGTCTCCAGGCCCTTGGCCTCCTCCACGGTGATGACGCCGTCCTTGCCGACCTTCTCCATGGCATCGGCAATGAGGTTGCCGATCTCCTGGTCGTTGTTGGCCGAGATGGCGCCGACCTGGGCAATCTCCTTCTTGCCCTTGGTGGGCGTGGAGAGCTCCTTCAGCTCCGCCACGACCTTCTCCACGGCCTTGTCGATGCCGCGCTTGATGGCCATGGGGTTGGCGCCGGCCGTCACGTTCTTGAGGCCCTCGCGGAAGATGGCCTGGGCCAGCACGGTGGCGGTGGTGGTGCCGTCACCCGCCAGGTCGCTGGTCTTGGTGGCCACCTCCTTGACCATCTGCGCGCCCATGTTCTCCACGGCGTCCTCCAGCTCGATCTCCTTGGCGACGGTGACGCCGTCCTTGGTGATCGTGGGGGAGCCAAACTTCCGATCGATGACCACGTTACGGCCCTTGGGGCCGAGCGTTACGCGTACGGCCTCGGCGAGCTTGTCGACGCCCCGCTTGAGACCCGCGCGGGCCTCGGTGTTGAATTCGAGTTCCTTGGCAGCCATGGCTGCGTTCCTCCGTTGTTGTGTTTGCGGTTCGTCTTACTTGATGATGGCCAGCACGTCGGACTCGCGCAGGATGAGGTACTCCTCATCCGCCACGGTCACCTCCGTGCCGCTGTACTTGCCGTAGAGCACCCTGTCACCGGTCTTGAGCTCCGGTTCGATACGCTTGCCGTCGTCCGTGATCCTGCCGGGACCGACGGCGACCACCTCGCCCTGCTGGGGCTTTTCCTTGGCGGTGTCCGGGATGTAGAGCCCGCCACGCATCTGCTCGCTGTCCTCCAGGGCCTTGACCACGATGCGGTCCGCCAGTGGCTTGACCTGCGTCGAAGCAGCAGTCGCCATGTGTCGTCCTCCATGAATGAGCTTGGGCATCTTCGTTGGCACTCGTCTTTGGTGAGTGCTAACAGACTGATGATAAGATAGCGGGGCTGGACCGGCCGTCAAGCGCCCGCATGCCGCGTGAGCGGGAGCAGATCCGGTGCCGCCCGGCCCCGTTGTACTGGCAGAAGAAGGATTGCCGGAATGGCAGCTTCCGGTCATGCTGGCAGGCGGAGCGCGCCGGCCCCGGGCGGGGACCACGAGGGCTCGCGGCCCCCGAGGCTGCGCGGCGTCGTCGCTTACGGAATCAGACCAGGCGGATGTCCCCGGCGGTGGGACCGTGCACGTGCCGCCAGGCCAGCTCCAGGCCGTACAGGGTGAGGTGCGGCTCCACCCGCTCGACGGTGCGGCAGTGCGGCGCCAGCAGCGGGGCCAGCCCACCCGTGGCCACCACCAGCACGTCCTCCCTGCCCCACTCGGCGCGGATGCGGTCCACGATGCCGTCGATGGCGGCCACCGCGCCGTGGAAGATGCCGCTCATGAGGGAGGACTCCGTGCGCCGCCCGATCACCGTGGCGGGCGGCTCCAGGTCCACGCGCGGCAGCTTGGCGGTGCGGCTGACCAGCATGTCCGCCCCCGTGCGTACGCCGGGGGAGATGACGCCACCGACGAAGGCGCCGTCGGCGCGGATGCAGTCGAACGTGGTGGCCGTGCCCAGGTCCACCACGATGGTGTCGCGGCCGTAGAGGCGGACGGCTGCCAGGGTGTTGGCAATGCGGTCGGCTCCCACCGTCATGGGTTCATCCACATCCAGCCGGATGGGCAGCGGCGTGGCGGCGTCCACCACCAGCGCGCGGGTGGCCAGGTGCTGTTCGCACACGGTGACGATGGCCGGCGTCAGCGGCGGCACCACGGAGCCCACGACGGCGCCCGACAGGCTGCCGGGGCTGATGGACGCGTCGGCCAGCAGCGCCTTCACGACCAGGGCCAGTTCGTCGGCCGTGCGCTCGGGGCGCGTGGCCAGCCGCCATTGCCCGGAGACGCGGCCGTCCCGCAGCACGCCCAGCACCGTCTCGGTGTTGCCCACGTCGAAAGCCAGGATCACCGTGCAACCTCCGCGTCATCGAGGGGGCGGACCACGCCGTGCCGCACCAGCGTATGGCCTCCGTCCGGGCGCCGCACCCGTAGCGCACCATCGGGCGCCACGCCGGCGGCGGTGCCGAGCGGCGTACCATCCACCGTCACGGGGACGTGCAACAGGGCGTCGCGGGCCGCCAGATCGGCCCGTTCCGCGGCGTCCAGAGGGTCGGTGGCGCGGGACGCGGCGCCGGCCAGCAGGCGCACGAGCTCCGCGGCCACCGTGCGCCGGTCCGGCGCGCTGCCCGACTCCGCGCGCAAGGAGGTGGCCGCGCCGGCCAGCGGGCCCTGCCACGCGCCCGGCTCCTGGATGACGTTCAGCCCCACGCCCACGATCAGGAAGGGCGCGGGCCCGCCGAGCACACTCTCGCACAGCACCCCGGCCAGCTTGCGGCCACCGGCCAGGAGGTCGTTCGGCCATTTCACGCGTACCAGCACGCGGCCCTCCGTGACGCGCTCCACCGCCCGCGCCACCGCCAGGCCCGCCCGCAGCGGCGCCGCGGCCGGTGCGCCGCCCGTGGGACGCCAGATCATGGAGAGCAGCACGGACTGTCCGGGCACGTCGCTCCAGCTCCGCCCGCGCCGTCCCCGCCCCGCCGACTGGCTGTCCGCCAGCACCACGGTGCCCGGCGCCGCGCCCGCCTCCGCCAGGGCCCGGGCATCATCGTTCGTGGAGGCGGTGCGCGCCCGCACGACCAGATGAGGGATGTCCCAGGCCGCGCACAGAGCTGCTACAGCTTCATCCTCCCAGCGCTCCAGGGGCGGACCCGACACGGCCGCGCTCACGCGACCAGTAGCGAGAGGTCGAGGGCCCGCACCGAGTGGGTGAGGGCGCCCACGCTGATCACGTCCACGCCGGTGGCGGCCACGGCTGCGACCCGCGCGAGCGTCATGTTGCCGGTGGCCTCCAGGACCACCGGGGCCGGGTGCTGGCGAGCCCGCTTGACCGCCCGCGCGAGCATCTCGTCCGTCATGTTGTCCAGGAGGATCCGATCCACCCCTGCCTCCAGCGCCACGTCCACTTCGTCCAGGTCGCGGGCCTCCGCGGCCACCGGCAGACCCCGACCGTTCTGCTTCCGCACCAGCGCCACAGCGGCCGCCAGGCCGCCCGCGATCATGGCGTGGTTCTCCTTGATCATCACCATGTCGTAGAGACCCAGACGGTGATTCTCACCGCCGCCCGCGCGCACCGCGGCCTTCTCCAGCGCGCGCCAGCCGGGCGTGGTCTTGCGCGTATCCGTGATGCGGACGCCGGTCCCGGCCACCGCGTCCACGTAGGCACGCGTGAGCGTGGCAATGCCGGACAGGCGCTGCAGGAAGTTCAGCGCGGTGCGCTCCCCGGTGAGCACGGCGCGGCCAGGCCCGCGCAGGGTGAGCACGGTGCTGCCGGCCGCGGCCACCTGGCCATCGGGCACGACTACGTTGAAATCCACGCGCGGGTCGAGGCGCAGCCACACCGCGGCGGCCAGCGCCAGACCGGCCACCACACCTTCGGCACGTGCCACGATGCGGGCCTCCACCCGCGTGCGTGCGGGCACCGTCCAGCGGCTGGTCCAGTCACCCGGCCCGCGATCCTCCTCGAGCGCCAGGTCAATGAGGTGCAGCGCGGCGTCGTCCACCGGCACCACGCCGGGGATGCCACCCGTGTCCACCTCGTGCTTCTTCACCGCCACGGCTCCCCCCGCTGCATGGTGCACGGTGCGCGGTGCGCGCCCGGGACGTCCACACGTCTCATCGGGCCAGGATCTCCTCGTAGTAGCTCTCGTACAGGGGGACCACACGCTCGGCCGAGAAACCCTCGGCCGCCGCCCGCGCCGCCTGGCTGGCGTGTTGCCAGCGCTCCGGCTCGCCCAGGATGGCCACCCCCGAGTCGGCCATGCCGTCCAGGTCTCCCAGGGCGTGCAGGACACCGCCGTCCCCATGAACCACCTCCGGCACGCCCCCCACGCTGGTGCCCACCACCGGCACACCACAGGCCATGGCCTCCAGTGAGGCCAGCGCGAACGATTCCGATTCGCTCGTGAGCAGGTAGAGATCAGTGCATGCCAGTAGCTCCGCCACGGAGGCCTGCTTGCCCAGGAAGACCACCCGGTCCGCCACCCCCTCCTCCTCGGCCACCTGCTGGGTGCGCGGCCGCTCCGGCCCATCGCCCACCATGAGCAGCCGGGCCGGGATCCGCGGCGCTATGCGCGCGAAGACCCGCACGGCGTCCTCCGAGCGCTTCACGGTGCGGAAATTAGACACGTGGCCCACGATGAATTCACCTTTCGCGGTGAATTTGGCGCGGTGGCACGGGTAGGCGTCCCGCCGGTAGACGTCCAGGTCCACGAAGTTGGGGATGACCCGGATGGCGTCCCGCGCCATGTCGAAATGGCGCACCGTCTCCTCGCGCAGCCACTCCGAGACGGCGGTCAGACCGTCGGAGCGGGCAATGGAGAACTGCGTGATGGGACGGAACGAGGGGTCCTGGCCCACGAGCGTGATGTCCGTGCCGTGCAGCGTGGTGACGATGCGGAATTCCTCCCGAGCGAGCATCTCCTTGGCCAGCCAGGCCGAGGTGGCGTGCGGCACCGCGTAGTGGGCATGGATGAGGTCCAGGTCGTGCTTGCTGGCCACGTCGTGCATGGCCACCGAGAGCGCCAGGTTGTACGGGGGATGGGCGAACAGCGGGTAAGTGGGAACCTCCACTTCGTGATAGTAGACGTTCTCCACGAAGTACGGCAGCCGGAAGGGCTGATCGTAGGTGATGAAGTGCACCTCGTGGCCACGGCCGGCCAGCTTGATGCCGAGTTCCGTAGCCACCACGCCGGACCCGCCGTACACGGGGTAGCAGCTGATGCCGATCTTCACGTCCCCTCCTCATCCAGGCCACCAGGGGTGGCCGACCGCACCTGTCCGGTGGTGGTCCGCCAGAGTGCGGCCACCTCGTCCGCCAGCAGCTGGCATGGCCGCGTACCGTCCAGCTGCGGCGCGTCGGGTAGCTGGTTGCGAAACCACGTGAGCTGCCGCCGCGCGTAGCGTCGGGTTGCGCGGCGCGTGGCGTCCAGCGCCTCATCCAGCGGGCACTCGCCCGCCAGGTGGGCCGCCACCTCCCCGTAGCCCGTGGCACTCATCCCCGCGGCGTGCCCGCCGTAGCGCTCCACTAGCTCCCGAACTTCCTCGATCAGGCCCGCGCGCGCCATGCCGGCCACCCGCGCATCGATGCGCCGGTAGAGCGTTGCGCGTGGAAGTTCAAGCACGCACACCAGTACCGCCAGAGGCGGTGCTTCGGGGAGCGCGTGCCGGTGCCACCAGCCGAGCGTCCTGCCGGTGAGCAATGCAACTTCGATGCGGCGCTCCAGACGCTGCCGGCCGCCTCCCCCCGCGGCCGGATCGAGCGCCGCCGCCATGCGGCGGACCGCTTCCAGCGAGCGCCGCCCGAGCCATGCCCGGAGCGCGGCGCGCCGCCCGGGATCCAGCGGCGGCTCGGCGAAGAGTGGTTCCATCAGCGCGCGCAGGAAGAAGCCCGTGCCGCCGGCCAGCACCGGCACCCGACCCCGCGCGCGTATGGCCTCGATCCAGCCGCGGGCGTCCCGGGCAAAGGCTCCCGCGCTGTAGCGCTCGTCCGGAGCCACCAGGTCCAGCCCGTGGTGAGGCACGCCAGCGCGCTCCGCCGGGGTGGCCTTGGCCGTGCCGACGTCCATGCCCCGATACACCTGGCGGGAGTCCATGGACACCACCTCCCCGCCCAGTTGGCGCGCCACCGCCACGGCCAGCGCGGACTTGCCCGTGGCCGTGGCCCCCGTGATGGCCAGGGCGGCCGGCTCAACCATGCCGTCCGAAGCGCCGCTCCAGCTCGTGCACCGAGAGGCGCACCACGGTGGGGCGCCCGTGCACGTCGTGATACGGCAGGTCGGTGGCGAAGAGGCGGTCGAAGAGCTCATCCATCTCCTGCGCCGAGAGCCGCTGGCCCGCCTTGATGGCCCCCTTGCAGGCAAACGTCATGGCAATCCGCTCGTACTGGTCGCGCCCGGCACGGGTCAGATCGCTCCCCGCGGCCAGTTCGGCCACCATCTCGCGCAGGCACCGCTCCGCATCGAACCAGGGGTGCGGATTGGGTGCGGCGTGCACGATCACGGTGCGGCCGCCGAACGGCTCGATCTCGTAGCCGGCCCGCTGCAGGATCTCACGGGACGCATCCACCACGCTGTACTCCGCCGGCGCCAGCCGTAGCGTGAGCGGGAAGAGCAGCCGCTGACCGGCCTGCCCGCCGCCCTCGAAGGCGTCCATGAGCTGCTGGAAGAGAATGCGCTCGTGCGCGGAGTGCTGGTCGATGATGAGCAGCCCGGTGCGCGTCTCCGCCAGGATGAAGGTCTCGTGGATCTGCCAGAGGGCGGGGCGGGTGGACGCTTCGAGCGGCACGTCATCCAGTGCCGGCGCGGGCTCTCCGGCCGCGCCATTGCCCTCCTCCAGACCGGGCTCGCGCGCCGCCCGGAAGAAGGTGAGCTGTCCCGGCGCTGGGGCGCCCTCCCGGACCCCGGCGCCGCCCATAGCCGGCGCCGCGGCCGCAGGCGGCTCGTGCCTTCGGAGCTGCGGCACGGGGGGGGCACGGTCCAGGGTGGCGGAGCTCTCGCCGGTGTTCAGCGCGCCGTGCACCGCCGTCTCCACCGCGGCGGCCAGCGCGCCGCCGTCCCTGAAGCGTACTTCCGCCTTGGTGGGGTGCACGTTCACATCCACGTCCGCACCCGCCACGGAGAGGTAGAGCAGCAGCGAGGGGCGCGCGCCCTCCGGCACCGTCGTGCGGTATGCGCGCTCCGCGGCCGCGAGCACCGCTCGGTCACGGAAGGGACGGCCGTTCACGAACAGGTGGGTGCGCCGGGGACCACTGAGGGAGGCGTCCGGCCGCTCCACCAGGCCGGAGACACGAACGGCGCCGGCGGTATGATCGATCGCCACGTACGTGCCAGCGGCATCATCGCCCCACAGCGCGGCTACGCGGGTAGCCAGATCCGCCGCCGCGGGCAGCTCCAGCAGGCATCGGCCGTTGGATTCCAGGCGGAAGGCCGTGGAGAGGTTGGCCAGCGCCAGGGCCAGCACGGCGTCGGAGACGGCCCGGGTCTCCACGCCCGCGCCCCGCAGGAAGGCCGCGCGCGCGGGCACGTTGCCGAACAGGTTGCGCACCACCACGGTGGTGCCGCGCTGCCGGGCACAGTCGTCCACGCCCACGATGCGGCCACCCGTTGCGCGCACACGTGTCCCCACACCGCCGGCCTCGGCGGTTTCCACCTCGAGGCGCGACACCGAGGCGATGGACGGCAGGGCCTCTCCCCGGAAGCCGAACGTGCGCACTCGCTGGAGGTCTTCCGCCTCCGTGATCTTGCTCGTGGCATGCCGGTCCAGCGCGAGCAGGGCGTCCTCACGGCCCATGCCGCAGCCGTCGTCCGCCACCCTGATCTCCGTCTTGCCGCCGTTGCGCAGCTCGATATCCACACGCGTGGCGGCGGCGTCGAGGGCGTTCTCCACCAGCTCCTTGACGACCGAGGCGGGCCGCTCGACCACCTCGCCGGCCGCGATCTGGTTGGCCACGCTGTCAGGCAGGACGCGAATGCTGCGCGACATCAGTGTCTCGTCCCAGAAATTCGGCGAAGAACCGAGGGCGCGGATGCGCCGTCCCAGCTAGGCGCGACGAGGAGAGCATAGCCGTAGCTATGCCGACGAGGAGCAACGACGCTGGGGCGGATGCAGGCGCGGCCGAATTCCGGCGAACTTCTGGGACGAGACACTAGGACAACCCGTAGAAGGTGCGCGCGTTGGCGGTCGTGAGGGCGGCCACTTCGGCCAGTTCCTGGCCGCGGTGGGTGGCCACGGCCTCCGCCACGTTGCGCACGTGCAGCGGCTCGTTGCGGCGGCCCCGGTGGGGGAAGGGCGCCAGGTACGGACTGTCGGTCTCCACCAGGAGCCGGGCGTCGGGGACCGCGCGCACCAGGTCGGCGCTCTCGTAGCCCTTGAAGCTGACCAGCCCGGCAAAGGAGACCCACCAGTCCAGCTCCAGTGCGGCGTCCAGCAGAGCCACGCCGCCGGCGAAGCAATGCAACACCCCACGGACCCCGGAGCCAGCTGCGCGTAGCATCGCGATCGTATCCTGGTCAGCGTCCCGGGAATGGACGATCACGGGAAGGTCCGTCTCCGCGGCTTGCTCCAGGTGCCATTCGAAGAGCGCGCGCTGCACCGCTCGCGGGCTGTTGTCATAGTGGTAATCCAGCCCGGTCTCACCCACGGCCACCACCCGTGGGTGCGCCAGCAGTTCCCGCACCGTGTCCTGACCCCGCGCATCCGCGCTTTCCGCCACGTGCGGGTGGATCCCCGCGCTGCTCCAGACGTCCGGATGAGCGTCCGCGAGGGCGGCCGCCGTCAGCGCGTCCGGTGCGTCCGACGCGATCGTCACCATGGCGGCCAGTCCGCCATGGCGCGCCCGCTGCAGCACCGCGTCCACTTCACCAGCGAAGCGTTCGTCGGTCAGATGACAGTGACTGTCGAACAGTTCCATGCGTACCTTTCATGCGCGCGGGGCCGCCGCGGTACGTCTCCGCGGCGGCCCCGGTGCGTGCTACGCGCTCGGCCGGTCAGGCACCGGCGCCCGCACTCGCGGTGCCTCCGCCGGGGCTCCTGCGGCTGCCGCGGGCACGCTTCCGCTCGGCGGGCCAGCGCCGATCGATCTCCAGCAGCGCCGGCGAAGCCACGAAGATCGACGAATACGTGCCCAGCACGATACCCACGATCAGGATGAAGGCAAAGCCCTGCACCATGGTTCCCCCGAAGAGGAAGAGGGACACGAGCACCGCCAGCGTGGTCCCTGACGTGATCACGGTCCGCGGCAGCGTCTCGTTGACGGACCGGTTCACCAGCTCCCGGATCCCTTCGCGCCGGCCGTAGTTGGCCACGTTCTCACGGATCCGGTCGAAGATCACGATGGTGTCGTTCAACGAGTACCCGATGATGGTGAGCACGGCCGCCACGGTCGGGAGCGAGATATCCAGCTGCAGGACCGAGAGCAGCCCCATGGTCAACACGATGTCATGCACCGTGGCAATGATGGCCGCGGCTCCGAAGCGCCACTCGAAGCGGATGGCCAGGTAGACCAGCGTGGCGGCAAAGGAGAGCAGGATGGCCAGCACGGCCTCGGTCTGCAGCTCGCTGCCCACCTTGGCGCCCACCGAATCGGTGAAGAGAATGGTGAAGGCGTCCGCGCCGAAGGCCGCCTCCAGGGCAGGCCTGATAGTCTCGCCGGCCTCGGCCGCGTCCGTGCCTTCCTCCTGGGGGGCGCGGATCTGGAATTCGTTCTCCGCACCGAAGCGGGTGACCTCGCTTCCCGGAATGGCCCCAGTGACGGCCTGACGCAACTCATTCACCGCCACGGGCTCATGGAACTCCACGAGCACCAGCGTGCCGCCGGTGAAGTCCACCCCGTAATTCAGCCAGTGTCCGGCCGTGGCCTGCCAGAAGAGGGCACCCGCCACGGCCAGCGCCACAGCGGCGCCGCTGACCATATAGGCCTTGCGGCGCATGCTGAGGAAGTCGTAGTGCGCTTGGGCAAAGAATCGCATGAGGGTTCCGCGGTCAGATGCTCAGGGCCTCACCGGTGCGCTTCCGGTCGAGGTAGAAGAGAAAGAACGTGCGCGTAACGAAGACGGCCGAGAAGAACGACGCGATGACGCCGATGGAGAGCGTCACCGCGAAGCCGCGCACCGGTCCCGTGCCCACCTGGAAGAGGATGAGGGCCGTGATGAGCGTGGTGAGATTGGAGTCCACGATGGCCGACATGGCGTGCTGGAAGCCCAGATCGGTGGCGGCCCGCGGGGTGCGCCCGCCGGCGAGCTCCTCACGTATGCGCTCGAAGATGAGCACGTTGGCGTCCACCGCCATGCCGATGGAGAGGATGAGGCCGGCGATCCCCGGCGCGCTGAGCGTGGCGCCGAAGCCGGCCAGGCCGCCGAGCACGAAGAGCACGAAGAGCACCAGAGCGGCCACCGCGAGCACCCCCGCCATGCGGTAGTAGGCCACCATGATCAGCAGCACCAGCACCACGCCGATGATCCCCGCGATCTTGCCCTGCTGCACGGCTTCCGCGCCCAGCGAGGGCCCCACCGAGCGCTGCTCGACGATCTCCAGCGGAGCCTTGAAGGCACCGGCGTTCAGCACCAGCGCCAGATCCTGGGCTTCCTCGAGCGGGGCCTGATTGAGGGTGATCTGCCCGTTGCGGCCGATCCGGCCCTCCACCACGGGCGCGCTGTGCACCAGGCTGTCCAGCACGATGGCAATGCGGTCGCCGATGTGCTGGGACGTCTCCCTGTCGAAGATGGCGCCGCCGCGCCGGTCGAGCGTGAAGGACACGATGGTCTGATTGAACTGCGCGTCCCGACCCGGGATGGCTTCGACCAGATTCTCCCCGGTCAGGAACGGCTCCCGGTCCAGGAAGTAGAGCGGCTGGTAGAGCTCCGTGCCCGACGCGACCACGTCCGCGCCCCAGCGCAGCTCGGCATCCCTGGGCAGGGCGGCGCGAACTTCGGGTATGGCCAGCAGGCGCCGTACCGCGTCCACCTCGTCCACCGGCACCAGAAACTCGCCTTGCCCTTGGGCACCGTCCAGAATGCGGGTGCTCAGGGGAGTACGATTGGCGGCGCGGGCGGCGGCGAGCTCCTGTGCACTGGGGGCGGTGGCAGTATCGACCGCGGTAGTATCGGCGCCGGTGGAATCCGCGGCGATGGTGTCGCCGGCGGCCGCCGTGTCCCCGAAGAACGTCCGCTGGAGATCCGACTGTGCGCCCGCGACATCGCCGGCTTCGGGCTCGGCAGCCAGGTTCATCGTGTCCACGTGCTGGGCGGCGATCCGGTCCAGGCGCTGCAGTACCGTCGCGAACTCCGCCGTGGGCCGGACCAGCTTCCACTCCAGGTAGGCGGCGCGCTCGATGACCGCCTTGGCCCGGTCCTCGTCCGTCACACCGGCCAGCTCCACGATGATCCGGGTGTCACCCGACTTCTGCACGATGGGCTCGGTGACCCCGAACTCGTCGATCCGGTTGCGCAGAATGAACATGTTCTGGTCGATGGCCTCCCGCTTCAATGCGGGATCCATCGTGCCCTCGGGGTCGCTGATCTCCAGCGCCAGCTGCATCCCGCCCTGCAGGTCCAGGCCGAGCTTGATGGCGGGCTCCCCCTCCGGGTGCACGAAGAGTGCGCCCAGGGCCAGGGCAACGGCGCCCAGGATCACGAGGAAGCGTCCTCGGAGCGTCGAGAACATCGGCGTATCTCACTGGTTGTCTGGACGGCTCGGCGCGGCGGGATCCGCGTCAGGCACAAGCGTTGAACTTGCCCACGATGGGCCAGGTTGTCAACGCGTGGCGCGCGGCGGATCGGCGGCGCGCACGGCGGCCAGGACCCGCTGCGCCAGCTCCCGGGGACCGAACGGCTTGGGCAGGAAATCCACGCCTGGCAGCAGCACGCCGTGGTCCACGATCTCATCCTCGGCGTAACCCGACATGAACAGCACCCCCGTTTCAGGTCGGCGGCCAACCAGTTCGCGCGCCAGTGCCGGCCCGCCCATCCCTGGCATGACTACATCGCTCAGCAGCAGATGGATGCGCCCCGCGAACCCGTCGGCCATCTCGAGCGCCGCCGCTGCGTTGGCGGCATCGAGGACGGTGTAGCCCTCGCGCTCCAGGACGCGCCGCGCGAGCTGGCGGACGACCGGCTCGTCCTCCACCACGAGAATGACCCTGCCGGCGCCGTGCCCTGCCGTGTCCGCGTCCGGCTCGGCGGTGTCAGGTTGCGGCGCGCTGGGCGCCTCGACGGCGGGCAGATAGACCTGGAAGGTGGCGCCCTCGCCTGGCTCACTGCGCACGGTCACGGCACCGCCGGTCTGCCGGACGATGCCGTACACCGTGGCCAGGCCGAGCCCCGTACCCTTGCCCACGGGCTTGGTGGTGAAGAAGGGCTCGAAGATGCGGGCGTGCACTTCCGGCGCCATCCCATGGCCGGAATCGCGCACCTCCAGGATCACGTGCTCCCCGGGCTGCAGTCCCTCGACCCCGTCGCGGGCCGCCACCACCTCGCGGCGCGTGCTGATCCGGAGATGGCCGCCGCCGGGCATGGCATCCTTGGCGTTGACCATCAGGTTCACCAGTACCTGCTCCATCTGTCCGGGATCCACCCGCACATGGGGCAGGTCCGGATCCAGGCTGGTTTCCATGAGGACGTGTTCGCCGATGATACGGCGCAGCATCCGGTCCAGGTCACCCACCGTTTCATTCAGATCGAGCACGCGGGGCTGCAACACCTGCCGGCGCCCGAAGGCCAGCAGCTGTCGTGTGAGGGAGGCCGCCCGCTCCGCCGCCCGGTCGATCTCGACCACGTCCGCCAACGCGCCACTGTCCTCCATCTGGGTGAGGAGCAGGCGGGCGTGGCCCTGAATGGCCGTCAGGATGTTGTTGAAATCGTGCGCCACCCCACCCGCCAGCCTGCCGATGGCCTCCATCTTCTGGGCCTGCCGGAGCTGCTCTTCGGTTTCCCGCAGCGCCAGCTCGGAGCGCACGCGCTCGCTCACGTCCACCACGAGCACCAGTCGGGCGGCACGACCTTCGAATTCGAGCGGGTTGGACACGACCTCTACCTCGAGGGTGGTGCCGTCCGCGCGCCGGTGCACGGCCCGCATCTGCCGCCCGGTGTCCGCCTCGGCACCGTCCAGGGCGGCATCCAGCTGGGGAAGTTCCTCCGGGGGACGGAGGTCGTTGATGCTCAGCGCCATCAAGCGGTCACGCTGGTAGCCGTAGAGCGCGAGGGCGGCGGCGTTGGCCGCCAGGATCCCGCGCGTCTCCACGTCCCAGACCAGGAGCGCCTGCGGGTTCTTTTCGAACAACAGGCGGTAGCGCCGCTCCGCACTCTCCACGCCCGAATACAGCCGCGCCTTGTCGAGCGCCAGGGCGGTGCGCCTGGCCAGCTCCCGAGCCACGTCCAGATCCGCGGCCTCCAGCGGCGGGCTCGCGGCGGTGGCGCCGAACACCAGTGCCGCGTCGGTCCGGGTGCCCACACTCAGAGGAAGAACGATGAGTGAAGTGAGTTCGAGCGCGGCCAGGTCGGCGCACGCCGGGCCGCTAAGCAGGGCGGGCTCGCCCGCACGCAGAGCGCTCGCCAACGCACCGCTCCCGTCATCGCATGCGACCTCGAGCGTGTCCGCCACGGCCTGCAGGGCGGCCTGACGAGCGGGGTCGCCATGCGCGGCTGCCGCCACGCGAAACGTCCCCTGCCCTTCATCCTGCAGCGCCAGCGCCACGTCCCCCAGAAATCCCGGACTCACGTGAGCCACGCCGGCCAGCGTCTGCGCCGGATCGAGCGAATTGGCCAGCACGGCGCTGGCCTCGGAGAGATACCGGAGGGTGCCCTCCATGCGCTTGCGCGCCGAGATGTCCAGCATGGAGCCGATCATGCGCACCGAGCGACCATCCGGGCGCGCCACGAAGCCGCGGTCCGCCACGTCCGCCCAACGGCCGTCCCCCCGGCGAAACCGATACTCCTCGAGCCACGCTCCGTCCGCGGACTCGAGCGCTTCATCGAGGGTGCGCCGCACACGCTCGCGATGCGCGGGGTGCACCTGCTCGAGCCACCAATCCAGTCGGCAGGTCACGGCGGTCAGGGCATGCCCGAAGACCAGCGGGAGCCCCTCACTCCATGTGACCGTGCCCCGTGCCACGTCCCACTCCCACAGGACCTCGCTGCTGGCCCGCCCCGCCAGCTCGTAGCGCTCCAGCGCCAGGCGTAGCTCCTCCTCGTTGCGTCGCGCGGCCAGTCGGGAGCCCACGCGGGCCACGAGTTCGCCTTCGTGGAACGGCTTTGCTATGTAGTCGTCCGCGCCCGCCTCGAACGTGCGCACCAGATCATCACGTCCGGCGCGGGCGGTCACCATGATGACGGGCAGCCCCGCATCACGCGCTTTCAACGTGCGGCAGATGGACCAGCCATCCATGTCCGGCAGCATGACGTCCAGGAGAACCAGGTCCGCCACGCCGGCGCGCTCGAGCCCGGTGCGGCCATCGGCGGCGGTGACCACATGGTGACCCCGTTGGGCGAGCATGGCCGTGATGAGGGTGCGCGTATCCGGATCATCGTCGATGACCAGCACCGTGGCCGGCGGAGCTTCACCGCCGGTTGCCCTTCCAGGATCGTTCACGCGGACATGGCTGCCATCGGTGGGGGTGTTCGAAAGTGACGAGTGGGCCCGCTGGGACTCGAACCCAGGACCTGCCGATTATGAGTCGGATGCTCTGACCGACTGAGCTACGGGCCCGTCCGCCCGCACCGGCCGCGCCGGGGCGGAACGGCTGCAATCTACGACAAAGTACGTGACAGGTACAGTCGGTGCTCACATCGGCGTCACGCGTCCAGGGGCGGCACAGCCGCGGCGGGGATCCAGCCCTCCACGCCTTCGGCGGGGCGTACGCGGACCCAGTCCCCCCGGCGCTCCACCACGCGCACCGTGGCCCCTGGGCCGAGTCGGCCCAGGACCTCCGCCCGCGGCACCGGGGCGGCCTGCACCAGCGTGCCGTCGTCCACCACCACCGCCACCCCGCCCGGGGCCGGCGCCGCGGCCGCCACCACGAGGGCCAGCACGGACGCGCCCGCCGCGCCGCCCGCGGCGCGGAGCACACCGCTGCCGCTCGCCCGGACGCCCAGCGCGCCCAGCAGTCCCGCCAGCAACCAGGCGGCGGCAGCCGCCAGCAGGGCCTCCTCGCGGCGCAGGGGCAACCGTGGGGTAGCCAGGCTGAGCGCCTCACCCGCCCCGACCGCCCGCAGCGCGGCGCGGGGTTCGTCCAGCCGCGGGGCCAGTCGGGTGGCGCGCACCCAGGCATGCACGGCGTAACCATGCCGGCCGGCGCGTGCCTGCGCCAACCCGGCGTTGAACCACCCTGCGGCGTCCTCCGGATGGACCGCCAGGTGACGGTCGAAATGACGCAGGGCCTCCTCCCATTGCGCCGCCTGGTAGGCGGCGACGCCCGCACCGAAGGCGTCCGGGCTCTGCGCCAGCCCCGGGGCGGCGAGCAGGATGGCCAGGAGGGCACCGGCCATCGCACCAGGCCGCCTGCCCGCCGGCCGTCCGGGAGTCGGGAGGCGTGCGAGGATGCCCGCCGCGGCCCGCGCTAGCGCCGCGTCCTCCCGCTCTGCGCCGGGCGCGTAGCGCGCGCGCCCCACGCGCTCCAGCAGATCCACGAGCGCGTCCGCCAGGTCCACGGGGCTACCGGCCCGGGTGAGCGCCCGGCCCAGCTCGGCGGGCGCCGCGGTCGGATCCGCGCCGGTTGTGGCGGCCACGGCGTGGCGCAGCACGCGCTCCACCTCCGCCAGACTGGCGTTGTCCGGCAGGCGCGGTGGCGTCACCACGGCCGCGGCCCGCCGCCGGCGCGCGCGCAGCAGCAGCACGCCGCCCACGAGCAGCAGCGGCGCGAGTTGCAGCGCCAGGAACCAGCCGCTCCACACCCACGTCAGCGTGCGCGGGCGCGGACTTTCGAGCGGCGGCGGCAGCACGCCCTGGGTGCCGCTCGCGGGGACGACCATCAGCTCGAGCGGAGCGGAGCGCGCCACGCCGTACACGCGCGCCTCGGGATCGAAGAAGGGCAGCGCCACGGCGCCGATGGAGACCCGCCCGCCCGCAGCGGGGATGAGGGCCCAGCGAAAACGCTTGGTGCCGTGCACCACGCTGCCCGTCAGGTCCAGCTCCGTCTCCTCCTCGAGCGCGTGGGCCTCGACCCCTTCCATAGCCGGCAGGACGGGGGGTGGAACCGCCTTCACGTTGCCCTGGCCCGTCACCTCCACCACCAGTTCAGCGCTCTCTCCCACGCCCACGGTGGTGGGCCGCAGCCGAACGCTCACGCCGTAGCGGCCGACCGCACCGGCAAATCCCGCCGGGCGGCCGCTGTCCGGCAGGGGCAGCACCACCACCCGGACGGGTGCGGCGGTGGCCTCACCGGGCAGCGGATCGCCCAGGAAGCCGCGCCGCACCTCGTAGGTGAGGCGTGCGCCCGCCAGTTCGTACGTGCCGGCCTCCAGCGGAAAATAGCTGCGCACGAAGGTCTCGGTTTCGTAGCGACGACCCTCCTCCACGCGCACCGCGCTGCCCGCGGGGCGCGGCAGGTCATAGCTCCAGAAGCCGGCCGCGTCGGGGGGCTCCAGCACCGCCGGGCGCGCCTGGCGGAGGCGCAGGTCGGCCGGGAAGAGCGCCTCGGTGCGCAAGCGCACCTCCTGACCCACGAAGACCGTATCCGGCTCGGCGGCCGTGCGCAGCAGGACCTCATCCGCTCCGCCCGGCTCGGAGGGACGCCTGGGGAGCACGGTGAGGGAAAGCGCCGCGGTGCGGCGGAGCTCATCCGCTACCTGAATCGTGGCGGCCGGCAGCGTATAGCTGCCCGGGGTCACGGCCTCCAGGAGCAGTTCGCGTACGAACAGGCGCCTGGTTCCCGCGCCGGTGCCACGAAACTGCGTCTGCGTCTGCGTGCCGCGCAGTTGCAGGCCGAGCGGCGGCGTGGGCATGCGCACGACCGGCGCGTCGCCCGCTGGACCCTCCACCGTGATGCGCAGTACGGCCGTCTCACCCACGCGCAGCTCCGTGGGTACCAGGGTGGCGCCCACCCGCAGCTGTGCGGTGGCCGTGCCGGGCTCCTGCGGCGCCAGCAGCAGGCCCAGCGTCAGGAGGAGCGCGCCCGGGCTCACCAGTTGCGGCGTACGGGGGTGCTGCGCTGGCCGCGCCGCAGCGTTTCACGCGTGAGCGCCGCTTCATCCTGCTCCGCGGCGGCCAGGATCCGTTCCGCCTGCTCCCGGCTCATCGGCGTGCCGCCCTCCGCGCCGGGGGAGGCGCTCGATGGGGCCTGGCTCCCGGCCGTGCCGGCGCCCGTGCCGCCGGGGCCCGCCTGCCCCTGCTCCGGATCTCCCTGCCCCTCTTCCTCCTGGCCACCACCACCGCCACCCTGTGGGGCCGCGTCCTCCTTCTCGCGGAGCGCCAGCTCCAGGTTCCACTTGGCGTCCACGTCAAGGGGATCCAGGCGCAGGGCTCGACGATAGGCCTCCACGGCGGCGTCGAGCCGAGCGGGCGAAACGCTCCCCGGGGGCGCAGCGCGATACTCCTCCAGGAAGCGATTGCCCAGATTGTAGAGGGCGCGCTGGCGCAGCTCCGGTTCCACCGAGCGAAGCGCCGTCTGCAGATGCTGATCGGCCTCCTCGAAACGGTTCAGGCGGAGCAGCGCGGTGCCCAGGTTGTAGTGCAGGGCGGCGGACGCCTCACCCTCGAGCAGGGCGGCCCGGTAGGCCGCCACGGCTTCCGCCCAGCGGCCCTCGCGATAGAGGCGATTGCCCCGCTCCAGATCGCCGATGCCGGCGCCGGTGATCACCAGGAGGGCCGCCAGGAGCAGGGCGCGCTGGCCGGCGCGGGGTCCGCGCCGCCATAGCGGCAGGGGCCAGCGCAGGCCCCGCCCCGGGGCCAGGGGCAGGGCCAGCCAGCTGTCCAGGGCCAGCAGCAGGAGGGCCAGCGTGATGAAGAGGCCCGAACGGTCCCGGGGCACCCACCGCCCCGCCTCACCCGTGGCTGTCCGCTCCAGGTTGCCCAGAGCCCGCAGCAGGGCCGTGGCGGCCCCCCCGCCGTCCAGGTGCACGTAGCGCCCCCCGGTGATCCCGGCCACCCGGCTGAGCAGATCCTGTCCGAGACGGCTCACCACGATCTCGCCGTCCGGGCCGACCACCCAGCGGACCTGTCCATCCGGCAGAATCTGCTCCACGATGCGGGCGCCCTGGAGCGTGCCCACGCCCACCGTGTGCACCGTCACTCCCGCCCGCTCAGCGGCCTCGGCGGCTGCCAGTACGTCGTCTTCCTGGTCGTGGGCCTCACCGTCCGTGATGATCACCACGACGCGGTCCCGTGCGCTCACCGTCCCGCCGCGGGCCAGGTCCGAGGCCTGGCGGATGGCGGCGGCCAGTGAGGAGCCGCCCTGGCTCACGATCTCCGGGTCCAGCGCGTTCAGGTACAGGTTCAGGGCGCCGGCGTCCACCGTGAGCGGCGAGAGCGTATAGGCCCGGCCGGCGAAGACCACCAGCCCCAGCCGATCCCCGCGCAGTTCGCGCACGAGCTGGGCGGCCAGCAGGCGGGCCCGTTCCAGACGCGAGGGTGCCACGTCCTCGGCCAGCATGGAGCGGGACACGTCCATAGCCAGGACCACGTCCGCCGCCACCCCGCTCGACGCCTCCCGGTTCAGCCCCCAGGTGGGGCCCGCCGCGGCCACGCCCAGGGCGGCGGCCGCGCCGGTCAGCAGGATCAGCCGCCGGCGCGGCAGCGCCGTGAGGTGTGCGCCCGCCAGACGCGTGATGAGCACGCTGTCCCCGAGCGCCGCGGCGGCGCCACGCCTGCGCTGCCACCAACCGAGCACGCCCACCGCGATCAGGACGGGCAGCAGCACGGCCAGGTAGAGCAGCTCCGGACGCGCCGCGCTCATGGCACCCTGCCCCAGCGCGACGCGGCGAGCAGCCACTCCGCCAGCAGCGCCAGCGTGGCCAGCGCCAGGAGCGGCCCGTGGCGGTCCCGGTAGTTCACCTGGCGACTCACCTCCACGGTGGTGCGCTCGAGGGCATCGATGCGGCGGTACACACTGTCCAGGGCCGCCTCGTTGGTGGCGCGGAAGTACTGCCCGCCGGTGGCGCCGGCAATGGCTTCCAGCAGCTCTTCGTCGATGTGGACCGGCATGTTGGCGTACTGCACCCCGAACGGCCCGCGCGCCACGGGCATGGGTGCCACCCCCTCGCTGCCCACGCCGATGGTGTAGATGCGGATGCCGAAGGCGTCGGCGGCGCGCGCGGCGGTGAGCGGGTCGATCTCGCCGGTGTTGTTCTCCCCATCGGTCATGAGGATGAGGACCCGGGACTGGCCCTCCGCGCGACGCAGGCGGTTGGCTGAGGTGGCAATGGCCGTCCCGATGGCGGTGCCGTCGCGCAGTTGACCGCCCGCCTGCAGCTGATCGAGCGCCTGCAGGAGCACAGGATAGTCCAGGGTGAGCGGCACCTGCGTGAGCGCCTCTCCCGCGAAGGACACCAGGCCGATGCGATCCCACTCGCGGCCGGTGATGAACTGGCCTACCGTGGCCTTGGCCGCGGTCAAGCGGTTGCCCTCCACCATGTCCTCGGCCAGCATGGAGCTGGACACGTCCACGGCCAGCACGATGGCAATACCCTCGGCGTCCACGTCCACCACCGCCGAACCCGTGCGCGGCGCCGCAAGCGCCACCACCAGCGCCACGAGCGCGGCGCCGCGCAGCCACCCGGGCAGGCGGGCCAGCCGTGCGGACCGCCGACCCGCGACCCGGCCCGCCATGTCCGCGCGTGGAAAGACCAGCCCCGGCCGTGCCCGTCCGCGCAGATGGAGGATCCAGAGCGGCGCCAGGAGCAGGAGCAGCAGGACCCAGGGGCGCGCGAAGTCGAAGATCATGCGGCGCGCTCCTCCTCCGCGGCCGGCTGCACGACCGGCGGCGGCCACGCCTCCACCCACGCACGCGCCCGCTCCAGTTCGGCGCGCGCCTCCTCCGCCGTGGTGGAGCGGCGCGCGAACTTCACCAGGTCGGCCCGGCGCAGGAGGGCCAGGAGCGGCGCCAGCGCCGGGTCCCCGCCCGCCCGGGCGGCCAGC
>Ga0214473_10001894_pt1 | contig 26555 bp, 23 predicted proteins | sample RVTome_7_FD_203509 | JGI IMG/M metagenome (GOLD analysis project Ga0214473, IMG submission 203509) | Soil microbial communities from uranium-contaminated site in the Upper Colorado River Basin, Wyoming, United States - RVT98D197 | ecosystem: Environmental > Terrestrial > Soil > Contaminated >...
TCGGGCTCCCTCGGATCGGGGGCCTTCGCGCTCACGGAGCCTGCGGCCGGTTCCGACGCGGGCGGCATGAAGACGTACGCGGCGGAGGACGGGGACCATTACATCCTCTCGGGAACGAAGTCGTTCATCACCAACGGGGCTTACGCGGGCGTGACGATCGTGATGGCGGTGACGCAGAAGGATCCTCGCAAGATCGGCGCATTTCTCGTGGAACCGGGCACCCCTGGATTCACGATCGGCAAGGCCGAGCACAAGATGGGGCTGAAGGGCTCCAACACCGTGTCCCTTGCCTTCGACGAGTGCCGCATCCCGAAGCGGAACCTGCTGGGCGGGATCGGGGAGGGGTTGCGGGTCGCGTTTTCCGCGCTGGACGGGGGCCGCATCGGCATCGCCTCCCAGGCGATCGGAATCGGGCGCGCCGCCCTCGACGTGGCGGTCGCCTACGCCAAGGAGAGGAAACAGTTCGGCCGGCCGATCGCCGAGTTTCAGGCGATCCAGTGGATGTTGGCGGACGCGGCGACCGAGCTGGACGCGGCGCAGCTTCTTGTCTACCGGGCGGCGTGCCTCAAGGAACAGGGGAAACCCTTCACCCGGGAGGCATCGATGGCGAAGGTCTTCGCCACCGAGGCGGGGAACCGGGCGTGCCACAAGGCCGTCCAGATCCTCGGGGGATACGGGTACATCAGGGAATATCCGGTGGAGCGCCACCTGCGCGACGTCCGGGTGACCACAATCTACGAAGGGACGTCCGAGGTCCAGAGGATGGTGATCTCGCGGTCGCTCCTGAGGTAGCGCCATGAAGCCCGGAAACCTCGGCAAGGGATACGTCCAGGTCTACACCGGCAACGGGAAAGGAAAGACCACGGCCGCCCTGGGTCTTTCGGTGCGGGCGGCGGGACACGGCCTGCGGACCGCGATCGTCCAGTTCATGAAGGGATGGATCGACTACGGGGAGCTCAACGGGGTCCGGATGCTCGCCCCCTACGTGGAAATCCACCAGGCGGGCAGGGACACCTTCGTGAACCGGAACGAGCCCGACCCGGAAGACATCCGGCTGGCCCGGGAAGGATGGGAGCTGGCCAAGAGGATTATCGCGGAGAGGAAGGCGGACATCGTCGTCCTCGACGAGATCAACTGCGCGATGGATTTCGGCCTGATCCCCGTGGAGGATGTCCTCGACGCGATTCGAAGTAAGCCGGCCGGTATGGAGCTGATCCTCACGGGGAGGGGGGCGCCGAAGGCCGTGATCGAGGCGGCCGACCTGGTGACGGAGATGAAGGAAGTGAAACACTACTATGCCAAGGGCGTCGACGCCCGCGTCGGCGTCGAACGGTAGGGCAGCGAAAGAAACGCCGCACGATACGGCGGGGGGTGCATCGTGTACGACAAAAAAAGAACCCGGAAGATCTCGGAAGACCGAAAGCGTTGGGAGGCGGAGAGCCTCGGCAAAACCCTCAAGCGGTCCCCGGAGCGGCTTTCCCGCTTCTCCACGGTGTCGGACGAGGAGATCGGGGCGCTGTACACGCCAGATCTCCTGGAAGGATTCGACTACGGGAAGGAGCTGTCCTTTCCGGGGGAATACCCTTACACCCGCGGCGTCCAGCCCTCGATGTACCGGGGGAGATTGTGGACGATGCGGCAGTTTGCCGGCTACGGCTCCGCGGAAGACACGAACGGTCGTTTCAAATACCTCCTCGAACAGGGGCAGACGGGGCTGTCGACGGCGTTCCATTTCCCGACCCTGATGGGGTACGACTCGGATTCCCCGCGCGCCAGGGGAGAGGTGGGAAAGTGCGGCGTGGCCATCGATTCCCTGAAGGACATGGAGATCCTCTTCGCCGGCATCCCGCTGGACCGCGTCACCACCTCGATGACCATCAACGGGCCGGCCGCGATGATTTTCGCCATGTACCTGGCGGTCGCCGAGAAACAGGGGGCGTCCTTCGACAAGCTGGGCGGCACGATCCAGAACGACATCCTGAAGGAATACATCGCGCAGCATGCGTGGATCTTCCCGCCCGAGCCGTCGATGCGGATCATCACCGACATCCTGGGATACTGCGCCGAGCGCGTGCAGAAGTGGAACACCATAAGCATCAGCGGCTACCACATCCGTGAAGCCGGGTCGACGGCGGTCCAGGAACTGGCGTTCACCATCGCCGACGGAATCGCCTACGTGAAGGCGGGGGTCGAAGCCGGCGTCCCGGTGGACAAGTTCGCCCCCCGGCTCTCGTTCTTTTTCAACGCCCACATGGATTTCTTCGAGGAGGTCGCAAAGTACCGCGCCGCCCGGCGGATGTGGGCCCGGATCATGAAAGTGCGGTTCAAGGCAAAGGACGAAAATTCCTGGAAGCTTCGTTTCCATACCCAGACTGCCGGATGCACGCTGACGGCGCAGCAGCCGCAGAACAACATCGCCCGGGTGGCCCTCCAGGCGCTATCCGCCGTCCTCGGAGGGACCCAGTCGCTGCACACGAACTCGATGGACGAGACGCTGGCCCTTCCGACCGAGCATGCGGCAACGGTGGCGCTGCGCACGCAGCAGATCATCGCCGACGAGTCAGGGGCAGCCAACTCGATCGATCCGCTGGGGGGATCCTTCTTCGTCGAACGTTTGACCGGCGAGATGGAGAAGAAGGCGATGGCGTACATCGAAAAGATCGACGACATGGGAGGGATGGTAGCGGCGATCAAGCGCGGGTACCCGCAGCGGGAGATCGCCGACGCCGCGTTCCACCACCAGCGGCTGGTGGACGCGAGGGAGAAGAAGATCGTCGGAGTCAACTGCTACAAGATGGAGGAGAACCTCCCGATCCCGATCCTGAAGATCGACGAGAGCGTGGAGAAGATGCAGGTCGAGAGGACCCGGCAAGTGCGCGCGAAACGGAACGCAAAGAGGGTCAAGTCCCGCATCGACGCATTGAAAGACGCGTCGCTGTCGAACGCGAACCTCATGCCGGTCCTGCTGGATGCGGTGCGCGAGTACGCGACACTGGGCGAGGTCTGCGACGCATTGAGGGAGACGATGGGAACCTACACCGACCCGGCGATGTTCTAAGCCGGATAGAGGGGGAACGAAATGGCGAGTGCGGCGGCAGGAAGCCAGGCGGCGGGGAAGTCGCGGAAACCGGAGCGCAAGGTGCGGATCCTGATCGGCAAGCCCGGGCTCGACGGACACGACAGGGGAGCCAAGATCATCGCGAGGGCGCTTCGGGACGCGGGGTTCGAGATCATCTACACCGGCCTTCACCAGACGCCGGAGATGATCGTGAACGCGGCGGCGCAGGAAGACGTGGACGGCATCGGCCTCTCCATCCTGTCGGGGGCGCACAACTATCTCCTCCCGAGAATCATCGCCATGCTCAAGGCAAAGAAGATGGGCGACGTGGTTGTCTTCGGCGGCGGGATCATACCGGACGAGGACATCCCGAAGCTTCGGAAGAAGGGGGTGGACCGGGTCTTCACGCCGGGGACGACGCTCCAGGAGATCGTCGCATACGTACGGGAGAGGGTTCGGCCGAGGAAATGACCGGGGACGGAAACGGTCCGTGAAAATCTTATAGCGGGAGGATGACGTGAGACCTGTCTACATGGTGTCCGGGGGGGTCAGCAAGTTCGAGAAGGCCCGTCCCGACGCGACGTTTCAGAAGATGGTGAAAGAGGCGTTCGACTACACGATGGGGGACATCCCCCGGCTGAAGCCCGCGATGATCGACGGGTCGGTCGCGTCCTACTTTTCGGATCACTTCACCCGCCAGCTGATGGCGGGGATCATGGCCACGGACTACCTTGGCCTTTGCCCCAAGCCGAACAAGCGGATCGAAGGAGGCGGCGCCACGGGCGGCCTCTGCTTCCAGGGAGCATGGGAAGCGGTCGCCTCGGGCAGGATGGACGTGTGCCTCGCGTTCGGGTTCGAGACGATGTCGCACGTGCAGACGTGGAAGGGGAACGAGTTCATCGCCCTTGCCTCCGACGTCAATTTCGACTACCCCGTTGGCGGCTTCTACTCGGGATATTACGCGATGATGGTCAACCGCCACATGCACGAGTTCGGCACCACGGTGGAGCAGCTGGCCATGGTGTCGGTGAAGAACCACATGAACGCCTACGACAACCCGTACGCCCAGAAGCGGAAACGGCTCACGATCCAGGACGTGCGGAACTCCGAGATGGTGGCCTACCCGCTGACGCTCCTGGACATCTGCGTGATGTCGGACGGCGCCGCGGCATGCGTCCTGGCGAGCGAGGAGATGGCGTTCAAGCTCACGGACCGGCCGGTGAAGATCACCGGCGTGGGCACGGGGACGGACATGATGCGGATGTCCGACCGCCCGCACGGCGAAGTCATCCTGGCCCCGAACGAGAAGAAGAGCGACTACAAGAACCTGAAATACCCGGGCGTCCACTCCTTCCGGGCGGGGAGGTCCGCCGGGCTCCAGGCCTACAAGATGGCCGGCATCACGGACCCGCTCCGGCAAATCGATTTCGTCGAGCTCCATGACGCCTACACCTCCTCGGAGATCCAGACGTACGAGGACCTCGCCCTCTGCAAGTACGGGGAAGGCGGGAAATTCGTCGAGGAGGGCCACCCGTTCATGCCCCAGATCGACTACGGGCTGAAGCTCAAGACGAAGGGGACGATCCCCGTCAACCCTTCCGGCGGCCTGATCGCGTGCGGCCACCCGGTCGGCGCCACGGGGCTCATGCAGGCGGTCTTCGCCTTCTGGCAGATCCAGGGGACCATCAAGAAGCATTACGGCTCGGGGGAGCTCCAGCTGAAAAAGGCGAACCGCGGTCTCATTCACAGCCACGCCGGCACGGGCACCTACGTCACCGTGTCGATCATGGAACGGGGGTGGTAATCATGGCGAAGAAGATCGATTCCAAAACGATGAGTTCCCCGCGGCGGAACCCCGCCGCCAAGCTGGACGAGGTGATGACGGGGACCACGGTATTCAACATCCCGTTCCCGAAGGACCTGAACACCCTGAAATCGATGTCCCCCATCGTCATCAAGCACCCCTATTTCGTCGAATACGTCCATTCGTACGGGCAGGACTCTCCGTTCTTCGCGGGGCTCGCAAACAAGAAGCTCCTGGGGACCCGCTGCGGGAAATGCAATTACACCTACGCCACGCCGCGCATGCATTGCACGAAGTGCGGCAAGGAGACGAAGTGGGTGGAGCTTCCCCAGGAAGGCCGCGTGCACACGTTCACCACGTGCTACTACGGCAGCGAGGAGTTCCTGAAGGATACTCCCTTCCACCTGGTTCTCGTGGAGTTCGACGGGGTGGACACCCTGTTCCTGGCCCGGCTGATCGGCGTGGAGGGACCGGAAGACATAACGATCGGGATGAAGGTCCGGGCGAAGTTCCGCCGGAATTCGCAGCTCAAGCCAACGGACGTCTATTTCGTTCCGGTCGCGTAGGACAAGATGGACTTCGCCCTTTCACCGGAGCACGTTTCCCTGCGGGACATGGTCCGTTCCTTCGTCGAGAAGGAGGTCCGGCCGCACGCGAGGGAATGGGACGAGGAGGGGAAGTTCCCTTCCGGCACCGTCGCCATGCTGGGCGATCTCGGCCTCATGGGAGCGATGGTCCCCGAGGAGTACGGCGGCTCGGGGATGGATACCGTCGGCTACGCCATCATCGTCGAGGAGATCGGCAAGGGGGACGGCTCCCTGGGGCTCACCGTGGCCTCCCACAACTCCCTCTGCACGGCGCACATCCTGGCGTTCGGCTCGGAGGCGATAAGAAGGAAATTTCTCCCGGAACTCGCATCCGGGCGGATGTTGGGCGCGTGGGCGCTGACGGAGCCCGGGTCCGGCTCGGATTCCCTCAACATGCGGACGAAGGCGGAGTGGAAGGGGGACCGCTGGATCCTCAACGGGAGCAAGATGTTCATCACCCAGGGGAGCGTCGGCTCCGTTTACGTGATCCTGGCGGTGACGGACCGGGGGAAGGGAAGGGACGGCGTGACCGCCTTTCTCGTGGAGGCGGGAACGAAGGGCTTGATCGTCGGCAAGAAACTCGACAAGCTGGGGATGCGCTCTTCCGACACGGCGGAGCTGGTTTTCGAGGATATGGAGGTGCGTCCGGGGAACATCATCGGAGAGGTGAACTCCGGATTCCGGGACACGATGCGGAACCTGGCGGGGGGGAGGATCTCGATCGCCGCCCTGTCCGCCGGCATCGGGCTCGGCGCCCTGGCGGAGGCGATCGCCTACGCGAAGGAGCGGAAGCAATTCGGGCAGGCGATCTCCGAATTCCAGGCGATCCAGTGGATGGCCGCGGACATGGCGACGGAGCTGGAGGCGTCGGAGCTTCTCACCTTCCGGGCCGCGTACCTGAAGGACGCGGGAAAACCATACGTCCAGGAGGCCGCCATGGCCAAGCTGTTCGCCTCCGAGGCGGCGATGCGCGCGACGATCAAGGCGGTGCAGATCCTGGGAGGGTACGGGTATATCCGCGAATATCCCGTGGAGCGCTTCATGAGGGACGCGAAGCTTTGCGAGATCGGCGAGGGGACGTCCGAGGTGCAGCGGCTGATCATCGCAAGGCGACTGGTCCGGGGGACGTAGGGAGAATGGCGTTCTCCCTCAAAGAGGTCCTCTTGGGAGACATCCGCGCCGCCGCGCGCCTCATGCGCGACCTGGACGACGAGATCCCTGCCGCGCACCGGGCGCTGAAACGGCTCTACAAGCACACGGGACGGGCATACATCATCGGCATCACCGGGGCTCCCGGCTCCGGAAAGTCCACCCTCGTCGACGTCCTCGCCGAGCTTTTGCGGAAACAGGGGAAGACGGTGGGGATCGTCTGCATCGACCCGACCAGCCCGTTCACCGGGGGAGCGATCCTGGGGGACCGGATCCGGATGCAGAAGCATGCCCTGGACGAAGGGGTCTTCATCCGAAGCCTCGCCACCCGCGGCCACCTGGGCGGCCTTTCCAAGTCGACCATCGACATCGTCAACGTGATGGACGCCATGGGGAAGGACGTCATTCTCATCGAAACCGTGGGCGTCGGGCAGGACGAGGTGGAGATCGTCAAGGTGGCGCATACCAACCTGGTCGTCGTCGTGCCGGGGCTGGGGGACGACATCCAGGCGATCAAGGCGGGGATCCTGGAGATCGCCGACATCTTCGTCGTGAACAAGTCGGACCGCGAAGGGGCCGACAAGACGAGACGCGAGCTGGAAACGATGGTCTCGATGAACGATTACAAGGAAGGGGATTGGGTACCCCCGGTTCTCCCGACGGTCGCTCCGGTCGGAACGGGCCTGCCGGAGCTCCTGGAGGCGGCCGACCGGCACCGGCAGCATATCTTTCGGGAAGAGAACCTGGGCCGGTACAAGGCGGGGAAGGCGCGCGTGGAGCTGCTGGAGATCCTGAAGAAGAAGCTGATCGAAAAAGCGGTGGACGACCTTTCCCGGTCCAATCTCCTGGAACCGCTGCTGGAAGAGATCGCAAGGAAGGAGAAGGACCCCTATTCCATCGTGGAAAAGGTGATCGATCACAGCTTTGCGTTCCATCTCCTGGAGGGGACGCGGCGAGAGTCGGGGAAAGGGAAGAAGCGGTGAGCAGGATACGGAAAGAGGGGAACGTGGAGTACCGGTTCGAATCTCCGGACGATTTCCGCGCGTTCGTGCGCGACCGGAAGAGCCGGAAGCCGTTCGACAAGCTCTGCACGGCGAAAGAGGCCGTGTCGCGGTTCGTCGCAGACGGCGACTACATCGTCTACGACTTCTCCAGCCTGACCCGGGGGCCGCAGTCCCTCATCCGCGAGGTCATCCGGCAGAAAAAGAAAGACCTCTGGATCGGCGCCGAGTTCACCCTGCACGAATCGGCACTGCTCACGGGGGCCGGTTGCGCCACCCGGATCGACGTCGGGTTCCTGGGATACGGGAACTACATAGGGCAGGCGGTGTGCGACGGGCGCGTCAAGGTGTACGAGTGGACCAACGGAGGGTTGGCGCTCCGGATCCTGGCGGGCGCGCGGGGCGTCCCTTTCCTTCCGACAAGGGACCTGTTGGGGTCCGACAACCTGTCCGTTTCCGCGGCGAAAGTGATCCCGGACCCCTATACCGGGCTGCCCGTGTGCCTCGTCCCCGCCCTGAATCCCGACGTGGCGTTCCTCCACGTCCACCAGGCGGACATCCACGGGGACGCGCGGATTTTCGGCACGAACCTCTTCGCCCTGGAGGCCGCGTTGGCTTCCCGACGCGTGATCGTTTCGGCGGAGGAGATCGTCGAGCAGGACGAATTCCGCAAGGACCCGATGCGGACGACGATCCCCTATTTCCTGGTGGACGCCGTGGTCCACGCACCGTTCGGCGCCTACCCGGGAGCCATGCCGGCCCGGTACGAGATCGACCTGGAGCACGTGGACCGGTTGAACGGGATCAGGAACGACGACCAGATGAGGAAGTACCTCGACGAAAACATCTACAGCGTAGCCGACCACGAGGAGTTCCTCGACAAGCGCGTCGGCGCCGGAAGAATGAAGGAATTGCGGCGGAAAGCATCCATCATAGAGGGATACCGGTAAAGCGGACGCAGGGCGCAGCGGGGGGCTTCCGAGGAGCGGCGTATGGAGCGGAGGGATAAATTGCGTCGAAGCGGAATCCGCAGTGAGCGGGCGAAGGTCGCGAACGTAGCTCCGAGGAAGGCCCCCCGCGAGCCCGCAGTCCGCTTTCCCAAAAAAAACCCCGGCGCGTCGCTCGGCGACGGGCCGGGGTGGTTAATCAGCCTTAATGAAATGCCTTACGATACTATATCCAGCTCGCTGAAAAAGTAGCGAATCTCCGCTACGGCAGTCTCCGGAGCATCGGAGCCGTGCACGATGTTCCGCTCGATGCTTCCCGCGAAGTCGGCCCGGATCGTCCCCTTGTCGGCTTTCGCGGGATCGGTAGCTCCCATGATCTTCCGGTTGCGGGCGATCACGTCATCCCCTTCCAGGACCATCGCCACGATGGGCCCCGAAGAGATGAAGTCCGTGAGCGACGCGAAAAACGGGCGCTCGCGGTGGACGGCGTAGAACCCTTCCGCCTGCTTCCTGCTCAGGCGCAGCATCCTCATCGCGACTATCCGGATGCCATCTTTCTCGAACCGGCGGACCACCTCGCCGATGACGCCCTTGCCGACTCCATCCGGCTTGACGATCGAGAGAGTTCGCTGTTTCGTTCCATCCTTCATATGATGCACTTTAGTTCATCCTCGCCTTGGCCATGTCGTAGCCCGCGCGGAGGGCCTTCTTGTTCATCTCCTCCGTCCCCTTGGGAACCCGTGAGAGGACGGCCTTTTCCACCGATTCGAGCCGGACCTTTCCGGTGAGGGCGGTGATGGCCCCGATCGCCACGATGTTGGCGACGAACGCCTTCCCGATCTCTTCGGACGCCGTCCGGATGATCGGCATCTTGATCACCTTGAACGTTCCCTTGGGGATCTCCCGGACGAAGTCCTCGTCCACGAGGAGCGTCCCGTCGGGCTTGATGTCCTTGTAGTACTTGGTGCACGACTCCTGGGTCAGGGAGAGCTGAAGGTCGATCGCCTGGGCCTTCGGGAAATCGATGACCTTGTCGGAGATGATCACCTCCGACTTGGAGGCCCCGCCGCGCGCCTCGGGGCCGTAGGACTGGCTCTGGACCGCGTTGATCTTGTCGAAGATCGTGGCCGCCTCGGCGAAGATGACCCCCGCAAGGATCAGGCCCTGCCCTCCCGAACCGGAAAACCGGATTTCGTAACGTTCGCTCATCGCGTCATACCCCCTTCGCTTTCTGGGCCTTCAGGCGTTCCACCAGGCCGTAGTACGTCTCGCAATACTCCGGCGCCTCCTTCTTGAACAGGACGCCCGTGGGGAACTTGCCCGCGGTCTTCTCCGGGGGAAGCTTGTCGAACGCCGTGATGGGCAGCGAGTTGTCCTTCATCCACAGGAGCATGTCGGTCGGGTTCTTGAACTTGTTCCGCCGGCCGTGGGTCGTGGGGCAGGCGTTGATGATCTCGAGCACCGACAGCCCCTTGTGGTTCATCGCCTCGATGATCAGCTTGTCGAGCGCCGGGACGTGGTACGCCGTCCCCCGCCCCACCCAGGAGGCCCCGGCCCCCTTGGCGAGATCCGGGATGTTGAAGTTCGGATCCACGTTCCCGTACGGCATCGTCGTCGCGAGGTGCCCGATCGGGGTGGTCGGCGAGTGCTGTCCTCCGGTCATCCCGTAGATGAAGTTGTTCAACACGATGACGGTGATGTCGATGTTGCGCCGGCAGGCGTGGATGAAGTGGTTCCCGCCGATCGCCGTGGCGTCGCCGTCGCCGCTGACGACCATGACCTTCTTGTCGGGCTTGGCCATCTTCAGGCCCGTGGCGAAGGGCAGGGCGCGTCCGTGCGTAGTGTGCAGCGTGTTCCAGTCGATGTACCCCGGAAGACGGGAGGCGCATCCGATCCCGGAGACGAGCGCGATGTCGTCCTTGGGAATCTTCAGCGAATCGACCGCACGCAAGAGCGACTTGAAGACGATCCCGTAGGTGCACCCGGGGCACCAGATGTGAGGGAGCTTACCTCCCCGGATATATTGGTCGTAGTTGAAGGACATCTATTTGACCTCCTTGATCTTTTCGAGGATCTGAGTGGGATTGATGGGGTCGCCGTCGACACGGAAGATCCCCTCCACCTTGCACTTCCCCTTCGCGCACCGCTCCACCTCATAGATAATCTGGCCGAGGGAGAGTTCCGGCACCACGATCGCCTTGACGCGGGAGGCCAGCGCGGCCATTTCCTCTTCGGGAAACGGCCAGATGGTGAGAGGACGGAAGAGCCCCGCCTTGATCCCGGCGGCGCGGGCCTGCTCCACGGCGTTCTTTCCGGAGCGTCCCGAAACGCCGTAAGCGAAGACGGCCACCTCGGCGTCCTCCAGCAGGTACTCCTCGTACCGGATGATGTCCTTCTTGTTGGCTTCCACCTTCCGCATGAGCCGAAGTTCGTCGGTATGGATCCGGGGGCAGGCGTTCACCGGGAACCCGTCGGAGGCGTGGTTCAGACCGGTGATGTGCTGCCGGTACCCGCTGAAGAAATCGGCCACCGGGGGCACGTCCCCTTTCGTCTCGTCGAACGGCATGTATTCGGATGGCGGGCAGGTCGGCCGGCGGCGGTTCTCGATCGGAATGACGCCCTTGTCGGGGATCTCGATCTTTTCCCGCATGTGGCCCACGATCTCGTCGAAGGCGACGATCACCGGCGTGCGGTACTTTTCCGCGAGGTTGAACGCCCGCACCGTCTCCGAGAAGATCTCCTGCACGTAGCCCGGGGTGAGGCAGATGACCGGATGGTCACCGTGCGTCCCCCACCTGCACTGCATGATGTCGCTCTGGCTGGGGCCGGTCGGAACCCCGGTCGAGGGGCCGCCGCGCATCACGTCGATGATCACGCAAGGGACCTCGCAGAGCATCCCGAAGCCGAGGTTCTCCTGCTTTAGCGAAAACCCGGGACCCGAGGTGGCCGTGAGCGTCTTGGACCCCGCAAGCGAACCGCCGATCACCGCCGCCATCGCCGCGATCTCGTCCTCCATCTGCAGGAAGACCCCGCCGATCTGCGGGAGCCTCCGCGCCATGTACTCCGCCACTTCCGTGGAAGGGGTGATCGGGTACCCGGCAAAGAAGGTGCACCCCGCGTAGAGGGCCCCTTCCGAGCAAGCCTCGTTCCCCTGAAGCAGTTTTAACGTGCCCACCGTGTCTCTCCTTTTGGGATTTCTTGTGTTTCCTAAATTATTTCTTGTCGATGAAGATGGCGAAATCGGGACACCGCAGCTCGCACGCCGCGCAGGCGTTGCACTTGTCGATGTCGACCACCTTCACAAGGAACATCTCCATGCCCAGCACCTGCGTGGGGCAAAGCTTCACGCAGATCTCGCATCCCTTGCAATAACGAGGGACGATGCTGATCTTCACCTTCTGGTTTTCGGTGGATTCGATCTTCTCCGCTGTCTGCACCTGCGCGTTTGCCATTGCCGTTGCACCTTCCTTCGCGAATTAATGGACTTTCATTCCCAGCCGTTTCGCAAGAGTGATCCCCAGGTCGGAGGGCGCCTCGGAAACCGAGATTCCCGCCGCCTTGAACGCCTCGATCTTCTCCGCCGCCGTCCCTTTCCCGCCGGAGATGATGGCGCCCGCGTGCCCCATCCGCTTCCCCTTGGGGGCGGTCTGGCCCGCGACGAAGCCGACGACCGGCTTGTTCATCTTCGCCTTCACGAACGCCGCAGCTTCCTCCTCCGCCGTCCCGCCGATCTCCCCGATGAGGATGACCGACTCGGTCTTCGGGTCGTTCTGGAAAGCCGACAATACGTCGATGAAATTCGTCCCGTTGACCGGGTCACCGCCGATCCCGACGCACGTCGACTGCCCCATCCCAAGCATCGTCACCTGGTGGACGGCTTCGTAGGTGAGCGTTCCGGAGCGGGATACGATTCCGACCGTCCCCGGCTTGTGGATGTAGCCGGGCATGATCCCGATCTTGCATTCACCGGGGGTGATGACCCCCGGACAGTTGGGGCCGATAAGGCGGGTCTTTTTTCCCTCCATGAACCGCTTTACCTTCACCATGTCGAGGATGGGGACACCCTCGGTAATGCAGACGGTGAGATCCAATCCCGCGTCGACCGCCTCGCAGATCGCGTCCGCGGCGAATGCCGGCGGGACGTAGATGACCGTGGCGTTCGCTCCGGTCGCCTTGACGGCATCCGACACCGAGTTGAATACGGGGACGCCCTCCACCTTGGAGCCGGCTTTCCCCGGGGTGACCCCGCCGACGATCTTCGTGCCGTATTCCAGCATCTGCTTGGTGTGGAAAGCCCCCACCGCGCCGGTGATGCCCTGGACGAGAACCTTGGTGTCCTTGTTGATCCAGATGCTCATGTTCGTCCCCCCTACTTCGCCTGGCCGGCGGCGGCCACGATTTTTTGTGCCGCGTCCTTCATGTCGGACGCGGCGATGATGTTGAGCTTCGACGCAGCGAGAATCTCCTTCCCCTTGTCGACGTTGGTCCCTTCGAGCCGGACGACGAGCGGCACCTTGAGGCCAAGCGTCTTCACCGCGAGGACGACGCCTTCTGCGATCACGTCGCACCGCATGATCCCTCCGAAGATGTTCACCAGGATCGCCTTGACCTTGGGGTCCGAGAGGATCAGCCGGAAGGCGTTGGTCACCTGCTCCGTGCTGGCCCCGCCGCCGACGTCGAGGAAGTTGGCCGGGGAGCCGCCCGACATCTTGATCATGTCCATGGCCGCCATCGCGAGGCCGGCCCCGTTGACCATACAGCCGATATTGCCGTCGAGGCTGATGTAGGTGATGTCGTACTTGGAGGCCTCCGTCTCCGTCGGGTCCTCCTCGTCGAAGTCCCTCAACGCCTGGATGTCCTTGTGACGGAAGAGGCCGTTGCCGTCGAAGTTCATCTTGGCGTCAAGCGCAATGACGTCGCCGCCCTCGGTGATCACGAGCGGGTTGATCTCCGCCAGGGAGCAGTCCGTGTCGACGAACGCGTTATAAAGCGCCGTCATGAACTTCACCGCCTTGCCGACGAGCTCTGGGGGAATATTGAGGCCGAAGGCCAGCTTCCGGGCCTGGAACGGCATGAGCCCGACCGCGGGGTCGACGTGCTCCTTGAGAATCTTTTCCGGCGTCCGGGCGGCGACGGTCTCGATCTCCATCCCGCCCTCGGTGGACGCCATCATGACCACCCGGGACACCGCGCGGTCGATGACCATCCCCAGATAGAGCTCCTTCTTGATCGCGCTCGCCTGCTCGACGAGGACCCTCTTCACCTTCTTCCCCTGGGGCCCGGTCTGATGGGTCACCAGGTTCATGCCGATGATCTGCTTCGCGTGCTCCCTCGCCTCGTCATGGGTCTTGGCGAGCTTGATCCCTCCGCCCTTGCCGCGGCCTCCCGCATGGATCTGCGCCTTCACCACGACCGGGGTTCCGAACTCCTTGGCGATGTCCTCCGCCTCGGCCGGGGTGTCTGCCACTTTCCCTCTTGGAACGGCCACGCCGTACTTCGCCAGCACCGACTTTGCCTGATACTCGTGGATGTTCATATCCCTTCGGCTCCTCCCGAATGAAGTGTGAGCGGATGGGTGTCGCCCGTCACCGAATGCCCTTGGTATTGCACAACGACTCCTGAAAACCGCGGCAGGTCACGATCAATCCTTCGTAATTATACCAGAAACTAAAAGCCCAGCCGGTCCACCGCCTCGCAGAGCTCCTTTACCGCCCCGGCCGACTGCTTCAGCGCCGCGGACTCGTCCGCGGAGAGCTTGAATTTCACGACTTCTTCCACGCCGCCCTCCCCCAGCTTTGCGGGGAGGCCGACGAACAGGCCGTCGCAGCCGTCGTACTTGCCCTGCGAGAGGACGGCGCACGGCAGGATCATCTTCTTGTCGAGAAGGATGGACTCGCACATCTGCGCCGCGGCCGCGGACGGAGCGTAGTAGGCCGACCCGGTCTTGAGGAGAGCGACGATCTCCCCGCCTCCCTTTCGGGTCCGCTCCACGATCGCGTCGAGCTTTGCCTTGGGTATCAGGTCCTCCACGGGGATCCCGGCCACCGTCGTATACTTGGTGGATGGGACCATCGTGTCCCCGTGGCCGCCGAGGACGAAGGCGGTGATGTCCCGCACGGATACCCCGAGCTCCATCGCGATGAAGCAGCGGAACCTGGCGGAATCCAGGATCCCCGCCATTCCCATCACCTTGTGCGCCGGGAGCTTGCTGTGCTTGCAGGCTACATACGTCATGGCGTCCAGGGGGTTGGACACCACGACTATCATCGCTCCGGGGGACTTGGCGATCGCCTTGAGAGTGACGTCCTTCACGATCCCTGCGTTCACCTTGAGCAGGTCGTCCCGGCTCATCCCCGGCTTCCGCGGAAGCCCCGAGGTGATGACGACGATGTCGGAATCGGTCGTTTCTTCGTATCCGTTGGTCCCGATGACCTTGCTGTCGAATCCGTACACCGGGCCGGACTGCATGAGGTCGAGCGACTTCCCCTGGGGCATCCCCTCCACGATGTCGACCAGCACGACATCGCAGAAATCCTTTTCCGCCAATCGTTGCGCGGTGGTCGCTCCGACGTTCCCGGCGCCGACGACGGTGATCTTCTTCCGGCTCAACGGCACCCTCCCCCGAAGCGAAAACGGTTCCGGCGCGGAACGTCGTGCGTGACCGTCATCTGCGCGACGGACGCCCCGAGCCCCTTGTCGATGAGCGTCGCCACCTCGTCCTCCGTCGGAAGAAAAATAATGGGATGATTTCGGGCTGGATGGGGTGATTTTAGCCCCAAACCGAGCATACAGTATACAAAGGCCCCCGTGATGTCAAGGGAAAACCGAGTGTTTTACCTTGTCCGCAAGGCGATTCCGCCCCAACGCTATTTCCGCCCCGTCCCCCCTCCTCTCAGGGCCGACAGAATCCCCCGCGCGTCGACGTTTTCGCGCACAAGGTTCACGCCCCGCTCGATCTTTTCCTTCTCCCGGATGCGGAGGTGCCCCAGGAGGTTTTCGAACTTCTCCACGGCGAAAAGGGTGTCCTCCTGCACGACGAGGATCGGCACCGCCTTCTCCCGCGCCCGGGCAAGGATGAGCTCGTTTGGCTGGACGCCCCCGGTCAGCACGAGACAGCGGGTATCGGTTTCCAGGGCGGCCAACTGGATGTCCGCCCGGTGCCCTCCGGTGATCACCGCCTTCCGTGGGATGCGCCGGAAGACCCGCAGCGCGTTGTCCATGTCCATCGCGCCTACGCAAAACCGTTCGATCATCGTTCCCAGGCGGTCCTCCCCGCACGCCGTTTCCGCGGAAAGGCTGTCCGACAGCGCCTTCACGCTGACGCTTTCGAGCACGGAATCCGACGGAACGGCGCCGAACACCCGGATGCTCCGGGCCTCGAAGTACGGGAGGACGGTCTGACGGAAAAACGGCTCCTGCTCCGGCGCGATGCGGTTGAAGACCACACCCAGGAGCCTCTCCTTGAGGGCGCCCGCGGCCCACAGGACCTGGTCCATCGACTTCTCGCCGGAAAACCTGTCGACCAGGAGAACCCGGCAGTCGAGATCGGAAACCAGCGCCAGCGGGGCGAGCCCCAGGAAAACCCCGTCGCGGAGATTGGCCGCGCCTCCGAGCAGCAGAACGTCGCACCGCGCGGAACTCTCCTCGACGACGCGGAGGACCCGTTCCCGCAGGCGCAGCGACTCTCCCCGGTAAGCGGCCATGACGAGGTCCTGCGTGATCACCACCGGACAGACGGACTCCGGCAGCCCCGGCAAGCCGAGCTCGTTCGCCAGAAAGGATGCGTCCTCGTCGACCACCCCGCCGCCCACGACCACCGGGATCTTCCCGAGGGGCTTGACGTATCCCACGGACACCCCTTCCCGCCCCCACAGCTTCGCCAGGGCAAGCGCGACGAGGGTCTTTCCCGCGTACTCGAACGTCGATGCCACGTACAGTCTCATTTTCCCGCCTCCGCGATGGTCATCCGGCAGTCGATCGCCCGGATGCCGCGCCCTTTCGACATCACCATGACCGGATTGATATCGAGTTCCTGGATCTCCGGAACGTCCGTCGACAGCCGGGAAATCCGGAGCAATGCGTCGACGATCCCCCCTTCGTCCGCCGGCACGCTTCCGCGGAATGAGGATAGCAGCGGGTAGGCGCGGATCTCCCGCACCATCTCCACGGCCTCGTCCCGCGACAGCGGCGCCAGCCGGAACGACACGTCCTTCAGCACTTCCACATAGATTCCGCCCAGCCCGAACATCAGCAGCGGGCCGAATTGCGGGTCCCGGCTCATCCCCAGGATCAGCTCCCGCCCGCCGGACACCATCTCCTGCACCGACACGCCCGCGATCCAGGCGTCGGGAACCATCCGCCGCGCCGAGGAGGTGATCTCCACGAACGCATCCGCCACCGCTTCCGCGTCCGACAGGTTCAACCGGACCCCCCCGACGTCCGTTTTGTGCAGGATGTCCGGGGAAACGATTTTCATGGCCACGGGGCGTCTCATCTCCTCGAAGGCGCGCACCGCTTCCCGGCTCGTCTGCGCGAGGACATGCCTCGGGAACCGGAATCCGTAGGCCTCCAGGATCTCCCTGCTCTCCTCCTCGCCCAGCGTCCTCTTCCCCGCCGCAAGGGCGGCGTCGACCGCCGCACGGGCTTGCGCCACGCGGATTCCCGCCGGTTCCGCGCCCGACGGCGGAGCCCCTCCCCGAATCTTGCGGTAGCGGAGCATGGCGTGCAGCGAACGGACGGCCCGCTCGGGCACGGGATACTGCGGGATCCCGCCCGCGGAAAGGACCTTGCGGGCCTCCTTGACCGAAGCCTCGCCGAGAAACGATGCGAAGGCGGTCTTTCCGGAGCCCGCCAGCGCATGGACGGCGGCCCGGGCGGTCTCTTCCGGCTCCGTCATCGCCTGCGGCGTCAGCAGCACCAGGACGGCATCCACCGAGGGATCGCCGCGGATCTCGGAGAGCGCCTCCCGGTAGCGGTCGGCCTGCGCGTCCCCGATGATGTCCACCGGGTTCCCGAGGCTCGCCGTGGGAGGGAGCTTGCCGGCAAGACGTCCGCGAAGCTCCGGGGAGACCTCCGCGAGGCGGACGCCGATCTTCTCGGCCGTGTCCGCCGCGAGGATCCCCGGCCCCCCCGCGTTGGTGAGGATCAGCAGCCGGTCCCCGCGCGGCATGGGCTGAAGCGCGAATCCGAGGGCGAAGTCGAACAGGTCCTCAACGGTCTCAGCCCGCAGTATCCCGCCCTGCCGGAAAGCCGCGGAGTAGGCGCGGTCCGAACCGGCCAGGCTCCCGGTGTGCGAGGAGGCAGCCCGCGCACCTGCGGCGGTAGACCCCGCCTTGACCAGGATCACCGGTTTCCTGGCCGTCACCTCCCGGGCGACGCGAAGAAATCGGACTCCGTCGTCGATGCTCTCGACGTATCCCATGATCACGCGCGTCTCCGGGTCGTCCGCGAGGTATTCCATGACATCCGATTCCGAGATGTCCGCCTGGTTCCCGAGGCTTATGAATTTCGAAAACCCGACGTTCTCCCCGATCGCCCAGTCCAGGATGGCGGTGCACAGCGCGCCGGACTGCGAAAAGAAGGAGATCGCGCCCGACGGCGGGGTCCCCGCGGCGAATGATGCGTTGAGCCTGGCGTGGGTGTTGATGAGGCCGAGGCAGTTGGGACCCAGGAGGCGGACCGAGGCCTTCCGTGCCGCATCGCGGAGGGCCCGTTCCAGGGCCGCGCCCTCTCCTCCGGTCTCCTTGAAGCCCGCGGAGATGACGATGGCCGCCCTCATCCCCTTCTCCGCCAACCGGGGGATTCCCTCGATGACGGCGGCCGGAGGAACGACGAAGACCCCGAGGTCCGCTTTGCCTGGGATGTCCTCGATGGAGGGGTAGACGGGCCTGCCGAGGATTTCTCCTCCGGAAGGGTTGACGCCCCGGATTTCCCCCGGGAAACCGGCATGAACGAGGTTTGCGAACACCCCGTAGCCCACCTTTTCCGGCTTTCGGGAGGCGCCCACAACGACAACGGATTCCGGTTGGAACAGCGCGTCCAGGGTCACGTTACAAATGTATTCTCATTTGCCGTTGCGGGGTAGGGGGAAACGCCGCGCGGAACGTCGTGGGGGGGCCATCGCCCCCCCCCGTTTCATTTCTTCTCGGGGGTCGTCACCCGGATATGGAGCTCCCGGAGCTGCCGGTTGTCCACGGGGGAAGGAGCGTCGGTCATGAGGCAGGTCGCCTTCTGCGTCTTGGGGAAGGCGATCACGTCCCGCAGCGACCGCGCATCGGAAAAGATCATCGACAGGCGGTCCAGCCCGAAGGCGATCCCGCCGTGCGGCGGGGCCCCGAACTCCAGCGCTTCCAGCAGGAAGCCGAACTTGACCTTCGCCTCCTCCGGCCCGATATTCAGCAGCCGGAACATTTTCGACTGTACGTCCTGGCGGTGGATACGGATGCTCCCCCCGCCGATTTCGGAACCGTTCAGCACCAGGTCGTACGCCTTCGCGCGCGTCTTCCCCGGATCGGAATCCAGGAGCGCAAGATCCTCGTCCAGGGGAGCCGTGAACGGGTGATGCATCGCTCCCCAGCGCTTCTCCTCCTTGTCCCACTCCAGGAGGGGAAAATCGACCACCCACAGCAAGTCGAACCGGGACTTGTCGATCAGGCCCAGCTTCTCGCCCAGGTGCAGCCGCAGCCGCCCCAGGGAGTCGGAAGCGGTGAGGAACTCGTCGGCGATCATCAGGATCAGGTCTCCCGGCTTCGCCCCGCTGCGGGCGACGAGGCCTTTCAGCTGCTCTTCCTTATAGTACTTCGCAAGGGATGAGGCAGGCCCCTGGGGCGTCACCTTCCACGTGGACAAACCACGCGCGCCCCCGATCTTCGCCACCTCTTCAAGGGCCGCCAGCTCGGAGCGACTGGACTCCCCCAGCCCCGGAGCCGTGATGCCGCGGATCGTTCCCCCCTTGGCCGCCACCTCCGAGAAGACGCGGAATTCGGTGTCCTTCATCAGGTCCGTGTAATCCGTGATCTCCAGCCCGAACCGGGTGTCCGGCTTGTCGACGCCGAAACGGTCCATGGCTTCCCTGTAGCTCAACCGGGGGAACGGCCGGGGAACCTCGATGCCGAGGACGTCCTTGAAGGACCTCGCCATCAGCCCTTCCATCATGACGAAGAGGTCCTCGCGATCGATGAACGACATCTCCACGTCGATCTGCGTGAATTCCGGCTGGCGGTCCGCGCGCAGGTCCTCGTCCCGGAAGCACTTCACGATCTGGGCGTACCGGTCGTACCCGGCGATCATGAGGATCTGCTTGAACAGCTGCGGCGACTGCGGCAAAGCGTAGAACATCCCCTCGTTGACGCGCGACGGGACCAGGTAGTCCCTTGCGCCTTCCGGGGTGCTCTTCGTCAGGACGGGCGTTTCGATCTCGAGGAAGCCGTTCTCGAAGAAATATTCACGGACGGAACGCGCCAGCACGGCGCGCGACCGGAAGATTTTCTGGATCGCCGGTCGCCGCAGATCCAGGTACCGGTATTTCAGGCGGACGTTCTCCGCGACGTCGGATTCGTCCTCGAGGGCAAACGGGATCGGCTTGGACTCGTTGAGGACGGCGAGATTCGATACGGCCACCTCGACCTCCCCGGTCGGAAGGTTCGGGTTCTCCGTGCCTTTCGGCCGCTTCCGGACCGTCCCGCGGACGGAGAGGACGTACTCCACCCGCAGTTCGTCCGCCTTGGCGTGCGCATCCGGGGAGTCCCCGGGATTGAACACCACCTGGACCAGTCCTTCCCGGTCGCGAAGGTCCACGAACACGAGACCGCCGTGGTCCCTGCGGCGGTGAACCCACCCGCAGACGACGACTTCCTTCCCCACGTGCTCCGGGCGCACCTGTCCGCAGTAGAGAGTCCTTTTATGTTCCGGAAGAAACGCGTCCACCGTTACTCCTCCTTCTTGAAGGTCGCGAGCCTGCGCATCGCTTCGTCCCTGGATACTTCCTCTTGGGTGCCGGCCGCCATGTCGCGGATCACGACGGCCCCGCGCGCGTCCTCCGCCTCGCCGAAGACGGCGACGGCCTTCGCCCCCGATTTGTCCGCCCGCCGGAACTGCGATTTGACGCTGCGCCCCTCGTAGTCCATCTCGGCGCGCACGCCCTTCCCGATCAGCTCCATCTTCCAGCGGAACGCCTCGTCGAGGAACCGGCGGTGGGAGGTCACCAGATACACATCCGCCGCCGACGGCGCGTCCCCGTCCTCCCCCAGCAGCATAAGAAGCCGTTCGACGCCGATGGCGAACCCGATGGCGGGGATCGGGTCCTTCTCCCCCAGCATCTCCGCCAGCCCGTCGTACCGTCCGCCGGCGGCCACGGTGTTCTGCGCGCCCATCCCGGGGATAACGAATTCGAAGGTGGTCCGCCGGTAGTAATCCAGTCCGCGCACCATCCGGGGGTTCCGGGAAAAGGGGATCCCGTTCGCGGCAAGCCCCTTCTCGACGGCATCGAAATGCGAGCGGCAGCCGTCGCAGAGCGACTCCAGGATCGACGGGGCATCCTTCGTGGCTTCCATGCACCGTTCGGACTTGCAGTCCAGCACCCGCAGCGGGTTCTGTTCCCGCCGTCGGCGGCAGTCGTCGCAGAAGCGCTCCTCCCGGGTGGCGAGGAAGTCGGACAGCTTCCGATGGTATTGCGGACGGCATGCGGGATCCCCGAGGGAGTTAATCTCCAGGGAGACGCCGCCAAGCCCGGCCAAGGAAAGAAACCCGGAGAGGAACGCCAGGATCTCCACGTCCGCGTACGGCGATTCGGTGCCGAACAGCTCCGCCCCGAACTGGTGGAACTGGCGCAGGCGCCCCTTCTGGGGACGCTCGTGCCGGAACATCGGCCCGGAATAGGAGAGCCGGACCGGCCACTCCCCCAGCTCGGACCGGTGGGCCAGGAGGGCCCGGACCACGGGCGCCGTCCCTTCCGGCCTCATCGTCAGGCTTTCCCCCGACCGGTCGGTGAAGGTGTACATCTCCTTTTCGACGATGTCGGTGGTCTCCCCCACCGCGCGGGAGAACAGTTCGGTCTTTTCCAGGATAGGCGTCCGAATCTCTCGGAAGCCGAAGCGCGCCGCGTGCGACAGGAACGCGGACTCGAGGGCGGCCCACCTTGCCGAATCGGGGGGAAGTATGTCCTTCATCCCCCTCACGGAGGGTATGGTCATGGCACGTTTTGCGGGGTGGCGAGATAGACCACGTTGCGCGTGGAGTCTTTTCCTCGGTACATCGCCTGGTCGGCCATGCTGAGGAGATGCTGCTTGGTGGACGCGTGCTCGGGGAATGCCGCGATCCCGATGGAGATGGTCAGGCGGATCGAGAGGCCGAAGTCCTGCCCGAACGATTTCCCCTCGATCATCCTGCGCATTCTCTCCGCGACGAGCAGCGCGTCGTCCGCGTTCGTCTCGACGAGCAGGACGACGAACTCGTCGCCTCCGTAGCGCACGACGGTGTCCGTCTCGCGGACGCACGAGCGGAGGACTCCCCCGACCTCGACCAGCACCCGGCTGCCCACCAGGTGCCCATAGGCGTCGTTCACGCGCTTGAAGAAATCCACGTCCATGAAAAGGACCGAAAAGAAGTTCCGGTATCTCTCGGACCGCTTCAGCTCCCGGTCCAGCACGACGTTCAGGTACCGGCTGTTGTACAGCTTGGTGAGGTCGTCGATGTAGATCAGGTTCTGCGTCTGGGCGCTCCGCTCGGCGTTCAGGAGCGCAAACCGGGCCTGCCGGTAGAAGAAGTTCAGGAACGGGCTGTCGAGCACCCCCGCCCCGGGGATGCCGCGCATCGTCAGGACGGCATACATTTGCGAGCCGGGGGAAAGGTCGAAACGGAGAGTGAAGAAGGTGCGGTTCTCCCCCAGGAGGGTCTCGTCCTCCGGCCGGACGGCTCCCAGCTCTTCGGCCGCCAGCATCGTCGGGACGGGCTTGCTTTTTCGGACCAGGGCCCCGCCGAATCGAAGGAGGAACACCCCGGCGAGCGAGTCGTCGGCGAAGCCCGCTGCGGCGACGACGGAATAGCCGGATCCCCTCCCTTCCTGCTCGCGGAACAGGAGCCCGAAGGAGCCCCCGAGCGATTCCTTGAACATCTCGATCACGGTCAGCGACAGCAGATCCATGTCCGTGGTGGTGATGACTGGGAAGCAGTAATCGAACAGCTCGTCCAGGGAGGTCTTGCGAAGCAATCCGTACCCCTGGAAGAGGTACTTCTCCAGGGTGGAGGTCAGCTCCGTGCCCAGGTCCTCCTCGAAGAGAATCTCGGAGGCGCCTCCCCGAAGGGCGCCCAGCACGGAAGGGCCGCCTTTCTTGGGCAGGACCAGCACCAGCGGGGTTTTCGGAGCCAGCGAGATGATGCTGCGGACGAATTCCTCCGCGCTTTGACGCTTGGAAAATTTCCGGGCGACGATGACCGAGAAGTTCTCCTTCGCGAGAACCGAAATCCCCTTGTCCCAGTCGGACAAAGCTTTCATGGGGATATCGGCAAATGAGGATTGCCGGATTTTCAGCGCGATGGACCCCGGGTCGGGGGCAATGATCAATATTCGTTGTTTCGCCATGTCCGCGTTTGGATCGAATTTCCGTTCCGAATTTTCCCCGCGAGAATCAGGGGAGGCGCCATATCCGCTTCCAAATCAAGGATCCGTTTTCAATTCCGAAGTATATCCTACTCCCGTCCGACCAGACAGTAAAAGCCCCGTTTTCCAAGAGAAAACATTCAGGGGAGGGTACCAGATTTTCCCCCGTGAAACAATTTCTATTTTGGGAAACGACGACGGAAGGCATGGCCGCGGCCACCCACGAGAGCGGTTTCGCGCCGGCGGAGCCGTGGTGAGGAAGGAAAAGGATTCTCTTCCCGCGGGCCGGCGCTTCCGCCTTGCCCCAGGCGGCGGAACCTTTTTCCACGTCTCCCGGAAGCCAGACGGCAAGTTTTTCGAAGCGGACTTCCAGCAGGAGGCTCTGCTCGTTGGGATCGATCCGGTTTCCGTCGTCCCCAGAACCTTTCACGACGACCTCCGCCCCGCCGGCGGCAAAAACCTCTCCTTCGCGCTTTCGCCGCACGAGGGAAGCCCTTTGCGCCACCGCCTCGCCGAATGAGGAAAGGGGCGGCCCTTCCGGAATCCATATCTCTCCGACCGGGAACTCCTCCAGTACCGCCTTCGCACCGCCAAAGTGGTCTTCGTGGGGATGGGTGAGGACCAGGACGTCGATGTTGCGGATTCCCGACCCCCTGAGGAATGGCGCCACGACCTTTTCCCCCGCATCGCCGTGCAACGCCCCGCCACAGTCGATGAGCATGTGGCGGCCGCCGGGAAAGGAAACGATGTGCGCGGCCCCCTTTCCCACGTTCAACGCCGTGACGGTAAGCCGGTTGTCGGGAAGGGCCGCATACGGAAGATGGATCCATAACAGGAAGGCGGAGGCGCCCGCCAGCGCGGCCGGCCACGGATTCCTCCCCCGCCGCCGGAACAGAATCGTCCCCCAGACGGCGGCCCCGGCGCAGCAAAACGGCGCAACCACGCCCGATGGGGGAAGGGGGAAATACCCCCACCCTTCCCCGGAAACGACGGCAAGGAGGGAAAGCGCCCGTGTGAGTCCCTGCGCGGCGAAGCGGACGGGAACTCCAAGCGCGTCGATCGAGAATGCGCCGCCCACCGCGGCGAGGAAAGCGCCCGCGACCCCCGCCGTTCCCAGGATCGGCCCGAACAACAGGTTCCAGAGGATGGCGCCGGCGGGAAAGGCGCCGAAGAATGCGGCGCTTGCCGGCAGCGTCCCCAGGAATGCGACCGCGGATGCGAGGAGGGCGTCTTTCCCCCACCGCAGCAACCGTATGATTTTCGTTCCGGATTCCTCCCCTCGCGGCCTTGCGGCGAAGGTCGCGATCAGGAAGAACGTCGCCCCGTAGGAAAGCAGGAACGACGGAGAAAAGATCTGCAGGGGCGATGCGACGACCGTCAGGAAGAAAAGAAGGGTCCAGCAGAGGTCCGCTCCCCTGACGCCGCACGCGTTCCATAGGATGACTGCAAGCGTGATCATACCCGCCGATCTCACGGCGGGGACGGGCGCCCCCGCCATCAGGACGTACGCCCAGACGACGGGGATGGAGAGGAGCGTGGAAGCACGGTTCAGGTCCGGCGACCCGTGCCTTCTCCGGAAGACCCAGAGCGCACACCGGACGAAGAACGAATGGACGGTGAAAAAGATCGCCACGTTGACTCCGGAGATGGCCAGCAGATGCGCCAGCCCCGTTTTCCTGAGCAGGGCGACCATCGGGTGGGAGGAGGGAGGAACTTCTCCCGTCGTCAGGGATCGAAGATAAAGAGCACCGTCGGATCGCCCCGCGTGCCGGTCCATCCAGAGGGACGTCCTCCGGCGGGCGCTCCGGAAAATTTCCCGGACACCTTCCCCGTCTTCCCGGCACAGGAACACCGCCCGGGAGGCGTCCGTCGAAAAAACGTACTGGACGCCCATCGCCATGGCGCTCCATTCCCGCGGGATTTCCCCCGGATTGCCGCGGCTGCGGATCGGATGGAGGCGTCCCGTGGCACGAACTTCGGACCGCTGACAGACGGGAGCGTCCGCAGTCCGGACGTAGAGGAGCACCCTACCCAAATCCAACGATCCGGAACCGTCAAGGAATGAGACCCGGACATCCTCCGCCACGCCTCTCCAGCCGGTATCGGTGGGATCCCCTTCTTCGATGATCCCGTGCAGGACGACCTCGTTTTCCAGGAACCGCCGTGCCTCGTCCGGTTCGACCAGCGGCAATCTCCCCACGGCCAGCGTCCCGCAAAGACACATGACCGAAAGCGCGATTGCCAGCGGCTGCATGCGAAGGCACGCGGCAAGGAGGGATATAAAAAGGAGACCTGCCGCTACGGCCAGCCAGACGGACCCCGCGGCAAGCGCAAGGAACAGTCCCGCCAGGTAGGCAAGCAGGAGCAGGTACAGGGGGCCGTGTCCACGGAACGGATAATCCATGCACCGTTGAAATGCAACCGTCGTTCCGCGGACGCGATGACGCCGGAAGGCGCTACGCCTCCTCCGAAAAGGCTACGTCATGGGAATGATGTGGCGGGAATGGACTGACGGCCGTACCGGGTACGGCCGTCAGTCCGGTCGGGAGGAAGGCTTTACGCTAACGCGTCCACAATGGCGTTCAAGGTCGCGCTGGGGCGCATCGCACTCGAAGCCTTTGCGTTATCGGGATCGTAGTAGCCGCCGATGTCCATCGGTTTTCTCTGGGCTCCGATCAACTCCTCGTTGATCTTCGCCTCGTTTTCCTCGAGCTGCTTCGCCACCTTCGCGAAGCGGGCCGCCATCTCCTTGTCCTTGGTCTGCGCGGCCAACGCCTGCGCCCAGTACATGGCGAGGTAGAAATGGCTTCCCCGGTTGTCGATCTGGCCGACCTTGCGGGCGGGAGACTTGTTGTTGTCGAGGAACTTTCCCACCGCCTGGTCGAGCGTCTCGGCGAGGATCCGTACATTCTCGCTCCCGGTCGTCCCGGCAACATGCTCCAGCGATGCCACGAACGCGGTGAACTCGCCGAGGGAGTCCCAGCGCAGGTAGCCTTCCTTAAGGAACTGCTGGACGTGCTTGGGAGCCGAGCCGCCGGCCCCCGTCTCGAAGAGCCCGCCGCCGGCAAGCAGAGGGACGATCGACAGCATCCTGGCGCTGGTGCCGATCTCGAGGATGGGAAACAGGTCCGTAAGATAATCGCGGAGGGCGTTGCCCGTGACCGAGATCGTATCCTTCCCTTCCCGGATCCGCTTCAGCGAGAACTTCATCGCCTCCACCGGGGGCATCATGTGGACCTCCAGCCCCTTCGTGTCGTGATCCTTCAGGTACTTCTCGACCTTCGCGATGACCTGCGCGTCGTGCGCCCTGTTCCTGTCCAGCCAGAAGACGGCGGGAGCGCCCGTCGCCCTCGCCCGCGTCACTGCCAGCTTCACCCAGTCGCGGATCGGGAGGTCCTTCGCCTGGCATGCCC
>Ga0214473_10001895_pt1 | contig 26554 bp, 27 predicted proteins | sample RVTome_7_FD_203509 | JGI IMG/M metagenome (GOLD analysis project Ga0214473, IMG submission 203509) | Soil microbial communities from uranium-contaminated site in the Upper Colorado River Basin, Wyoming, United States - RVT98D197 | ecosystem: Environmental > Terrestrial > Soil > Contaminated >...
GACGCAGCATGATCCCTCCAGGCAGGCGACCCGCGCCCGAAGCTGCCACGATACGGTGCCAATGGCCCCGAGGAAAGGGCCAGATCGATCAGAGTTGCTGGTACCATTGCCGCCAGCCGCGAAGGGGCCCGCGCGAGGAGGGCATCGTGCCAGGGCGCAGCGCGGGGGGCTTGCCGATACTGCTCCAACTCTCGCCCGGCGCGCGCGAGCCGCTCTATCGCCAGCTCTACCGCGAACTGCGTTCGGCCGTCCTGGCAGGACGCCTGACGCCGGGGGCGCGGCTCCCCTCCACCGGCAGCCTAGCCGTCGATCTGGGCGTCTCGCGCAACACGGTGCTCCAGGCCTTCGACCAATTGACCGCGGAAGGCTTCCTCGAAGGCCGCGTCGGCTTCGGTACGCGCGTCGCCCGAACGCTTCCCGGTCTCGCCCCGCCCCGGCCCGCTGCCAGCGACCAGCGCCGTTCGCCTGCCTCGGCGCCACGCCTCGCGCGGCGCGGCAAAGCGATCCTGGCCGTGCCGCTCCGCGCTTCGCTCGTCGACGGACGCGCGCGCGCTTTCCGGCCCGGTACGCCGGCGCTCGAGGAGTTCCCGACGGCGCTCTGGGGCCGCCTGCTCTCGCGCCGCTGGAGCCGCAGCGGATTCGCGGCGCTCGACTACGGCGACGCTGCCGGCTACCGTCCGCTGCGCGAGGCGATCCCGCTACGTGGGAGTCTCGCGCGGCGTGCGCTGCGACGCCGAACAGGTACTCGTCGTGTCGGGCTCGCAACAGGCGCTCGACCTGATCGGCCGCGTGCTGCTCGACCCCGGCGACGCGGCCTGGCTGGAGGATCCCGGCTACTACGGAGCGCGCGCGGCCCTGCTCGCCGCGGGGGCCCGCCTCGTCCCGGTCCCCGCCCTCGCACCAGTTCCCGCTGGGAGTCACGCTGAGCCTCGCGCGGCGCCTGGCGCTGCTGCACTGGGCACGCACCGCGCGTGCCTGGGTGGTCGAGGACGACTACGACAGCGAATTCCGCTACGTGAAGCGGCCGCTCGCGGCTGCGCAGGGGCTGGACGGCCACGGGCGCGTCATCTACGTCGGCACCTTCAGCAGGGTGGTGTTCCCCTCCCTGCGCATCGGCTACCTGACCGCCCCACCCGCGTTGGTCGACGCCTTCCTGGCGGCCAGGACCTTCGCCGACACGCAGCCTGCGACGCTGGCCCAGGCAACGCTCACCGACTTCATGGACGCCGGCCACTTCGAGCGCCACATCCGCCGCATGCGGAACCTGTACCGCGAGCGACAGGAGGTGCTTGTGGACGCCGCCCGCGCGGAGTTGGCCGGCCGGCTCGACGTGCAGCCGGCCGAGGCCGGGATGCACCTGATCGGCTGGCTGCCCGAAGGCCGCGACGATCTGGACGCTTCCCGGCGCGCAGCCCGCGAGGGCATCGACGCGATCCGGCTCTCGTTCTTCGCGCTGCGCCGGGTGCGGCGCGGCGGCGTCCGCCGCCTGGCGAAAGCGCTCGCCTGATCTGGAGCGAGATGCTATGCTTCCTCGTCAGATGCGCCCGTAGCTCAACTGGATAGAGCGTCGGCCTCCGGAGCCGAAGGTTGTAGGTTCGAGCCCTACCGGGCGTACCACTGAATCAATAACTTAGCGGGAAACCGAACACTGAGGGACGGCCGGGGCAAACCGGGGGCAAGCCCCGTAGTCGGTGTACCTCGGCGGGACGAAATCCCATGAAGCTGGCCAAGGTGCAGGTCCAGACCTTTCGCTCCATTGTGGACAGCGATACCGTTGACATCGAAGACGGCGTTACCGTCATTATCGGAAGGAACGAGCAGGGCAAGACAAATTTCCTGAAAGCGATTGAGACCTTCAATCCCGGCACGGAGTACGAGGCCAGCGACCTTCCCAATCACCTGCGGCCGCTTCTTGAAGAGAAGCCTCCGGAGACCCTCCCGATCGTCACTCTCTGGTTCGCCCTAGAGCCCCAGGACAAGAAGAAGCTGGCGCCCGTTCTTGGAGAACTTTCTGCGGTCGCGCAACTCCGGTGCACCAAGTACTACGACGACACTTATGGATTCGTACTAGTGAAGGAGGACGGCTCAGAGGGGCCGCTGCCGTTTGTCCGCGCGGACTTGTCGGAACCGGTCGCGCGTATCAGAGCCATCGTCGAGGACCTCAAAGGCAAGCTGGAAGCGCACGCCACCCGCGTCCCATCATTCGCTGCAAACGACGAGAAGATTTCGCAGATTGCAGGGGGCCTCCTCGAGTCAGACCTTAGGGACCTCAGTCAGCTGGACAACGTAGTCAAGACCTTTGCAACAACGATGAACGGTCTCACTTCCCAAGATCAACCAATCCTTGATGACATAGCCGCGGCCCTGGGGGACCTCGACGCCGCCCGCCTTGCGATTCACGCAGCCAGCAAGACCGACCCAGCAGAAGTACTGAGGGCACACCTGCCATCCTTCATACTGCACGACACAAAGGCACACCAAATACCAAACCAGGTGCGAGTCGCAGATTTTGCAAAGGATGCCGAAGGGACGTCCAGGGGCATGGCAAACTTGTGCCGCGCTGCTGGACTTACTCATCAGAAGATCAAGGACCTCGCGGCGACCGCCGACCCGGCTCGGCGGGAGGCCTACGAGGACTATCACAAGGGAACGCTCTCGGGTGGTCTAAACGAGTTCTGGACTCAGGCAGAGTACTATGTTCATTTTCGCATTGAGAAGGATCAGCTCTCCGTCTCCATAAGTGATACTTTGTACACGCAGCGCGTTCCTCCCTCGGACCGAAGCGACGGGTTCCAATGGTACCTCTCGTTCTACGCCAGCTTGCTCAACGAACTATCGACCAAGACTATCTTGCTGCTGGACAACCCCGGGCTCGAACTCCATGTTGACGGACAGCGCGACATTAAGCGCTTTCTTGAGGACAAGGTCGGCCTGACATCGCAAGTGCTCTACGTCACGCACTCGCCGGCTATGGTCGATGCTTTCAATCTGCGGCAGGTCCGAACGGTCGCCCTCCTCGGGAATCAAACCGGCACCAAGGTGAAGGGTTTTGCCGCACCTACAGGAGAACAGCTAGATCTGCTCGAGCCCATTAGGTCAGCAATCGGCATGAGCTTGGTCGCGAGCCTTGTCTTCAACCAGTGGAATGTGTTGGTCGAAGGCGCTGCGGACAAGCCTATCGTTGAAGGCGTGTTCCTTGAACACTACAAAGACCTGAAGGGTCGCGTCTTGGTCAACGGCAGTCTGTCAGAGAGAGACGCGTTTCTGGCAGACTTCTATCATCGCACCGGCCTCCCCTACGTCATCTTGCTTGACGGCGACAGCGGGGGCAGAGGACTCCAGAAGCTGCTGCTAGCCAGCGGCATCCCTGAAGGCAGAATCGTGAAACTCAGTGACGTGTTTCCAGAGCGGGCGACGGACTTCGCGATTGAAGACATCTTGAGCGCCGGGTTCTACCACCAAGCTGTCAAGGCGGCATATCCAGCTCAAGAGGTCGAGCAACCTCCGGAGGGCACGAGGAAGCGGGCCAGATTGTACGAGGAGGCGTTCAAGCAGACTCACGATATTGGCTTCAACAAGCGCAGGGTTGGGGAGGCCGTGAAACGGCTATTGGAGAAGCGCGCGGAGGACGCAGAGACCCGCGGCAACCTGGGGAAGCTGAGCACAGCAATAGTCCAAGTGCTGCAGGCACCTAGCGTGAAGCCCTTGAGCCGAGAGGTCGAGGCGCCGAAGGACGTGGCGAAGTAGATCACAAGCTGGGTTGAGACCCGGGCGCGACTGCTAGAACGGCCTGCGCCGAGGCGTGGGTCCCCACGCTCCTCGTACGTCGTCGCACCGGTCAAGGTCGCCCGACGACCTCAGCGGTCGCATGATGAAGGAAAATTGCCATCTGAATGGTCGGAGGGATGAACAGCCAGACAAAAACGCCAAGCACCAAATCCTCGATCCGCCACGTCGCTGGCGTCCAGACCAGCAGATAGCCGAGAACCAGTGAAGGCAGGAGGAAAGTCGTGACGATGAGAATGGGGTGCCTGGGTTTCGCTTTGGCCGCGGGTAGCTTGCGCTTGAGCGATATGAGGCGAACAGCGTTCCAGCCGACCTCGGCGACAAGGAAACACGCCAACAACCTGGCAGTTATCAGCCAGATGGTCCCGTCGTCCACCCTGGCGTGGCTCATGGCAACCGGCACCAGACCAGCTAGCATCTGACCAAGGTTATGCTCAAGAGCCATTCGAAGACCCATGAACTCGCGCACGTCCCAACCGCTATCAGCCGGTCGAAGTGCGAGGATGAGGCTGATAAAGGCCGCAAACCCGAGCCCAAGTGCCGAGACGGCCAGCAGGAACCCTTCATGGTCAGTCATGCTCATACCCTCTCCAATTCGCGTGCGCCGATCAGCGTCCGCATGAGACCGCGCCAAGTTGCGCCCCCCCTCCACAGCGATCCCAGAGGTACAGCGCGTGGCGCGGTCAGGCTTACTTGTTGGACGGCCCCCTCGTCATATGAATTCTGGCCCCCTGGCCCTGTCCACCCTTCGCGGGCCTCGTCGGCTCCCCAACCATCCTGACCTTCGAGACTGGCGCTGCCACGCGCTTTATTCAGTTCGTCCGCGAGAAACGGGGCGACCCTGCGCCAACCTAGCGCGCTGCCGGCCTTTGGGAAGCACGCTCGCGTTGCGTTCAGTGTGGATGCGGGTTAACAAAGCCTCCGCAGATTCGTAGTTGCGCCCTTCCGCGCGGGCGAGCTCCGCTTCGGTAGGGACAAGCTCGCCGCGGAAGGCCTTGGCGAGGATGGATTGTGCGAGTGCGTCGGCTCCCGCGGAGGCAGCGGCGACACGGTGTTCGATACTGTCGCCGAGCGCCAGTAGTCGGTCAACCCTCCTGACGATCTCATCCTGTTCAGGTTGGGGAGGCAGGGGCAACGGCAGCCGGCGAAGGTCTTCAATGTTGATGCCGGTGTACGCCACGCCTTTTGCGCGTTCCGTCAGCCATTTCTGGCTCGCCCGTGAGGCGATGGCGTACATCACGAAATGGGGATTCACCGTCTCAAGCAGCGGGAGCTGCGCCACTTCGCGCGATATGTTGTACCCGGTCAGGTCGCTGCTGGCAACAGCCACTCCCCCAAGGGTCCCACGAACCGTGACCAGAACCTCACCACCTCGCAGATATGTGCGTGAGTACTGGTCTGCGATTCGCCGCTCAATTGCCTTCACCGAGGAAAGGTCAATAACCAGTGGCCGCACGTTGCTCGACCGAAGCGTCGGCACACCGCCATCAACCTTTGGACCAAGCTTTATGACCCCGTACGTGATCGGCCGTGTGGGCTCGCATAGCGATTCGGCGCGCACCCTGGACCAGGAGCCCGGTATATCGCCGTCGGACAAATCATCAACGGCAGCGTCAGCCGTTCGAGAACGTCCGACCCCGTCATCATGGCTGGCCGGCGTGCGTTCACGCCACTCGTCGGTTAGCCTGCCGGTGGAGGCGCCGGCGAGGACGGATTGGCGGAAGCGCTTGAGGATCACGGGGAGCTTCGCGAGGCGACCGCGGGCGACGTCGACTTGGGCTAGTAGGTTCTCCACAGCGTGGACGATGCGGCGCTGCTCAGCGACCGGCGGAACGGGGAGGGCTAGCGACGAGAGCTTGGAGGCGTTTATGTTCGGCAGCGCAATTCCCGCTGCCTCCTCCGCAATAGAGTTCCAATAGTCCTTCGTCTGCAGATAGAGGCCGACAAACCCACTCGGGACACCGCCAAGCGTTCGAAATCGGATCAGGTAAGAGGCGAACACGCTTGGCGGGCACGGCCCGAGAACGTGCGACACTCCCACCGAACCCGCTCGTGACACAACAATGTCTCCCGGGCTCAAAAGGTACTTGGAGGAATCGGGCGGGACAGTCCTGCAGCCGGGGACGGCAGACCAATCGACATGGCCGCTTGAAATGTCCGTCGTTCGCAGGAGTCTAATGCCTTTGCCTTGGCTGAGTGTTGCTGCCGAGGTGGTCCACCCGTATTGCCCCTTCGTCGTAAGGTCGCCCAGAGTAGCTGTGATCCAGCCTTCTGGTGGCTCGTAGCTCATGAAGACTTACCCTCCGCCGTGCCATTCTCGAGCAGACTGAGCACCTTGTTCAGCTCCAAGACAGCCTCTTCAAGTTCTCCAATGGCGTCGGTGGCTAGTTCCTCAGGCTCCGGCAGGTCGTCGGCGTCTTCGAGGCTCTCCTCCTTGAGCCACTTGAAGCCATCGAGCTTGAAGTCGCGCTCTTTGACCTCGGCGATGCCGAAGCTGCGCCAGCGGTCTTCCTTGGAGTCGTTCGCCTTCCGCTTCGCACGGCCGTTTGGGTCGGCGCCGTAGCACTCTTCAAGCTCTGCGAAGTGAGCCGGCGTAAGGGGTCGGTCCTTTTTCGTGATCGAGGGGACGTTCGTGCGGGCGTCATATATCCACACCTTTTCGGTCGGGTATCCCTTGGTGAAGAAGACGACGTTGGCCTTGACGCCAGCGCTGTACGGAGAGAAGCATCCACGCGGGAGGCGAAGAACGGTGTGGAGGTCGCAGTCCTGGGTGACGATCTTGAAGACTTCGCCGGCCTGGTCGGCGAAGAGGCAGTTGTCCGGGAGGACGATCGCGGCGCGGCCGCCCTTTTTCAGAATCGTTAGGACGTGCTGGACGAAGTTGAGCTGCTTGTTGCTCGTGGCGACCGTGAAGTCGTCGCGCTGGGGCGCTTGGTTTGCGCCCTTGGTCCCGAAGGGTGGGTTCGTCAGGACGACGTCGAAGCACGCGGTCTGGGTCGGCGCGTCGTAGATGGAGTCGCCCAGCGCGATGGCGGGCTCGATCTCGTGGAGGTAGAGGTTCATCAGCGCCAGACGCCGGGGCCGGGCCACGAGCTCCGCACCGTGGTAGGCACCCTTCCGGATGCGCTTGAGCGTCTGGCGGTCGAGGGCCTCTTTCGACTCCTTCAGGAGCCATTCCCATGCCGCCACGAGGAAGCCGCCGGTTCCGCAGGCGGGATCGTCGATCGTGAAGTCGCGGTGCACTCTTGGATCGGGCTTCATGCAGCGCACGATGCTCTCGATGAGGATACGCGGCGTGAAGTACTGGCCCGCCCCCTTCTTGCCCTCGGCGGCGGCCTTTTCCAGCAGGCCCTCGTAGGCCTGCGCCTTGACGTCGATCCCGAGGCTCGTCCACTCGACCTCGTCGATGAGGTTGACTAGACGCTTCAGGTTCACCGGGTTGCTGAGCCGGTTCTGGGAGCCGGCGTAGATGTCGCCCAGGATGCCCGGCGTCTTGCCGAGGGTCCGTAGCGTGTGGGTGTAGTGCTCCTCGAGCGCCTCGCCGCTCTTGTCCCGCAGTTTCGGCCACTCGCACCCCTTGGGCACGGCGACGTCCTTCTCATCCGCCATCTTGAGGAAGAGCAGGTACGTGATCTGCTCGATGTAGTCGCCGTAGTCGACGCCATCGTGGCGGAGGGTGTGGCAGAAACCCCAGAGCTTCTGGACGATGTCGGTCATGCGGCGATGGCCTCGTTCAGTTGGCGGAGAAGGTCTTCGAGCGGCGGGCCAAATAGGCGCTTCGCCACGGTCCAGCCTCCCTGGCGGGTGAAGATCGGCATCGTGTCGAAGTCCTCGCGCTCGATGGACAGGTTCTCGCGGAGGTGCTCACGGATCCGGTCGAGCCAGGCCTGTTGCTCGGCGGTGAACGCCTTTCCAGCCGTCACCGCGGCGAAGGCGCGCTCGATCCGTTCGGCCGCGGTGAGCAGCGGCTGCTGGGCATCGGCGGCGTGCTTGACCATCGAGATGATGTCGACGAGGGCCTTGCGGTAGTGGACTTCGTGGGCCCGCCGCAGGTCGGGCTCGCTGAAGTGGTGCTCTCCGGCTCCGAGCTTCTGCCGCAGCTCGGTCAGCGCTTCGGCGCTCCACTCCTTTGGGCGGCTCTGCAGAATGCCGATGGCCTCGATCTGCGCCGGGTTCTCCGAGATGAACCGGGCGAAGGCCGCGATGTAGTCGGCGACAGTGTGCTCGTGCCCGGCGCCGTCGCGAATGATCGGAGCCGAAGTGACGATGTCCTGGTACTCGGTTGCCTTGAGGAACGTTGGCTTCGGCCGCGGATAGCTCACGAGAAGGTCCTGGAAGGCGGTATTCCGGAGAAGCTGCATCGCCGCCACGAAGTCCGTGCGAAGCCGCGCCGGCAGCTCTCGGGCGTACCGGCCGACGTCACCGTCGGGGATGAACGCAGCGAAAAGCTCCCGGGCCTCAGCGGACATCTGCTTGTCCACGCGCTGGAGCCGCCTCACGAGGCAGCGGATGTTGTAGTCGCGATCCCGGTTCTGCCAGATGTTCTCGACGATCTCGGCCAGCGTGCGCGTGGGCACGTCCAGGGCCTCGTCCGTCATCCCCGTGGCGTCCTTGAAGTACCGGATCAGCGTGCCGTCGAAGCAGTCGAAGACGGTGAAGTGGCTCTTGTCGGGGTGTCGCTCGCCGCGCCGGGTGCCGCGCCCCATCATCTGCTCGAAGAGGATGCGGCTCTTGACCGGCCGGAGGAAGACCAGGTATTCGAGATCGGGGATGTCGATTCCCGTCGTCAGGAGGTCCACCGTAACGGCGATGCCGGGATTCGGGCGGTTGCGGAACTCTCGGATGCGCTGGAGCGGCCGGTCGACGCGGCCCGTGATCTTCTCGACGAAGGCATCCCCGCGGCCGAAGACGTCACGGCAGATGCCGACGAGCTGGTCCGCATGGGACGTGTGGGGCAGGTCGTTGACTGCGAAGATCAAGGTCTTCGGGAATCGGCCGGTCTCCCGCTCGTGGTCGACAGCGTAGCGCCGGACCTCTTCGATGATCTTGCGGTTCGAGTCGGGTGCCGTGACCTTGGCCTCGATCTCGGCCGTGGCGAACTCGCGCTCGTCCTCGAGCTGGTCCATCTGGCTGAGGCCCGATTCGGGATCGACCACCTCGACGTTCTCTCCCTCCCGCAGGAACAGCCCCTCGATCCGCACCTGGGAGCGGATGTTCACCTGCTCGTAGTCCACCAGATAGCCCTCCTGAACGGCCAGGGAGTATCCGTACTTGAAGGCCAGGTGATCGAAGTAGGCGGCGGTGTGCGCGGCGGGCGTAGCCGTCAGGCCGATCTTGATCGCGTCGAAATGGTCCAGCGTGCTCCGCCACACCGACTGCTCGGCCCCCGTGTAGCCGCGGTGGCACTCGTCGGCGACCACGACGTCAAAGGCGTGGATGGGGATATCCAGCCTATCTGCGTCGTCGTCGATCGGCTCGTCGCCGAGGCCGAAGATGGCGTTCCGCCCGAGCACGTTCATGGCCATGCGCTGGATCGTGGAGACGTAGACGAAGGCGTGCTTGGGCTGGGGATCCGTCAGGTACGAGTTCGGAAGGACCTTCGGGTCGAATGGCTCGTCCTCGCCGAAGTCCTCGGTCTGGAAGCGGCTGGAATAAAGCTCGTAGATCCTGTCGAACTTCAACCCCGGCTCAGCTTCGAAGGATGAGAACGCTCTCACGGCCTGGGCGGCCAGGGCGCGCCGGTCGACGAGGAAGAGAACGCGCTTGGCAACCCCGGCCTTCATCAACCGGTAGACTTGGTTCACGAGCGCGAAGGTCTTTCCGGTTCCGGTCGCCATCGCCACGAGGATCCGGCGGTGGCGTCCGGCCATCGCCTGCTCGACGGCCGAGTTGGCGTCACGCTGGTACGGACGCAGGCGGCCGTGGGCGTTCGGAGTTTCGAGAAGTCGCTCTATTGCGGCGTCGATATCGCGGTCGAGCATCTCCCGGAGCGCCTGTGGTGTGTGGAAGCCGGCCACCATGCGCGAGCGGCTCGCCGGACCGCGGACGTCGTGGAACCAGACGATTTCGCCGTTCGTGGAGTAGAGAAAGGGGGCGCGCCGGCCATCGAAATCGTACGGGCTCTCTCGAATCCCCCTCGCGTAGCGCTCGGCCTGCGTGAGGACGTTCTGCGGTCCGACGGTCAGCTTCTTCGCCTCGATGACGCCGACGACGTGGCCGTCGACGTGCAACACGTAGTCCGCGGGGCCGGCGTCGGTCTCAAACTCCTCCGAGCGAAAGGGGCCGCCGGGCGCTTCGGGCCGGAGCCGCCAGCCCAGGCTATCGAGCTTGGGGTCGATCCGGCTCTTGCGGGTCCGCCACTCTTTCTCCACGTCGGCGTACCTCGGCATGTGCTGCATGAGGATAACGGACACCGCAGACGTAGAAAAGCCAGGATACCAAGGTGCTCTCGGCCATCAAGGCGCCGCTTACATGGGCATCGAGCCTATCCGCACTCGGCCTGGCTCCAGCACGACGAAAGACGTGGGCAGACGCTCACCGAATCTAGCCACCAGGTCGAGCACAGCCGCGGGTATCAGCCTCCTCGAGAGCGCTGGAAAACGAATGAGCACCACTCCTGTACCGCCTTGGCCACCGGCGTAGACGAGCTGCCCGAAGTCCTTGTCCTCTGTCACCAGGACATGCCCTCCCTCTCGTGCGAGGCCGATTACCTCGACGTCCTTCGCTCCAGCCGCCATCTCCGCCACCGCCGAGACCTCATGGCCGGCCGTGCGAAGGGCGCGCACGACGGCGAAGTCGCAGCTCTCGTCGGCGAGGAAGCGCATGGCTTCCCGCTCAGGATCGCGGGGAATCCGAGGGGGCGGTCAGCACGATGTCCTCGTGGGAGACCGCATCGGCGGCGTAGGCCAGCGCAGCGCGGATGTCCTCCGCAGTGAGGTGGGGATAGGCGTCCAGCAGATCCGCTTGGGTGGCGCCCTCGCTCAACTTGCGTAGGAGCAGGTCGACAGCGATCCGCGTTCCACGAATCACGGGCTTTCCCTGCATCACGTCGGGATCGATGGCGATCCGATCCTTGGTAGTCATGGGCGCTCTCGTTTTGACGTCCTCATTCTAGCACCTGCGCTGACAGCAGTGCGCGGCGCGAATCCGGCTCCGCCGCGTTGCCCTCGGTCAACGCCTCTGCCTCGTCGAGTCGCTGGGCGTAGCTCAGGGCCATGACGTAGTTCGAGCGCCAGACCGGAGTCACCGGATCGAGGGCCAACATCCGGCGCCCGCTCTGCCTGCGCACATCCCACCTTCGCGTGTTGTCCCGCAGATTCCCGAACGCCGCATGTCCGTCGACTGAGGGAGGGCGAAGATGACGTCACCGCTCGTATTGGCGGTCGGTGGCCGGGTCAGGTGAGTTGCAGGGTCATCGCGGTCCTCGGTGCCAGGGACGCACCGGTTTCGGGCGCTCGTTGGTCCGGCTCTCTTACTTCCGCTATCGCCTCTATCCGATGTGGAGGCCGCGGGCCGATCCTGGACGCCGCGCTCCTTGTGGCCGGGATCGCGAGGCCGCCGCAGTCTTCGCCGGTGAGGAGCATATGCCCGGGCCAGCAGCCGAAAGCCTCAGGAACGTCGCTCGCGGGCGAGCTGCCAGAATCCCCTGGGGTCGATGATCCTGATGTTGGGAACCATGCCCGCTTCCAAGAGGTCCTTGTCCCCGGTCACGAGGATGTCGGCGGCGATCGACAGTGCCTCGCTCAGGACCACCGCGTCGTCGGGATCCCGGATCGCCACGGGCGCCGGCTTGGAGGGCATCTCAGCCAGCGCAGCGGAAGCACGAAGGTAGGCGGCAATTTCACGGACCGTCGGCTCAGGCATCCGGAGCTTCTCGATCAGTGCCCGCGTGAGCTCCTCGATGACCGTGGTGGACAGGAGGAGTTCGTGCTCGGCCAAGACGGTCCGGAGGACGTCCGCGCAGAGCCCGCGTGTCGCGAACGCAGCCACGAGGACGTTGGTGTCGAGGAACACCCTCACGACACGAGATTGAACACGTCCTCGTCGGTCAGCAGCCCCTGGGCTTCGGCGAACGGCGCCACGCGACGCCGCATCTGCTCGAAGAGGTCGATCGCCAGTTGACGACGCAGCGCGTCCCGAACCACGTCGCTCTGGCTGCGTCCCGACAGCTTCACCACCCGCGCGAGGAGGCGTCCGATGTCCCTGTCCAGGCGAACCGTGATCGTTCCCTTCATGTAAGACAACGTACTACATGGCGGGGGCCAGATCAAGTGCGCAGGTATCTCCTGAGGCTACAGGTTCGAGCCCTATAGGGCGTACCAATCCTGCAACAACTTACAGGGATGCGCGCGACGGAACGCATTTTGGGGTGCCGCTGGGGTACTAGGGGTGTCGCGGCCCCCTGCAAGCCATCGATGGCAACGCTGCCTGGCTTGCGAGGGCTGCGGCCAGGGTGCCCCTTCGCGCCACGCCGTTCATCGCGGCCGTCCGCCCTTGATGGCCCTCTCCCAGAACCCGAGGGCGCGATCGACCCATCCTTCGGCACTCGTGTCGGTGCCCAGCCCGAAACCGTGACCGAGACCGGGGTATCGGTGGTACTCAGTCTCGGTGCCGATCCCGCGTAGGGCCGCGACCCGCTTCTCCATCTCGGCGGGAGGGGCGATTCCGTCATGCTCGCCAACGACGACGAAGGTCGGCGGCTCAGTCGACGAATAGTCCGAGTGTCCCGTATAGGCCATCACCACCGTACACGGCTTCGGCACGGCGTCGCCTCCGAAGTTCGCGGCCCCGTGCGAGCCGATGGCCGCCGCCATCCGTGCGCCGGCCGAACTGCCCCACAACGAATAGCCCTCGGTTCCAACACCGAGTGCGGTCGCGTTGCGGAACACATACGAGATCGCGGCCGCCAGATCTCGAGTCGCCGCCGTGCGGCCGTGTCCGGCTCGATACCTCAGCACGAAGGCGTTGTACCCGTGTCGACTGATCTCGACCGCGTAGGGAAACCCCTCGTGGAGAGACCCGACATAGGAGAAACCCCCACCTGGCGAGATGATCGCGAACGGCGCTCCAGCCTTGCCGCGAAAGAAGAAGAGGCCCGTGTTCGACCCTGCCGGTTGCCCCGCCTTCGCCGAGTCGGTGTAGACGTCGAAGAAGATCGCCTTCCCGTCGTTCACGTCATCGACCATTCGATTCAGCGCCCGAACCACCGTCGGCGGATCCACGTGGCTGTGATACGGCAGCAGCACACCGACTCGGCCGAGCGCCAGGCCTTCGTCGTGGGTGCGGTCATCCCAAGGCAGCACCAATCGAGCGAAGCCCGCAAAGGCCGCGTGATGGAGGATGTCCCCGATCGTGCTCTCGACCGTGAAGCGTTCGCCTTTGGCGTCGCTTTCCAGTGCGTTCACGGGCTTGCCGACCTTGTCTCCCGGGCGCCCAACCTCATTCGGATCGGCTCTCGCGATGGCTGCCGAGAGGCACAGGCACCACGCAACGCAGGCCGAACCCGTAGTCCTCGAGGCGGCGGCCTGTGCGCAGCGGTTCACGATTGCGGCACCTCAGGGCTTCACGGCGCTTGTACCACGCGTGCCTACTCTCGGTCACCCTCCTTGGCGCGTTCGGCTGCCACATTGTCGCGAGCCGCTAATGAACCGGAATCTCCAACGCCCTACCTTGATCGAGCAGTCACGGTGATCGGCGTCGGAACGAGCGGGCTGGAGGTGTCGGCCCTCGGGTTCGGCTGTATGGGGTTGAGCTGGGGGGTACGGCCCGGCTGCGGACAAGTCGCAGGCGATAGCGGTGATCCGAACGTGAACGCCAGCGACGAAGGCAGGGCCCAGATTCTCAAGGCCCATCGAGCCCTCATCCGCTTCGACCCAAGACGCTCAAACAGATGGTCCCGCAGAGCCGGTGGAAGGTCCTTCCACCGTATCTTCGGCATCAGTCGCCGAACGTCAGCCGCGCCAGCTCTTCCTTGATCTGATCCTGCTCAGCACGGTCGTTCGACCGTGTGAGTCGGTCCGCGAGCTGGAGAAAGCGTTCACGCTCGGCGTCCTGCGCTTGGAGGCCGGATTCCACTAGCTCCGCGATGACACGGCTGGCGCTCGCCCTCTTCGCCCGCGCAAGCGTCCTCACCCTCCGCGCCACGCCCGCGGAGAGAGTCACACTCTGCCGCAACGGCCTTGCTGAACTCGGCATCGCACCATCATACACCACTCTGCACCACTCTGTATCGGCGCTACAGCGCAATAGCTCCGGAGCCGAAGGCTACAGGTTCGAGCCCTATCGGGCATGCCCATGAATCAATCACTTATGGCCCGTGACGAAGATAAGCGCATCAGTTCCAGTCCCCGTGGAAGCTGGCGCGTTTGAGCTGGGTTTTGGCTGGCTTGCCTGTCCATCTTGAGGCCAGCGGGGCTGCCGCGCCAGCGCAGCGAGGATGTCCTCGGCAGTGAGGTGGGGACAGGCGTCCAGCAGATCCGCCTGGGTGGCGCGCATCCTCGGGCATATCGAGCTGTCTACCACCGTCGTCATGAAGTGTCCGAGGGCTCTTCTTCTCGATCATCCCTTCCGGCGACCGCTGCGGCTGCGGCCGGAGGATCACACCTCGAACCGCTCCCACTCCCGCTTGGCCCGCCCCATCAGTTCTCGAAACCGTGCGTCACCCCGGACGTTGTCCAGGTACCGGTCGTGCTCGGAGAGAAAGGGGTAGTTGATCATCCCGCGTTCGATCGCGCGGTCGAGCCAGAGCAGCGCCTCGTCCTTGGCGCCGACGGCGGCATGGGCACTCGCCAGGGCCCAAGGGACCTCGGCATCCCACGCGGCAACCTGCTGATAAGGGCCGTCGGCGAGCCGTAGAACCTCCGCACGGTCCGCGCGCCAGGCCGCCCGGCAGAGCCCCATCCACCACGTCCCCATGTCCGAATCCGGCTCCGCCGCGATGCCCGCGGTCAACGCCTCCGCCTCGTCGAGCCGCTGGGCGTAGCTCAGGGCCATGACGTAGTTCGAGCGCCAGACCGGAGTCACCGGATCGAGGGCCAACATCCGGCGCCCGGGTTCCAGTGCCTCGGAGAACCGGCCGGCGAACAGCGGCACCGTGACGCTCGCCAGGAGGCTCATCGCGTTGAGAGGGTCGACGTCTACGAGCCGTGCCGCCAGCGGCGCCGCGGCGTCCGGCTTCCCGCCAAGCCAGCCGAGCACGTGGGCGTACAGCTGAAGCGCCAGGATATCCTTCGGAAAGGCCTGCAATACGCGCCGCAAGCTCCGGCCGCAGCCATGAATCTCACCCCGGCAAAGTTGGAGAGCCGCGCGCACGAGGTACCCGCGCGGCGATTCGGGGTCGAGCGCGAAGATCTTGTCCGCGCACCATTCCGACTTCTTGATGAACTCCTCTTCGCGTCCAATCGCGGCCCCGACGTTCACGTACTGGAAGTAGGCCACGCCGAGTCCCTGGTACAGCAAGGCGTTGTCGCCGATCAGCCGGAGCGCCGCTTCCAGATGGCTGATCGCCACGTCCAGGCCGCCGGGCAGGAAGCTCCAGATCTCGCTTCGCGCGCGGAGGTAGCTCTCCTGGGCGCGGACGTCCGCGATCGGCCGCTCGACGAGTTGCGCGGCCTCTTGCGGCGTCAGCCGAATCTCGAGGGCGTCCACGATCGCCCGTGACACCCGCTCCTGAATGTCGAACACGTCGTCCAGCGTGCCCCCGTACTTGTCGGCCCAGAGCTGGACGTCGTTCGGCGCATCCACGAGCCGCGCCGTGATACGCAGGCTGTTCGCCGCGCGCCGCACGCTGCCTTCGAGCACGTACCGGCAGGAGAGGTCCCGGCCGATGGCTGCGAGGCCGCGCGCGTCGCCCTTGAGGCGCATCGCCGAGGACCGAGAGATCACGCGCAGTGCCCGGACCCGCGATAGATCGGTGATGATCTCGTCGGTGAGCCCGTCGCTGAAGTACTCGGTGTCGGGATCGGGGCTCAGGTTGGCAAAGGGCAGCACGACGATCGACTTCGTATCGGCCGACGCGTGCGGGGCGGAGGCGCCGCCCGCGTTCAGCGCATGCAGCGCGCCGCGAACGTCCTTCATGCTCTGGAAGCGAGCGCCCGGGTCCTTCTCGAGGCAGCGGGCGACGATTCGCGTCAGCTCCTCCGGCAGGCCGGCACGGAGACTCGTCAGGGCCGGAGGCGTGTCCCGCAAGATCGCCGAGCCGAGCTCCGCCGTGGATCCCCCGACGAACGGACGTCTCCCGCTCGCCATCTCGTAGAGCACGACCCCGAGGGAGAAGACGTCCGTCCGGTGGTCCAGGGGCCGCCCCGACACCTGCTCGGGCGACATGTAGGGCACCGTCCCCATCACCACGCCCTCGCGGGTCCGCATCTCGGTCTCCACCTCCGAGTCGGCCGGTGCCCCGGGCGCGGAGCCCGTGACCCTGGCGAGGCCGAAGTCCAGGACCTTCACGCGCCCTTCCTTCGTCACCATCACGTTCGCGGGCTTCAGGTCGCGATGGACGATGCCCCTGTCGTGGGCGGCCGCGAGGGCGTCGGCGAGCGGGGTGGCGATCGCGAGGAGCTGCTCGCCGGGGAGCCCACCTTTGGGGATGATGCGGTCGAGCGGCTCGCCCTCGACGAGCTGCATGGTGAAGAAGTGGACGCCGTCGGCTTCCTCGACGGAGTGCACGGTGACGATGCCCGGGTGGTCGAGGGCGGCGAGCGCCTTTGCTTCGCGCTGGAAGCGCTCGAGTCGCTCGGGGCTCGCGGCCATTTCGGCCGGCAGCACCTTGAGCGCCACCTCCCGGCCGAGCTTCTGGTCGGTGGCGCGGTACACCTCCCCCATGCCGCCGGCACCGATCGCGGCGGTGATGCGGTAGTGGGCGAGGGTGCGGCCGATCATCGCCGCTACTCTACTTCCTTCGGGTAATCAGAGGCGTCTCGCCCGCCTCCGCACGTCCCACCGCCACGTGTTGTCCAGCACGCGGACGTCTTGAACCAGGCTCTCGCCGTTGTCGGCACTCCAGCACTACAGCCAGGGAGCGGAGTCTGGAGGCGGCGGGACTCTCTCCTCCGCTCGCGGGACGGCCCGGCATTCCGCCGTTCGGACCCGCCGCGGGACATTCGGTGCATTTATCAATTCACAATACACTACTTGACGACAGTCGATAAATAGTTTATTGTTCTTCGATAATCTCGAAAGGGGGTGAACCATGTCAAGGCCAGCCTCGTCATCCGCCGCGCTGCCGATCGCGTACGTCATGCTGCGGATCCTCATCGTCGTGAACTGGCTGATGGTCGCCGTGATCCTCGCTCTGCTGGTTGTCTTGCCGAACGAGCAATGGATCATGAGCGCTTTCAAACTCTCTCCGTCGCCTGAGGCAGAGCGGCTGGTCATGGGCCTGCGCGCGATCGCCGTGCTCGGTCTGGCCGTGGTCCCCCTGAACTACGTCGTCCTCAAGCGGTTGCTCGCGATCGTCGAGACGGTGCGCGCGGGCGACCCGTTCGTCGCCGCGAGCGCGTCCCGTTTGCACGCGATCGCCTGGGCGCTGCTCACGCTGCAGCTTCTCAGCATCGTCATCGGCGCGATCGCCAAAGCGGTTTCCACTCCGGCGCATCCGGTCAAGCTCGATGCCGGCTTTTCGATCAACGGCTGGCTCGCCGTACTCCTCACGTTCCTGCTCGCCCGCGTGTTCGCGGAAGGCACGCGCATGCGCGAAGACCTCGAAGGGACGGTGTGACATGGCGATCGCCGTCAAGCTCGACGACCTGCTCCACGATCGGCGGATGACGCTGACCGAGCTCGCGGATCGGGTCGGAATGACGCTGGCCAACCTCTCGATCCTCAAGACCGGCAAGGCGCGCGCGATTCGCTTCTCGACGCTCGATGCGATCTGCAAGGCGCTCTCGTGCCAGCCTGGCGACATTCTCCGGTTTGAGCCGGAGCAAGCAGAACGCGAGCGACCGGCCGCGGCGAGCAAACGGAGCGCAAGCCGATAAACGTCTGCTGAACGCGAGTGAAGAACGTGTGGAGGCAACCATCCGGCGTGGTTCCAAGAGCCAAGGGGAAGAATGAAGACTGCAAGCTGGGTGTTGCTCGCATTGGCTGGTGTCGCAACTCTGTTGCTGAGTCTCGTTTCAGCGGCAAGAGCGTATGGGACTTACAACGACAGCATCGGCGGGATGAGCGTGAGCAAGTTGTCGGCTGGGCGGCCGGACGTGGAAACGGCCGTGCGATCGCGGCGAGCAACGGCCGCGGCATACAGCTCCGGCTTCGCGACGCTCTTCCTGTTGATCAGCGTTGGCCCCTATCGTCGAGGAGACGTGTGGGCCTGGTGGGCTCTGCTTGTTGGAATGCTGGTTGTCTCGGTGCTGATCCTGCTCAGGGTTCCGTTGCTCGGCACTGGCTTGAGCGGGTCGGCTGGGGGCGGAGCTGTTATGGGGTCCCTTAACCAACTTCTCATGGTTGGCGTGGGCTTGGCGCTAGGGGCAGGGCGCTTGCGGCAGGGGCGTCCAGGCGACTCGGCCTGAACGGAGGGTGTGTGGCTCGCGCGGGATAGTCAAGTCGTCCACCAAAGCGGACCAACGGCAGACGGCAACATTCCGGCGAGGCTGCTCGTCCAATAGCTGACGCATGCTCCTGCCAATCCACGTTGTCGCGGGCGGGCTCGCCATTGTTCTCGGCGCCGTGGCTCTATTGGTGAAGAAGGGCGGGACCATCCACCGCCGCAGCGGGCTGCTGTTCGTCGCCGCCATGCTCGTCATGGGCATCAGCGCCTCGCTCCTGGGGTATCGCAGGAGCCCCACCGACCCGAATGTATTCGCCGGCTTCATGACGGCCTACTTCGTCGGCACGGCGCTCACGACTGTCCGCCCCGTGTCGCCGTGGACCCGCAGTCTCAACGTCGCGGCGCTGCCGGTCCCGGTCGGACTCGCGCTCGGCGGGATCGCGCGCGGCGTGCAGGCCTTCAACAGCCCTGACGGTTTCCTCAACGGCGTCCCGTTCGTGATGCACTTGTCACGCCGAAGCACTCAGGGACTCCAGCCGCTGCAAGGTGTCGGGGTACTTCCGCACGAGCCAGATCAGGGCGGCCGCCTGTTCGTTGGGCTTGCTGCGGCCCTGCTCCCAGCGCTCCAGGGTCCTGGGATTCACGCCGAGCTTGAAGGCGAACACCCGCCGTGACATGTGTAGCGATTCACGCGTTGAGCGGACGACGTCGGGCTCGAGCGTGGGCAGCGCGATCGGTTCGACGTGATGCGTGCGCAGGGTGAGGCGACCCTCGCGCTGCTCCCGCATCGCCTCAACGCCGGCCATGAGCTCGCGAAACAGGCTTCGCTTGTTCGCCCGCTTCTTGGTCTTCGCCATCGGCTACTTCCTCCTCAAGCCACCCGTACCCTGATGACGTCCCCTGCCTCCGGGCTATTCGCGAGACAGAGCTGCACGTCGCGATACTCGTCATCGGTCAGGTACTCCGGGAGCAGCTGCGTGAAGGCCGGCGCCTCGATGAACTCCAACGCTCTCCTCATCATACGCAAGTTGCGTATGGTCGTCAAGGCCATGGAAACGGGCCGGCCAGAGCGGCGGCGGGCTGCGGCCGTTGCTCGTCAGCGCCTCTCGGCGTGACATGCCCGTCACGTCCGTGCTCCGGGGGAGCCTGTGGTTTTTGAAGCGCGTCGATGACGATTCGGCTGAACTGGTGCCGGGTGGCCTCCCGTGCCCCCGTGAAACGGTCGCTCGCCAGGTAGCGCTCGCAGAGGCCCTTCACGGTCGATACGCCCTCGGTTGGGCGAGGCTTCAGGAGCTCGTCGAGGCGCCGGTGGTCAGCAGCAAGGAAACGGTGCAGCGGGCCGGTCATGTGGTTCCCTCCGGTGTCTGAAGTAGAGTTGTGCGAATGTCCAGAGACAACCAGACGATTCCACCAGCGCAGGCGCTGTCCCTCCTAACGCTCATCACGCCGACGGAGCGGGGCATCGCGAGCCGCGTGCTGGCCAAGACCACGGGCGGCAACGTGACGCTCTTCACCTTCGACGCCGGGCAGGGACTCGAGGAACACACGTCGCCCTTCGACGCGCTCGTGATGGTGCTCGAAGGCGCTCTGGTCTTGACTATCGGTGGCGTTGCCGTAGCTGCGACCCCCGGCAGCGTCGTGCGCATGCCCGGGGGCGTATCCCACGCGCTCGATGCGCCGGAAGCGACCCGGATGCTGCTGATCATGCTGCGCGACGTCAAGGACGCCTGACCCGGCCGTCATCCGCGGTCTGCACGACGGAAGGCGGCTTCGTAGATCACGGGCCCGTTGACCTTCTGAAGGCTCCCGGGCCGGGGACGGTTGTACTCCGTCAGGGGAACCGCCACATCCGGAACGAATCCGGCGGCACCCAGTTCGGCGATGAGCTGCTGCTCGGTGAGGAAGCACTGGGGCTGGCCGGAGAACTCCGTGAAGACGAAGGGCTCTCCCGTGACTGGCTGGGCCCCCGGCGGCAGGGTATTCCGCGAGAAGGTGAACACGAAGGCTCCGGCCCCGGGCCTGGCCACGCGCGCCGCCTCTCCGAGCGCCCTCCTGAACTCCGCGGCGGACCGCGCGAGGTTCCAGATGCCATGAGCGACGACGACATCGAAGCTACGGTCCCGCGCGGGGATCCGGTCCATCGGCGCCAACAACAGGCTCACACGATCCCCGAGCCGCTCCTGCTCGGCGCGCTGGGCCGCGGCGCGCAGCATGGGCCATGACAGGTCGGTCCCGGTGACGAGCCAACCCAGACGCGCCAGCGGTATGGCGTTGCGCCCCGCGCCGCAGCCCAGGTCGAGAACGCGCACCGCACCCGGACGCTGCAACTCCTTCGTCGCGAATCCCACCAAGACGTCGTTCGGAGCGCTTCGCGCGAAGCCAGCGACTGTCCCCGGCGCACTCCATTGCGAGCCTGCCAGGGGATCCATTGGTAGATGCTACTCTCCTGTCTCGCGGTAGGTCGCGCGGGGGAGGTCAGGCGCCTGCGGCGTCGTCCTCCCCGCTCCTCTCTGGCTGAAACGCGCAAGGACTCCAGCCGCTCCAAGGTATCCCTTCGGCACGAGCCAGATGAGCGCGGCCGCCTGTTCGTTGGGTTGAGGCGTTCGTCAGCGGTCACGAGCGGACACTCCAAGGCGACCGCCAACGCCACGTAGACGCTGTCGTAGACGTTTCGCCCCGTCCCCAGCGCGACCTGGAGCGCCCCCGCGAGGACGAGGCGCGAGGGAAAGACCCGTCACGGGAAACTGCTCCAGCGCCTGGACGATGCGCGCGGCCTCCTGCCCGGTGAGCTGGCCAGCGCGGGCCTTCTTCCAGAGCACGTTGCCCGGCTCCGGCCACAGCAGGTCGGGCGAGGCCAGTTCGTGCCTTTCGTCGAGTAGACGGACAGCCTCTTCTGACAGGCGCTCCGGAACGAACCACTCGTAGCGGGCGCCTCACGTCGGTTGACCAGCGCGCGGCTCGAAGAGCGCTCAGGCTGCGGGCGCACGCAGGCCCCCGTCGATGGCTTAACATGGCACCCGGCGGAGGGTGCGATGCCAGAAGACAAGGCTCCCCGGGGCTCGCTGCATGCCGGCCTCCCGGGGCAGCCCAGCCGTGCCGGCCCGGGCGCCAAGCACCACGAACCCGCGTCCCCTCCCCCTCCCGCCGACGGGAGCGAGCCCCACGAAGGCGGCGAACAGCACCGCCCGGGCCTGAGCGCGCGCCACCAGCGGGTGGCCGGATTGCTGATGCAGCTCGCCACCACGGCGCGCTCGTTCCTCCTCTACGATGCCCACAACGAGGCGATCAACCGCTTCATCACCGCACTGCTCGACGGGTTCGTCTCCACGCTGAAAGAGGAAGGGCGGATTGCACTGGCCGTGCAGCCCTTCGAGCTGCATTTCGAGAAGGAGGCCGTCTATCTGAACCGCGACCGGGAGCGCAGCCTCGCCTTCCGGCTCTATCGCGACGGCGTGCGGGCGCTGACCTTCAGCAACGGATTCGACTGGGAGGAGCTGGCGAAGCTGCTCGAGATCTTCTCCATCCGCTACACCGGCGTCCATCAGCACGAGGACGACGTGGTCACGCTGCTCTGGAAGGCCAACTTCAAGCACCTCGACGTCGTGGCGGTGGAGGGCTTCGTTCCGGAGGACACGGAGGAGTCGGAGGATACGGAGCAGGCGTTGGCCACTCCGGCGGCCGTTCTCCCGGAGAACATCGACCTGCCGCGCCCGGCGCTGCCGCCGCCGAGCGAGCTGAGCTGGGTCACGGTGAGCCCGCTGGCGCAGGAGGGGCTCAGCGACGAGGCTTCCGCCGGCGCGCTTCCCGACGACTGCCTGCTCCTGCTGAGGCGCCTGCGCCGGCTGCTCGACGACCCCGTGGAGCGGATGCCGTTCTCCGAGGTCTCGCACGTCTTCAGCGAGATCCGGGATTTCCTGCTCTCGGACGAGAACCTCGCCTCGCTCACGGCCCTCATCCGCCTGCTGCGCGAGCTGGCCAGCGCCGCCCCGCCCGAGTGGGACCCGGGCCGCGCGGGTGAGGCGACGGAGCTGCTGCGCTCCTCCGCCGACGAGCGCGCCGTGCGGAGGCTCCTGCACAGCGTCCCGGCCGAGGAGCGCGAGCCGCGGCCGCAGCTCGTGGAGATCCTCGATCAGGGCTGCGCGAACCCGCTGGCCGCCGTCGCCGATGCCCTCGCGGCCGAGCAGGGCCCGGCGGCGCGGGCGGTGGCGCGGCAGCTGCTCGTGCGCTACGGGGCCGGCCGCGCGGACGTCCTCCGGCAGAGGTAGGCCAAGGGCCACGTGGCCCACGACCTGATGCAGGTGATCACCAAGGTCGGGGGCGAAGGCACGGCTGTCTTCTGCGCCCATCAGGTCTCTCACCCGGAGCCGGAGGTCCAGGAGGAGGCGCTGCGCGCGCTGGAAGAGCTGCCCTATTCGACCACGATGGGACGGGCCCTCTCCGACGCGTTCCGCCGGACGAACGGACCGCGCCGGGCGCGGGTGCTCGCCCTCATCGGCCGGTCGCGGGACCGCCGTTTCATGGACCTGCTCCTCGAGCATCTCGAGCGCCAGGCGACCCAGATCGACGCCGAGGAGGCCGCCGAGATCGGCAAGCTCCTGGGACAGCTCGGAGCAGCGGCCCGCCTCCCGCAGTGGCAGGAGTGGCTCAAACCCACGGGCCTTCTGCGGAAGGACATCCATGGGCCGCTCGCGCGCCAGGTGGCCGCCGCGGCGGCGCTGGCCGAGATCCCGGGTGAGGACGCAGCCAGGGCGCTGCGCGCGGCGCTCGCGGCCGCGGGCCCGGAGGCGGAGCCCTGGATCGGCCGCGCGCTCGCGCACCATCAGCGCGACCTCCCGCGCAGGGCGCCATGAGCACGGCGGGGACGATCCAGAAGCGGCTCGAGAAGGCGCTCCAGCGCGCCAGCCAGTCGGACGATCGCGAGCTGGCGGGACGCATCCGCGACGAGGGGCATCGGCTGGTCTTCCTCCTGAACGGGCTGCTGCGCTCGAGCCGCATGTACAGCACAGAGAACACCGCGCTCGAGGCGCCGTCGCAGGAGTTCGCCACGGCGCTCAAGGGCCTGATGGACCTGCTGGGGGCGGTGCACGTCGTCTGCGTGGAAGACCAGATCTACGTCAACGACGTGCGCCTGCGCGTGCGGCCCACCGAGCAGCCGGTCGTCGACCACCTGGTGGCCGAGCTGGGCCGGCACGACGTGGGCGGGATCTCGTTTCATCAATCCCTCGACAGCACCGCCGTCAAGGACCTGGCCGTCGCCCTCGGACGCTCGGCCGAGCCCGGCCGTGCGCGGGCGGCGCTGGCCGCCCGGCTGTCGGCCCTCGCCGACGTGGAGCTCTCGGGCAAGTGGCGCTTCCGAGTCGGGGGCGAAGCGACCGCAAGAAGGCTCGACTACGACGAAGCATTGCGGCGCGCGGGGCCCGTGGTACAGGAGGCGACGGCCAACCTCGCTGCGAACCGCCTTCCCAACCCGCTGCCGGTGCGCCGGGCCGTCATCGACCTGGTGGACAGCTTGCGCGACAACCCCGCGCCGGCCGCCGCCGCGCCACTGCGCCGGCGCACGCTCGGGGTCGGCGAGCAACACCTGCTGTCGGTGTGCGGCCTCTCGCTCCTGCTCGGGCGCGCGGTCGGCCTTCCCGAAGCGGCCTTGAGCGACCTCGGTGTCGCCGCGATGCTCCACGACGTCGGCTACGTCCGGGGGGCCGACCGCGCGGGCCACCCGGCGGCGGGCGCGCGCATGCTGCTGCGCCAGCGAGGTTTCCACGAGGCGAAGGTGCGTCGCCTGCTGGCCGTCCTCGAACACCATCTCCCCTGCACGCCCACGGACCCCTCGGCGGGCGAGTCGCCATCGCTCTTCGCGCGCATCCTGCGCATCGCGGAGGACTACGAGCTGCTGGTCTCGGCGCGCCCCGGCCAGGCGCCTCCCCTTGCGCCTCCGATTGCGCTCGCGGTGATGTGGGCGAGCCGCGGCCGCGAGTACGATGCGATCCTCCTCGCACTCTTCGTCCAGGTCATGGGCTTCTTCCCCCCGGGGACGCTGCTCGAGCTGGCCGACGGGCGCTGGGTGGTCAGCGTGTCCGGCGGGCGAGACGCCGAGCGCTTCCCGTGGCCTGTCGTGCGCGTGGTGCGCGAAGCGGATGGACGGCCGCAGGACGCGCACGAGGAGCTGGACCTGTTCGGCGTGCGCAACGGGATCCGTCCCAAGAGCGTGCTGGAACCATCCCTCCAGGGCTTCGACGTCGCTGGCGCCCTGGATGCGGCGTTCGGCAAGGCCGCTCCGGCTCCGGGCTAGGGCCTCGGCACGGAGGCCTTGAAGAGCGTGGCTTCCCGCGCGGCCTGGAGGCCGCCCTCAGCTCGAACTCCTCCGCCCCGACGCGGTACGCCGTTTCCGTGCCCGAGATCCGCGTGCCTTCCAGGATCACGGGCGGGCCGCTGTCGGGCACGTCGCCCGGCGCGGTCGGAGCCTCCTTACGAACCGGCCTGTTCGTGCCAGCGGAGGACGCGCAGCGCGCGGAGGGTGTTCCACCGGCTCGGCCGGCCCACGCCCTCGTCCGTCTCGAGCGGCATCCGGCCGGGGTGCCGGGTCTCGAGTGGCCAACGGCCGTCGCCGTCGCGCTTCGACGCGACCAGTTCGATCGCCTCGGCCACACGCTCGTCGGGCGCGACGCCGGCGCAACGCAGGTACGAAAGCCCCCGCAGCACGTCGTAGTGCCACCACGCCGGGAAGGCGAAGCGGGTCCAGGCGTCGTCGACGACCTCGCCGGTCGACCGCCGCCGGAAGAGGCGGCGCTCGAGGAGATACTCCTGCCCGCGGAGCCTGGCCTCGGTCAGCTCCGGACTGCTCCCGACGGCCCGTTCGTGCTCGAGCAGGGCCTCGAGCACGCAGATCGTGGTGTTGAACGACGACCGCGTCGAGCCGCTCTCGGCCTCGCAGTTCCAGCCGCCGTCGGGCAGCTGCTCGCCGAGCAGCCGGTCGACGATGCCCCGGACGTCCTGGCCGAAGTAGGCGCCGCTCGCCGCCACCTGGCCGTTGATGCAGGGCTCGACTTCGCCCGTGAAGAAGGGATTGCCGTCGCATTCCTGCGGGCCGCATCCCTGCCACGTCACGCTGCCGCGGACGAGGCCCACCGCACGCCGTGCCTCGGTGCTCGCGGGATCCAGACCCATTTCCCGCAGCAGCCACAGGACGTGCATCGTGGAGTCCCACCCGCGGTTCCAGGCCGCGCCACCCCACCGGCCGTCTGCCGCCTGGAGGGCGAGCAGCCGCGCGCCAGCGCCCTCGGTGGCGACCCGCGCGCGCGCGGCCGCGACCTCCTCCGCGGGCGCATCGGTCAGGCCACGCATCACTTGCCAGCGGACCGACGGGTCCGAGTCGAGCAGCCAGTCGACGACGGTCACGGATCTCCTCCGACGGTGTGGCGCACCGGCCGGGTGGCATTGTGCCACTCCTTTTTCCACAACGCCGCACGCACCCTGCCGGCCGCGTTCTAGACAACCTGCTTGAGACTGTCTGAGAAGTCATAGGCGGGCGAGTCGGCGGGTCATGAGGCGGGTCATGTCGACGAGGACGAGGCGCTGGTGGCGCCGAGGCGCTCGTAGTCCTTGGAGAGGCGCCGAGCGTGGGAGAGCCAGGCGAAGGCAAGCTCGACGAGGCGCAGATGGCGACTTGGGTGAAGCAGGCGGCCGCGTTGCCCGGCTGGGTCCCGTAGCCGGCCGTCCTGAGGCTCTGTCGACACCCCACCGTAGCGAGAGTCGGATCAAGTGCGCCAGCTGTCTGCGGAGCCGACCCGATCGCAGGTCCTGGACGAAAGCGCGTCTCTGGTCAGGCCGACCTGTCGACGCGAACGCGGTTGTCGTGATAGACGGCGCCGCCGCCCATGTCCGAGTCCCGCTCGTCGACGGTGGCGTTGATCGTCGCGCCCTCTTTCGACTCGCCCGGCCAGCGTCCCTTGGTGCTGGCGACCACGCCGGGGCGAACGCGATCGCTCACGTCGGCGACGGCGAAGAACGACCCTCGGGCGTTGGCGACGCGCACCTCGTCTCCCGCCACAATGCCCCGAGGCGCGGCATCGTCGGGATGGATCAGCAGCGTCGCGGCGCCGGAGCGCCGCTGCTGGCGCGGCACGTTGGCGAAGATCGAGTTCAGGAAGTAGTGATCTGCGGGCGTGACGAGGGCGAGCGGGTACTCGCGGGCCAGCGTGGTGTCTCGCTGCGACGTCTCATGCGCGGGCGTGTAGCCGGCGACCGGATCGAGTCCGGCCTGCGCCATCCGATCGGAGACGAACT
>Ga0214473_10001896_pt1 | contig 26554 bp, 21 predicted proteins | sample RVTome_7_FD_203509 | JGI IMG/M metagenome (GOLD analysis project Ga0214473, IMG submission 203509) | Soil microbial communities from uranium-contaminated site in the Upper Colorado River Basin, Wyoming, United States - RVT98D197 | ecosystem: Environmental > Terrestrial > Soil > Contaminated >...
TCCGGGCCGTTTGGCTGCCACGGCTCTGAACAGAGACTGGCTCACCAGGTTCTTGGTGAGACGATTGCCCATGGCATATCCAACGATTTCTCCCGTGAAGATGTCCTTATGCCCGGCCAGATAGAGCCAGCCTTCTTCTGTGGGGATATAGGTAATGTCGCTGAGCCATATCTCGTTCGGCGCCGTTGCCTCAAACTGCTGATGGAGTAGATTCTGTGCCACGGGCAGGGCATGCTTCGAATCTGTGGTGGCCTTGAACTTTCTCTTCTGCTTGCACCGTAACCCAAGCTTCTTCCTGATCCGTCTGATCCGGCAGATCCCGACCTTCACGCCCTGTTCTTTGAGCTCATGCTGCAATCTTTCAGGGCCGCAAGTCTCACGGGTCCTCTGGTGAGCGGCTTTTATCTCTACTTCCAGCCTTCCCTCTTCCAGGACTCGTTTGGAAGGCTTGCGCCTGAGCCATTGGTAATAACCGCTCTTGGATACACGCACAATACGGCACATCATCCCAATACAATACCTGAATCGCATGGCTTTCATGATCGCGTACCTGGCAGCGACTCCTTCGCAAAGTACGCGGCCGCTTTTTTTAATATGTCTCGCTCCATCCTGGCTTCTGCCAGTTCACGCTTGACCCGCGAAAGCTCCATCTCCATTTCCGTAAGCGGCCTCTGGTGCTTTCCAACCTCCTTAAGCTTGCCTTCTCTGCTCGCCTTAACCCAGTACCGTATTGTCGAGGCCGCAACCGATAACCGACGCCCCACCTCCGGTATCTTTAATCCGCCTTCTGTTACGAGCTTCACTGCTTCCTCTCGAAGTTCCTTCGTGTAGATCGCTCTCGGAATCCTTTCCATTCTGACACCTCCGTCTTTAGTATTTTACCTCAACTTTGGTGTCCACTAAAGTCATCTTACCCCAATCTTAACCGATATCTGCACCTTTCAAGAATGTTGATTTTTAGGATGAGTAGATAATAATCCACTATTGAGTGTGCTGATCGGCCATTAAAAGAAAGAATAGTATGGAATGTAGCATTTGCCAGAAAGTTCAATTATTAAATGTGAAGATAAGAAGAATAGACGTTGCACATACATTCTCGCCTTTAAGAGTTTTCTTCTATACGTGATTTTTTGATTCCGAAAAATGTTTTTGCTGAAAATCAATAATTCTGGGGTAGCAGTGCCAAAGTTTCGACCAAAGCTTATCAGACAGGAAAAATCGGTCCACGAGACGAAATGAACTACAAATGATTTTTACGCTTGCTTTTATCGACCTTTTTCTGTATATTCTGCCCACCTAAAGAAACTTATCAATCATTAAGGAGAAATATCTATGGGAAAACGCTTGGTAGGGAAAAAAGTTTTAATTACAGGAGCTAATTCCGGGATTGGAAAAGCAATTGCCTTGTTATTTGCCGAAGAAGGAGCTGACCTTTGTTTGGTGGCTAGACGCCAAAAAGAATTGTCAGAAGTTGCAGCGCAATGCAAGAGTCTCGGTGTAAAGGCAATTGATATCGTGACAGATATTACTAACGATTCCCAAGTGAAAAGGATGGCAGAAGAAAGTCTTGCTTCGCTTCAAAGAATTGACGTTCTCGTTAATAGTGCCGGTTATGGAAAATATGGATCATTTGTCTCAACACCGATCGAAGAATGGGATCGGATGTGGATGGTCAATGTGCGGGGCACCGTTTTGGTAACCCAGGCTATCCTTCCGTCCATGATAGCTGTTAATAATGGACATGTCGTTAACATTTCATCCATTCATGGTATCCATACCGCTGCGAATGCCTCTGCATATTGCGCCACCAAGTTTGCAGTAACGGGAATGACAGAAGCTCTAGCCAAAGAACTATGGAAAGAAGGTATTAAATGTTCTGTCATTTGTCCGGGTGCGGTTTTGACGTCCTTTCTAGGTATACCCCCAGAAAAAAAGAACCAGGAATTTCTGGAGCCGCAAGAGGTTGCAGAAGTCGTGTTGGATGTCGTCGCAGCTCCCGGAAAAGCACTCATAATTAAAGTAATCCTAGCACCGAAGACAAGGCCATTTGTGGTTCAAGAAATCAATTAATATCCCCCTTCTGTATTTCTGTAATTTTCCATAGAGAGTTCTGTTTTCTTCGCTTCTAACTGACGATGATTTTAAAGAGGAAATTTTAGAACCTGCTCTCCCTTTTTCCCTAAAGCATGGATGGTTTTTGGAATGATATAAGGGGTAGCAGTACTCCGGTGTCGCCCCAAAAGCTAATCCACGGAGAACCCCTCTATCGAGGGTTTAACTAATTGATTATTAACGAATAGTCCGACATCTAAATTTTTTCTTGACAGAAAGCATTGAGTTCTTGTATAAACGAATCTGTCTGACAAATACATATATTGGATTGCCCTTCCTTAACGACTCTCATGATTGATCAAACCGAATTAATTTTTAATCCCATCAAGAGCAGAAGAACTTTTGAAGAGGTTTCTAACGAGATAAAGAGATTAATTTTTCAGGGGATTCTGAAACCCGGAGATAGGTTGCCTTCAGAAAGTGAACTTGCTCGCCGGTTTAGTGTGGGCCGCCAAACTATTCGTGAGGGGTTGCGCCTTCTGGAGCTATCCGGCTTCATCACAGTACAAAAAGGGAGTACCGGTGGATCACTAATACGGGACACGATTTTAAATAGAATTAGTGGTTTATTTTTAGACGCCATCCAGATGAAGAACATTTCAGTCGATGAACTAACATTAGCGCGGGTCGAAATTGAAAGGGTGGTATTAAATCACACAATAAAAAACATCGAGGACTTAGACCTAAAGAATCTTCAAGAGAATATCCTTCAAGCGAAAAAGATGGTGGAGAATCACATTCCTGCCTTTGATCAGAATATTCAGTTTCATAAATTGTTAGCGAAGGCATCCAAGAACCCTGTATTTGTTATCGTGGTGGAGGCGATTATGGCTGTTGTGGCCCATTTTCTCAGTGGCTATGAAAAAGATGTAGAAGGATCAAGGAAGGTCGCCCTGCTTCATCAAGATATTGTGAATGCAATCATAGAAGGAAACAGAGACGAAGCAATAAGATTGCTTGAAGAGGACTTGCAACAATTAAAAAGGGTTCTTTAAGCGACTGCTTAAAATAAGCATTTCACTTATATTTGCGAACGAATTTTTGTAAGACTATTTAAGACTGGGGGGATGGTCAAATGAGAGAGATGAGAACCACTGAGAGCTTAATCATCACTGTGTCGCCGGGAAGTAACTTCCAAGGCAAAGAGGCAAACCCGGCAATTCCTTATTCACCCGAAGAAATAGCTGAGTCAGTATATGAATCGTGGAATGAAGGGGCAGCTATAGCTCACATTCACTGTCGAGACAACACCAGTCTTCCAACCAATGACCCCGTTATATTTCGCGAGGTGGATGAGCGGATTAGGGGAAAAAATTGCGATATTATCATTCAGCACAGTACTGCGCTAGCATTAAAGCCTGGTACAACCATTGATGATGGGATGAAATCAATTGAAGCCGACCCAGAGATGGCAACCTTAAGCATGGGGGTCGGTGTTCTCCTCTATAAAGGTCAGGCCAGAATTACAGCTCGGAGTCGTTACTGGATTGAAGATCAAGCCAAACTCATGATGAGCAAAGGAATCAAGCCCGAGTTGGAAGTCTACAATATGGTTATGATGGAAGATGTGTACGATTTGGTGGAGAAGGGCCTTGTAGCGAAACCCTATTGGATTAGTTTTATCATGGGTATGCACAGAGTGAATCAAAACGCCATTAGGTATACGCCGAAAGCATTAATGTATCAAATTGAGGCATTGCCAATGAACAGTATGTTCAGTGTTATCGGGATTGGCCATGACCAACTCCCTGCGACAACTTTATCGATTCTTTTGGGAGGCCATTGTCGCGTTGGCTTTGAGGATAATATTTATTACAAAAAGGGGGAATTAGCTAAAAGCAATGCGCAGCTGGTGGCGAGAGCTGCGGGCATTGGAAAAGAACTGGGGTGCAAGATTGCTACACCAAAGGAAGCACGGCAAATGCTAGGTATCCCTCCTTTGGAGGAATCAAATAGGTAGGTGATACCCAACCTATGTGGGGCTCAGGAAAGGACCAATCCGAGGACTATCTGAACAAACTTTATGGATGGAGTCAGAGAGGAGTCACAGAAAATGAAGATTGATATCTATCCACATATCCTGCCGGTCAAGTATAAGGAAGCACTTTACAGAAAAGTTAGTGGAAGTTTCTATTTGAGAGACGTTAACGATGCTACTCCTACCCTATGGGATTTAGATGCCAGGTTTCGAATCATGGACGGGTACGAAGGGCTAATGCAAGTATTAACGGTTGCTTCCCCTCCGATTGAAGAAGCGGTGGGGGCAAAAGAGGCGGAAGAACTATCGAAAATAGCTAACGATGAAATGGCAAAGCTGGTAAACAAATATCCCGACCGTTTCCCAGCCGCGGTCGCTTGTCTACCTATGAACGATATGGATGCCGCCTTAAAAGAAGCGGAAAGAACGATCAAGGGGCTTGGCTTCAAAGGAGTTCAAGTATACACACCAACGAATGATAAGCCTTTGGACGTTAAAGAATTGATGCCCCTTTACGAAAAGATGGCTCTATATGATCTGCCGATATGGATCCACCCTTCTAGAGGGAGAACCACCCCGGATTACAGAACAGAGGATCATTCTAAGTATTGGATATTCAGTATGTTTGGATGGCCTTACGAAACGACGGCTGCAATGACCCGACTCGTCTTCAGCGGCGTATTGCAGAAATACCCAAACCTTAAATTCATTACCCACCATTGCGGAGGGATGATTCCTTTTTTTGTTGAAAGAATCATTGGGGGACAGGATTATGCAGAAGTGTGCCTTAAGGCTAAGTTTAAGCAAGGTTTGACTAAGCCTCCTATAGAGTACTTTCGCATGTTTTATGCTGACACCGCCATTTATGGGCATACTCCAGGATTAATGTGCGGCTATTCTTTTTTTGGCCCCAAGCATTTGCTGTTCGGCACGGATATGCCGTATGACAGCGAGGACGGGAACAGGTATACAAGAGATACGATTGCCTCAATCGAAAGGATGGAGATACCAAACTCAGAAAAGACAATGATTTTTGAAGGGAATGCAAAGCGTCTTCTGCATCTCTAAGCACGAGCCAGAGTTCAAGAGACAGACTGAAGGGAGAATTCCGAATTGGGGTCGCTGGACGGTATTAAAGTCTTAGATTTGTCTCGCTTCCAGGCTTGCCCATTATGCGGCATGATATTAGGGGACATGGGAGCCGACGTCATCAGGATCGAAGAACCCAGGGGAGCCCCAGATAGAACGTGGGGTCAACTTGGCCCCGACGGGGAGACTCTTTTATATAAGCTCATCGCAAGAAACAAGAAGAGCGTTACGTTGAGTCTGAATACCTCCGAAGGGAAAGAGATCTTCCGAGAGCTAGTGAAACTTTCGGACATCATCCTTCACAATTTTACCCCTGGTGCTCCCGTAGCGTCAGAGGTGAACTATGAGCGCCTCAAAAAAATCAATCCCTCCATCATCACGGTGGCACTGTCAGGTTATGGCCAAAGTGGACCGGATGCGGAGAATCCCTGTTTTGATGCCGTTGCTCAGGCAAGGTCCGGAGGCATGATCCTAACAGGGTTTCCTGGCGATCCCCCTTTGAAGACAACCGTTACGTACATAGATATTAGCACCGGTTTATTCGCAACCACGGGGGTGCTGTTAGCCCTTTACCACAGGGAAAAAACGGGAAAAGGACAGGCCATTGACGTTTCATTGTTCGATACGGCAGTTTTCGCGACCCAAGCATTGGGTGCTCTCCTGCTTTATGAGACATATGGCGAAGTCCGGAAGCAAGTTGGAAACCGAGGCTTTCATTCATATATTGGGTGCTTCGAGGTTAAAGATGGATGGGTCCTCGTTGCTCCTGCCACGAATACGATCTGGAAGAGATTTGTACAGAAAATTGGGAAAGAAGAGATGGCAAATGACCCAAGATTTGCGAGCGATATGGATCGTTTTCACAACGCTTCTCTTATAGACCCGGTGGTTCGGGAATGGGTTACCCCTAAGACCGTTGATGAAGTGGTTCATTCAATGCAGGAGGCACGTGTCCCTTGTAGCATCATAAATAGTGTAGATAAATTGGTTAGTGATCCCCAGGTGAAAGCTAGGGAGATGATAAGATATATTGATTACCCTCTGTTAGGAAAAATTCCTGTACCAGGTATCCCTATTAAGCTTTCTTTAACTCCAGGTAATATTAAGAGTGCTGCACCCAGACTGGGAGAGCATAACGAAGAAATATATTGTGGGCTTCTCGGTTTTACTTCTGAAAAAGTATCGAGGTTAAGAAAAAGAGGCATAATTTAACGCCAAGCTCAAGGGAAGTGTAAAAAAAAGCCTAGTATAGGCATCCATAAAAGGAGACAATATGTACGTCATTGGAATCGACGTTGGAGGCACCTTTACCGATGCGGTTGCTATTGAATCTGAAGGTGGTTTTAGCAAGAGGATTTTTCGTGGCAAGGCTGCTACAACTCCTCAGAACCTAACGCAGGGTTTCTTTAATTCGCTTGAGGATCTTGCCAATCAGATCGGGATTACTTGCAGTGAGCTACTCAGCCAAACTTTATTCATTGGCCACGGAACCACCGTAGGTACAAATGCGTTGATCACGCGGAGAGGCGCGAAAGTGGGCCTTGTCACGACGAAAGGGTTTGAGGATACAACCCACATTCAGAGAGCGGTTGGGAAGATTGCCGGGCTTTCCGAGAGTGAGCGTAAGCATCGGACCATGATCAGGCAGCCCAAGCCGCTTGTATCCAAGCGATTGATCAGAGGCGTCGTAGAACGAATCGATTGTTTTGGTAAAGTGATTGTACCTATTGATGAGAAAAATATTAGAGCAGTAGTACGAGAACTCTTAGATCTCAAAGTTGAAGCGATCGCCGTATGTTTACTCTGGTCATTTCTCAACAGGAGCCATGAGCAGAAGATTAAGGATATCATTCTGGAGATGGCTCCAGATCTTACCGTTACACTTTCTTCAGAATTGATCCCTAAGATCCGAGAAAACGCAAGGTCGAACACCGTTATTATTAATGCGTATATCGATAGAATATGTAAGGAGTATTTTGAATCTGTTACGAAAGAACTTAAGAATAGGAAATTTCAGCATCACATGGCCTCCATGCAGGCTTTCGGTGGCGTGACGGATTGCAATAGAGTGGATAGCATATCGACGATTGATTCAGGGCCAGTGGGAGGAGTGATGGGGGCCAAGTTTTTAGGAAATCTTATGGGGTTGCAGAATATCATCACTACGGACATGGGAGGAACGAGCTTTGATGTAAGCGCAATCTATGAAGGGAACGAAATCATTGCTCGGGAATATTTTGGAGCTCCTGGGGTTCTTGCACGGTTTGAAACTTTAGTTCCCAGAGTCGACATTCGGAGTCTCGGTGCGGGTGGAGGGACGATCGCCCGGGTGGATCAGTCCTTAAAGACACTTAGGGTCGGTCCTATGAGTGCTGGGGCCATTCCGGGGCCGGTTTTTTATGATAGAGGGAATCAGGAGCCGACAGTTTCCGATATCGATCTTTTTCTTGGCTATCTAAACCCGGAGTACTTTCTGGGGGGTAGAATCAGAGTAAACAAAGAAATGTCAAGGGCGGCTATTCATCAGAAATTGGCAATGCCCATGGGTATCTCCGATGTGGAGGCCGCTTTAGGGGTATTCGACATTGTTAATAATATGATGAGCGATGCGATTCGTGGATATATGGTTGAAAAGGGATTTGATCCTAAAGATTTTATCGCCTTTGCCTTCGGGGGAGCGGGGCCGGTACATGCCTCTTCGTATGGAGAACTAACAGGAGTTAGCAAGACCGTCATCCTGAATATGGCTCCTACATTCTCTGCTTTTGGAATAGCCGTTTCAGATATCCTCCATAAGAAATCAATCTCCCTTGTGATGCCTGAACCGTTTGATGCGAAGAAAATTAACAGCACACTGTTAGCCTTAGAAGAGAAGGCTCTTGAGGATATGAGGGAAGAAGGGGTGAGTACTGAGAGGTCTGAAGTTGTTCATTCCATTGACGTCAAGTACGGTGGGCAGATTCATGAAATAACTGTTTCGATTCCGCGAAAACAGTGGAAGCAGGAAGAGGTCTCTCAGGAGATTAAGCGGATCTTTATGGATAAATATGAAATGATTTATGGAAAAGGGGCCGCATACACCAAAGGGGGTGTGGAAATTGTTGCTTTGAATGTCGACGTGATTGGCCGGCTTCCGAAGGTGTCGTTTCAATTAGACGAGCCTCAGGGGGGAAATGGAGCGAAAGCAATTAAAACTTATCGAGAGGCTTACTTCAAGGAAGCAAACGGTTTCGTGATGACGCCGATCTATGATATGCAATTGATTGGTCATGGTCATGAGATTCAGGGGCCTGCTATCATAGAAAGCCCTCAAACAACGGTTGTCATTCTTCCCCATCAGAAGGGTAGTGTAGACGGTTACAAGAATATCGTGATCGACTATGAGAAAGGAAGGTAGACCAATGAGCCAGTGTCAATGGGAACTGGGGATTGAAGGATTGATCCCTGGAATGTCTGATGATGAGGTGATTGAGAGGATTACGCTGGACGTTTTGCATCCTCTCCCCCGGGAACAGGTTGATCTCAACCCCATCGAGTACGAAATCAATGTCAACAGGATTAAAGCGATGCTCCGCGAAGGAAGCCTATCCCTGGCGCGAACTTCTGGCTCTCCAATTGTAACAGAATGCGGAGAGTATATGTTAGCCATTTTTGATAAGGATGGCCATGCGGTTTATGTAACCACAGGCGTTCTCCCTCACTTGGCCGGCACTGAGGGAGCAATCAAATGGATTCTATATCATTATAAATCTTATCCAGGCATCCATCCGGAAGATCAGTTCTTCCTCAATGATCCGTATATCATTGGGGCTCACACGAACGACTTGCTGATTACCAAACCCATTTTTTGGAAAGACGAAATTTTAGCGTGGGTTGCTAGCTTAACCCACACTGTAGAGGTAGGGGCCATGGAACCGGGAGCAACTGCCCATTCTACAGATATCTTTCAAGAAGGACTGAGAATACCTGGAATGAAGATCATTGAGAAAGGTGAACCCTCAACTCCATTCTTTAAGTTGCTAGAAAGAGGCGTTCGCGACCCTCAGCTTATGACCCTTGACAACGTTGCTAAAATTGCTGCCAATAATGTGGTTTCCAAAAGGATCGAGGAACTTGTAGCGAAGAAAGGGCCTAATTTTTTCAAACAGATTCTACGGAAGATGATCTATGACGGAGAAGATAAGAGTCGAGAACGGGTACAAGCTATTCCTGATGGAATATGGAGAGGGGTTACTTATGGAGATTTTGATGGCCTGAAGAGAGCCCTTTTTAAAGTTTATGTGACATGTGAAAAGAAAGGAGGTGAAATCTTCTTAGATTTTACAGGTACTTCTCCTCAAAATCCAGGACCGATTAACAGCTCCTTGCCTGGATCGATTGGGAATATTTTTTCGGTTTTTGTTTCTACGATGTTTTGGGACCTGATGTGGAACAGAGGGATCTTGGCGCCCGTGAAGATCATGTTACCCAAGGGAACTGTAGTTAATCCCAATTATCCCTGCCCAGTTAATGCATCGCCTCCCACGGCAAGCCCTATGATTGCCGGAGCAGTGACTCAGGTGGTCAGCCGGATGAGCATGGCGGCGGGATTTACAGAAGAGGTTTGTGCTCCTTGGGAGTCTAATTGGAACGGAGTGTTCATGGGTGGGATCAACCAACATAAGAGTCTACAGGGGACAATCACCATGGATGCCAATGGGGGCGGAACAGGAGCTACTCCAGTCTTAGACGGCGACGACACAGCAGCCTACATTTTGGCTCCAGGGGCTCTGATGGCAGACGTAGAAAGTTATGAGGCTAAAAACCCCCTTCTTTACCTCTTCCGGAGACAGCGTGAAGATTCAGGAGGGCACGGGAAGTTTCGGGGAGGCTGCGGAGGAGAGGCCGGAGTTCTTATTCATAATACCCAGACCTACAGAGTAGGATTCAGGGGGGTCGGAAAATACGTTACCCCCACTGTAGGGATTTTCGGAGGTTATCCTGCTGACTCAATCAAGAATGGGTTCATCTTTAAGTCTGGGGTCGATATGCTTTCCCCAGATATCTTTGGGAAGATAAAATCCTTCAAAGATCTGGAGAGTTTTGGTAATTTTAAAGAGATGACTCCCATGGCTGCAAGCACCCCGGTTAAAGATGGGGACCTTTACTACCTACGTTGGATGGGGGGAGGGGGGTATGGCGATCCGCTGGAACGGGATCCAGAACTTGTCGCTGTTGACGTGACGGAAATGAAGATCTCATTACAAATGGCTGAAAAGATTTATGGGGTCATGCTAACTCCAGAGAAAGGGGTTGATGAGAAAGAAACTCAAGAACGCAGGAGGGAGATTATTCGGGATCGGAAAAGGAGTTGGATCAATCCTTCTCACCAGCAGGATCATGGCACCAAACGAATGAATACCCATCGACATAAGAATCTCAATGAAGACGTAATCGGAAGGAGAGTTCGCATACATGAATATTTGATATTAGACCGGGGGGCAGAAGGCAATGAGGTGAGAATCAAGTGTTTGAAGTGCAATTTGGTTTTATGTAGTGCTTCTGAAAACTATAAAGAGTGGGTTCCATATATCGATAGAAATCCCGGGGAGATAAACCATCTTATGATTGACTCCGATCTGATGGTATACAGGGAATATTACTGCCCTCAGTGCGCCATACTTCTAGAGGTGGAGCCAATGGTTACTGGGGAATCGCCGCTATGGGATATACAGTTATCCCTTTAGCCCAAATTTCTCATAGGAGGTTATTATGGACAGATATACTAAATTTACCGTGGCTCCCTATGCGGGGCTAGAAGACGAAAAAATCTTTAAGCGCTATGGAGAAGAAATCTGCGACCTCAAAAGCACAGAAAAATGGGATATACCTGATAAGGTTATGATCAATGTAGCGATTACGGGTGCCTTTGCTAGCAGAAAGCAGAATCCCTATGTTCCGATCAGTCCAGAGGAAATCTATCGGGAATCGGAGAATTGCATCGAGGCAGGGGCCCGAGTCCTACACATGCATGTTCGAGAACCGAATGGATTACCGAGTGGAGACATGAATCTCTACCGCAAGGTCATCGAACCCTTGAAGAAGACCTATGGAGATGAAATCCTAATTGGTGGTTGTGCCCAGTTTGGTAGGACCTTTGCAGAGAAGATAGGGCCCGTCATAGAAGGTTTATTCGAAATCTCCGCTGTCAACCCTACCGTAACGCACATTGCAGGGACCGTTATTGGAAACACTCCTAAATTCATTCAACTTCAAGCCAAGGCCTATCAAGAGTGTGGCTGCAAAACAGAAATTGCCTTGTATGATACCGGAGATTTAACCAATGCCAAGACGTGGCTGATTGACACCGGTATCTTGGAGAGACCTTCGCCTTGGATCGTTCTACCCGCAATTCCGGGTTGCGCGGATATGCCAAACCCTCTCTCCATGGTAGAATTAATGGCATTCTTTTACCGTCGAATCAAAGAAGTTGATCCCCGAGGGACAATCACGATCTGCGCTGCCGGCAGGGCATCAAGCTATCTTGCCGTTTTAGGCCTTACGATGGGATTACATTTGCGAATCGGAATGGAGGATACTATTTTTAAATGGCCACACAGTGACGAAGTTATTGATAGCAATGCCAAACTCTTTCGCTCCATCAGTACCATCGCGAAAGAAATGGGCCGTCAAGTTGCAACAGCTGATGAATCTAGGGAAATACTTGGGATCAAGAAAAAAGGAGGTCACAGTAGTGTTGCCTTAAAAGAGAATCCAAGGTGATTTTGTAATGAGCACTATTCTGCTTGGCAGACCTTCCAAAGGGGTTTTTCATTGTCGACAAGGTGAGGAGAACGATCGCAATCCATATTTAAAAAGGAGGCTACTCATGAAGCACAGAAAGATGTCAGTGGGTCTTATTTGTATTTGTTTGCTCTTAGTATCCGCGTCAACAATTTCTGCTCAGGTTAAACCCAAGCCTATAAAAATAGGGTTTATGTATGATTTGACCGGTATGTTCTCCGCTATGGGAGTGGATACGCAAAATACCGTAAAGGTGGGAGTTGAATTGCTTAACAAAGAGGGAGGGATAAAGGGCCATCCAATAGAGTACGTCACATATGATGGCGAAAGCAACGCGACCAAGGCAGCATTGACAGCGAAGAAACTGATTGAGCTAGAAAAGGTCCATGTTGTACAGGGCAGCAATGGTACTGGAGTTGCCCTTGCCGTAGGACCCGTATGTGAACAGAATAAAGTGCCTTTTATAACTGCCACCGCAAGCGAGATCTTCGAAAATACACTGAAGCCCTATTGGAGCTTTAGAGTCACATGGAGAGGTTGGGAGATGGTTGATCTGGGGTTAGGAATGATTAAGAGACTTGACCCTAATGCGAAAAAAATAGCTATCCTATATCAGGGAGCAGCTTTCGGAAAACAGTTATATGAGAATGCCGAATACTTTGCACCCGAGAGAGGGTTTAAAATTGTGGCTGCGGAGAAATATGATCCAACCGGCACGGAATTTGGAGCCCAGATATCCAAAATAATGGCTGCCCAACCAGATGCTGTAGCCGTTTATTGTGCGGATATGGCGGGTCCTCTGGCCATGAAGCAGATGAGAGAGATGGGAATGAATAAAATTATTGTCTCAAACGGCGCAATTAATTTGAAGGCAATACGAGCGGCATTCAATTCCACATTCTCGATACCCCCTTATGTCTATATGGCTGGAAACAAGGCGGATGTTTGGTGGCAACTTCCCAAAGAGTCGGTAGAGTACAAGATAATAGAACCGATAGCCACGGTTTATGAAAGGACATTTAAGGACCGATATGGGGCGGTTCAACATCTGCCAATGGGTGGCCTTCTTATTCTTAAGGATGCCATCGGGCGGGCTCTCTCTGAAGACCCCAACCTTTTTGACCGTGATTTACAGGCAATTCGTACTGTAATCAGGGATAAGGTTGAGACAACCAAGAATTTAAACGTAGCTGGAGGCATATTCACGATGACGCCAAAAGATCATTGTGGAGTCATCCCTGGAACGCCCTTCGCCCCTTGTCATTGGGAGAATGGCAATCTCATTTATGACTCCAAATTGAGGGACATAAAACCTTTACCTGCGCCACCCGCGCCTAAGTAAAGCGATGGGTAAACCTTTGGCGTTTTGAGCACGGGCTTCCTTGCAAGCGGGGCATTATCCTCTTGGAAAACTTGCATGAAGTAGGTTTAAATCTTCCTAAATGCTTGCTGCCATGAATACCTGCCTTAGCAGGAATTCATGGCAGCTTTCCACGGACATTCTCGAAGGGTTAAGCGTAAACCCAAATCATTTGATAAAGAACTTAACCTAGAAGAAATGAACTACTCAAGGATGAGACTGTATATTTAGGATATGAAGGGGGGGTTCTTTATTGACATTACGAGATCAAATTCTGCAAGTTCTCATATCTGGAATCAGTAGTGGCTCAATTTATGCGATTATTGGCATTGCAATTGCTACAGTTTACAATGTGACAAAAATCTTCGATGTTTCTCAAGGACAATACATGATGCTTGGGGCCATGATGGTTTGTTTATTCCGCTCCTCCGGTTTCAGTGTAATCCTATCTATCGTGTTAGCTCTAGTCATTTCCATTATTGCCGGTCTGCTTATCTGGCGCATTCTCTTCTACAAATCATCACAGAAATTGCCTCACCTAACATCAATTATGATCACTTTCGGCGTAGCGATGTTTATCGAGGGAGTGGCGTATCTTTTTTTGGGAACCGATACGAGAACAACCCCTTATTATCTCAAGATCGCTCCAATTCGCATATTTAAGGCAACCGTAAGCCCTCAGGCGCCGATTATTTATGGTTGGCTACTAGTGACGGTATTGGGCCTTTTCTTTCTGTTCAATCGCACTCTACTGGGAAAGGGGCTAAGAGCCTGCCATGAACAACTTTTGGGAGCAAGATTGGTTGGCATCAATCCACGAAGTATGATGTATTTTTCTTTCTTCCTGGCAGTTCTTGTAGGAGTGGCTGGTGGGATTGTAACGGTCCCACTGACGGCGGCCTCTTATAGTATGGGATGGAATCTGGTAATAAAGGGTTTCTTAGCTGCCATCGTGGGCGGAATATCCAGCTTTCAGGGAGTGATTGTGGGAGGACTCATCCTAGGGCTTTTGGAATCATCTGCTGCGGGATTTATTTCCTCAAGTTACGCCTCGATTATTTCTTTGGCGATCTTCGTACTCGCCTTACTTTTCAGACCAACCGGATTAATGGGATCAGTGGAAAGTAAGGTATAGGGATATCGGGTTTATGCAGACAGCAACAGGGTATAGGAAATGGATATCATTTTTTCTCATAGGACTGATTTTGTGCCTTCTACCGTTGCTGCTTAGTCAATATCTTGTTAGTATTCTTATCTTTATAGGAATTTATGCCATCGTAGCCTTAGGGCTTGGCTTGCTTATTGGTTACGCCGGGCAACTCTCCTTGGGACATAATGCTTTCTATGGTATAGGAGGTTATACCTCGGCGATTCTCAGTTTCCGTTACGGCATCTCGCCTTGGTTTGGGATTCTCTCCGGAATGATTCTTACAGGTGTTGTCGCTTACGCCATAGGTAAACCCGTACTCCGCTTTCGAGGTCACATTTTGGTTATAGTCACTACAGCCATAGGATTAATTTTTTGGGGCCTTTTTGGTGAAATGGATTTCATCACTGGCGGGTATGACGGGTTTAGTCGCATTCCCACTCTTTCTATCGGTCGGTTATTCGCATTCACTAAAGATATTCATTACTATTATTTGGTTCTAGTGGTCTTGTGCATTGCCTTCATAATAGCACGGAATATTGCCAAATCAAAAATCGGGCGTGAGTTTCGCACCGTTGATATTGGTGGAGGTGGCAGCGAAGTGGCTGCGGAAATGCTGGGGGTGAATATTGGGAAGATTAAGGTCCAAGTGTTTGTTCTGTCTGCAGTCTATGCGAGTATTGGTGGTAGCTTATATGTTCATTATTTAACCCATATTGACCCCACTCCCTTCAATCTCTGGATGGGCTTTTTGTCGGTGATTATCGTCGTCATCGGAGGAGCAAGAAGCCTCTGGGGCCCTCTCGTAGGAGCTACTTTTTACTTCGGTTTAAAGGAATTAATAAGCTATGTTATCAGCTTGCTGATGCCAAAAACACAATCAGTAATTGTCGCCGGGGGAGAAGTTATAATTTTTAGTTTTCTTTTTGTTATCGTGTTAATGCTTCTCCCTGATGGGTTGGTAGGACTTCCGCGTGCCCTCTTTGGTCGTTGGATGAGAAATCAGAATAATTGATCCCGGGGATAAGCGCATCGGTACCAGTAGGCTTATGGATACCCAATATTTAGAATTAAAAAACATTTCAAAAGATTTCGGTGGCTTAAGGGCAATCAATCACCTTAGCCTTAATGTTGGCAAGGGAGAAGTTGTCTGCATCATCGGACCCAACGGAGCAGGGAAGACAACCCTTCTGAATCTGATTACAGGAGTTTTACCGATTTCTAGCGGTGAGATTTATTTTAAGGGGAAAAGAATAGACAGACTTCCGAGCTATCGTATCTGCAAATTGGGGATTAATAGAAGCTTCCAGGACGTGCAGCTCTTTACCCACATGTCTGTGATAGAAAATGTGATGGTAGGCTGTCATAATCGAATGCGGTCAACTTTTCCCGAGGTCATGTTCTCTCTAAGGCGAGTTAACAAAGAACATCAGGAGGCCTTCGAACGTGCAGTAGAAAAACTATCTTTGTTTAATTTGGACAAAAGAATCTATGATATGCCTTCGAATTTGGCGTTGAAGGATCGAAAGTTTTTGGGAATAGCTCGTGCTTTGGCCACCGAGCCCGAACTGCTGCTCCTAGATGAGCCAGTAGGAGGTCTATCGGTTGATGAGATAAAAGAGATCAGTGAAAAGATCTTAAAGATGCAGGAGGAAGGTTTAACCCTGTTGTTTATAGAGCATCGAATGGAATTGGTGAGAAGTGTGAGTGAACGCGTGATTGTTTTGGATTTCGGACAGAAGCTAGCGGAGGGCACGTTCGACGAAGTCCATGCAAATGAGCAGGTGATCAATGCATACCTAGGAAAAGAGGAAGAATAAAAGTCGTGACCTTGGATAGAGAAGAAAAGATTCTAGAAGTCAGCGATATCGTCGTCAGTTACGGTTCAATCGAAATTTTGCATGGCATTAGTTTGCATGTAAAAAGAGGGGAGATCGTCGCCCTTCTCGGTCCCAACTCAGCCGGGAAAACTACATTAATGTATGCCATCGCAGGTGTTTTGCCTATCCTTGCAGGTAGGATATTGTTTAATCGCCAGCCCATCCATAATTTGCCCCCTGAACAAGTTGCGAAACTGGACATAACTCTGATCCCAGAAGGTAGGTTGCTTTTTGGCAGAATGAAAATACTAGAAAACCTTGAGTTAGGGGCTTATCGTCTGCGTGGGAAGGAGAAAAAGGCGGAAATTAGAGGGAGGATTAATGAGGTGCTGAAGCTTTTTCCAGCCCTTCAAGAGAAAAAGGAAGATAAGGTATGGACACTTTCCGGCGGGCAACAACAAATGGTCGCGATTGGAAGAGGGCTTATGTCTCGACCAAAATTGCTTTTGCTCGACGAGCCTTCTTTGGGGTTGGCACCTATATTGGTCAGGGAATCAATGGAGACATTAGTAAGGTTAAAAGAACAAGGACTGAGTATCCTCATTTCAGAACAAAATTCTGCCGCGGCCCTAAGGATTGCTGATCGTGGGTACGTAATGGGAGATGGCCGAATTATCATGGAGGACTCCAGCAAGAATCTTGCTTCCGCAGACAAAATCAAGGCAGCCTATTTTGGTAATCTTAGTAAGTAATATCCTGTGTTTTGGAAAGACTGTAAAATGGTGTACATATGGAATTTAGATAGTCATATTCGAGGGACGATTGTTCCTTGGTTACGGGTTTGAAAGATATGGGCGCGACTAGAACCAAATTATTAGTTTAAATCTCATTAACCGAATATGCTTTAAGTTCTCCAAGTATTTATCGCACCTGAACTCTCTCAGAGTCTGCGCTTCTCTCCATTCCCGGCTGCAATATTGGCTATACTGCAAGGGAACATATTTGAGTATTTTTACAAGGTATTTCAGCCAGAGAAAGGAGTAGTAGGATGAAAGAACGGTTACCCACAAAATGGGATTGTGAAACTGAGGTCGCAGTAATAGGTGCCGGTGCAGCAGGGCCGGCTGTAGCAATATCGGCTCATTCTGCAGGAGCGAAGGTACTAATATTGGAAAGGATGCTTGAGCCAAGTGGTGACATGGCTCTGTCAGCAGGCATGGTTTATGCTGCTGATACCTCAATTCAAAAAGCACTTGGAATTGAAGACTCGTCAGATCGAATGTATAAATTGTATATTGCCGCTTGCCCAAAGGCGAAGGGTAAAGAAGCGGAGAAAATGAGGATGATTGCAGATGGCTCCGCTGAAGTTATTGAATGGCTAATAAGCCTGGGAGTCAAATTCCCTGCTGTAATTGGGGTGCCGGGTTTGATGTATGGTGGCCTTGAGCTTTTACCAGAATATGCTGCTCTAGTCCCACCTACACCGGGCGCTCATGCTTGTGAGGGGGGAGGTAAGGCTCTGCAGGCTGCATTAATTAAAGTAGTTAAGGAACGAGGGATCCAATTTCTGACCGAGACAAGGGCTCGTGAGTTGATAGCAAATGCCCAAGGAGAAATAATCGGTATTAAGGCTGAGAACAAAGGGAAAGCGCTATACATTAAAACTAAGAGGAGCGTGGTTATATGCTGTGGTCATTTCTCACATAATAAGGACTTAATAGAAAGGTATGTTCCAGAATATGTAAATTTTCCCACATTCACAGCTCCTGGCTTAGAAGGTGACGGTATTTTGATGGCGCAAATGCACGGCGCTGCTGTCGCAAATATTAGTGACTTTAGAGTCAACATAGGTATGCCATATAAGCCTGGAAGAGCACTTTTGGTGGTTCGCTGGTGTCCTTGCATTTTGGTAAATAAAAAGGGAAAAAGATTCATTAACGACCATGCAGGATATGGCCCTTTAGCTAAAGCAATTACTGAACAAGAGGACAGTGTGTGCTTCGTAATCTTCGACAACAACGCAAGGAAAACGGGTGCTGGTAACCTCCTTCAACCTCCTCTAAGTGGTGATTTAGGTCTCGAAATCAAACAGGAGCTGGTAAAAACAGCATCCACCATTAGGGAACTAGCCAAGGAAATAGGTGTGGATCTTGCGACATTCGAAGCCACTGTTTCCGCTTACAATGAAAACGCGAGATTAGGAAAAGACCCAGAATTTGGTTCCACCCACTTCGTTGAACCGATTCTCAATCCACCCTTCTATGCTATTAAATGCGTGCCAGCCATTGGCTCACCAACAGGTGGCTTGGAAACCAATCTCCAGGCACAGGTTTTAAATGTCCTTGGCAAACCTATTCCAAGGTTATACGCAGTAGGTACTGTGGCGAGCCTTTACCCAGGATATCCTGGGTCAGGGTCCCATATGGCCAGCATTTTTGTTTTCGGCCGTATAGCGGGAAGAAACGCTGCAGAGGAGCCGTTAAGTTCAAAGAATAGGTGAAAAATACCAGATTTGCGCAGAAGTTCAATCCACGTGAAGTAAGATTTTTTAGATAGAATTTTAGTTTGCTCCAACTTTTTACTAACATTTTACTGGATTGTTGGAAGGTGGCAAAAATGAGAAAAGAATTTAGTATGTTACTTCAGCAAATACAAATAGGACCGTTAAGGTTAAAGAATCGAATAGTGAGGAGCCCTATGTTGAGTGGTACCGCAAGTGCGAATGGAGAAGTAACAGACCGGCTAATTGAGCACTACGCATATGCGGCGAGCGGTGGACCTGCAATGATCGTAGTTGAGGTTACAGCAGTGGCCGACCGTTATGGAATTCCAGAAGGGCAACTGCGAATTGACGATGTGAAATTCATGCGTGGCCTACACAGGTTAGTTGAAGCTATTCATTTAAATGATGTAGCATGCGAAATTCAGCTTCATTGCCATGGAGCTTTCGGCAGAGACTCCATATCGCCATCTGGCGTAGCATGTTACGGACTAGGGAGGGCGACGTACGTTCAACCAAGAGTACTAAGTCTTGCAGAGGTAGAGGAGATAAGAGACCTTTTTATTGCGGCCGCCGCGAGAGCTAAAGATTTAGAATGCGAGGGGGTGGTTCTACATGGATCAACCTCTTACTTACTTCAGCAATGGGTTTCCCCCCATACGAATAAAAGAACGGATAGATTTGGCGGGAGCTTCGAAAATCGTATAACACTTCCGCTAGAGATAGTACGGGGGATCCGACAAAAGTGTGGGCCTTCATTTATTATAGGCTACTCAATGGTCATCGACGAACTTTTGCCTGATGGGATAACGATGGAGGAGTCGCTTGCTTTTGCAAAGGCACTTGAAGAAGAGGGAGTGGATCATATCGATTTAATGGTTGGTACATATGAAACGGGTAGCTTAGAAAAAGGAATAGGACGCAGCAATAGGCAACCAAAGGGCCTTTTTGATAAAGCAGAAATATTCAAGAGTCAAGTCAACATGAGGGTTTTTGCTCGATGCATGGGAGAACATGATCCCAACAAGTGGGAGCAGGCACTTGAAAAAGGGCAATGTGACGTGATTTTAGCTGGTAGGCCATTGCTTAGCGATCCAGAGTTGCCTAAGAAGGTTATTGAAGGTAGACTTGATGATGTTCGCCTATGCATAAGATGCGCCCAATGTTATGAGACAGGAGTGATTAAGCCGTATCAGGTTGCTTGTTCCGTGAATCCGGAATTAGGGAGAGAAAGAGATTACGCCGTGAACTACATAACATCACATCCAAAACGGATTCTGGTCATAGGAGGTGGACCTGGAGGTTTGGAGGCAGCCAGGGTAACTGCGCTTCGAGGTCATCAAGTGACGCTCATGGAAAAAGAATCTGAACTGGGTGGCAATGCAAGGATTGCAGCTCTCCCTACAGGGAAAGAGGAGATTAAAACTTACTTCATTGATTGGTTGGAACGTCAGTGCAAGAAGGTGGGTGTTAACGTGGAACTAAACAAGGAGGTCTCAGCGGCACTTGTGAAACAATTAGCCCCTGATGTTGTAATCGTTGCCACGGGATCTATACCCCTCATCCCACCTATCCCAGGGATAGACAAGCCGTTTGTGGTTATAGCATCAGATGTTTTAACCGGAAAGGCACATATAGGAAAAAATGTTGTTGTAGTTGGGGGTGGGCTAGTGGGGGTTGAAACGGCAGATTTTATCGCGGAGAATAATCTTGCCAACAGTATAACCATAATTGAAATGTTGCCTGTACTTGCTACCGATATGCCTGCAATGCCAAGGACTTATATGTTACAAGTTTTATTGCCCCGTCATGGAGTGAAGGTGTTTACCAATATGCAGGTTCAGGAGATTACAGATCAAACCTTAATAGTCTTGGACAAAAGTTGGAAGAAGTACAAGTTTGAAGCTGATACAGTCGTTAATTCTCTTGGATACGTTTCAAACACCACTCTGATCGAAGCATTAAGGAACAAGGTTTCGCAGCTATATATGGTTGGAGATTGCGTGCGGCCTAGTAATATACTTCATGCTGTCCATGAAGCCGCATACATAGCGCGAAAAATTTGAAAGTCAATAATGAGGAGTTGATGTTTCCAGAACAAAATACTTTATCAAGGAGTGCAAAGATGGTAGTTTTTGAAAGCAAAGACTTATATTAGGTTTGAATCTATTTAAAACTGCGATTAATAATGACAAAAATTCTTACAAAATAATGAAACTTGTTCCTCTTCTCGTCTTCTGGTGTCTCTGGTTCCTTAACTTTTCAACCCGGACTGTCCTTGCACCCATTCTTCCCTTGATTGAAGATAACCTTTCTCTCTCTCACGGGGAGACTGGAGGTCTCTTAATTTCTCTGTCAATTGGCTACAGCATCGCGTTATTAGCGGCGGGTCGTTTTGCTCCTGTATGGGGATATAAAAAAACGGTGTCTATTGGTTTTGTGTGTGGTGGCCTTGTCCTATTTGGACTTCAGCGTGCAGAGAGCTATATTGCTTTCCACATCCTCTTTATACTTCTTGGCCTTGCGACGGGAACTTATTTTCCATCCGTATTTCCTATCATTACAGAGACCTATAATCAAAAACACTGGGGAAAGGTCCTTGGATTTCATGACACTGCAGCCAGCTTCTCAATTTTTTCTGTCCCCATTCTTGTTGCCTTCGCCTTGCAGTTTTTCACATGGAGAGGTCTCTTCCTTTTCTTGGGGACCGCCTCTTTGTTTTTGCCTATCTGTTTCTGGAAGGTGTCTATCGAACCGAAGCAGGAGAGGCTTGGCCAGGGAAGTCAGTATATTGATTTATTCAAAAGGAAAACGATCTGGATCATGGGTCTTTTGTACATATTCGCTGTATCAGCCTCCGTAGGGGTCTATTCTATCCTTCCCCTCTATTTGGTAAAAGAACGAGGTATGGAGTTGAATTTTGCGAACACCTTATTTGGTATCTCCCGTGTAGGTGGTATTCTAGCCTCTGTCTTCGCCGGTTTCTTGGCTGATCTATATGGATACCGTAAAATGCTTGTGATTAGCCTGTTTACGACCGGAATAAGCACCATTGTTCTCTCATTCTCTTCAACACTGTCTTGGATTACAATCACACTTATCCTTCAGGCAACCCTTGCCACAGGTTTTTTTGCTGTAGCTCTGGCAACCATCTCGAAACTGACTCCCTTTTTTGAACGCTCGAAAGCCATTGGAGTCATCGTATCAATTGGGATGGTTTTCGGAATGGGGATTGTTCCCTTCCTTCTTGGTGTAATAGCAGATAATTCAAGCTTCCAAAGAGGGATCTTGTGGCTCGGAATCGTAACGACTTTGTCCCCTTTAGCGGTAGCACTTTTAGGAGAAAAGTAGGAGAATGGCGAAAAATCCTTTCGGGGTTGCAATACTTGGGTAATTACTTGAACGGTATAACTCACTGAAGGAACGTGATATAACGAAGACGCCGATGGTACTATCTCCACTAGTTCTATCTTTTCTATCTATGTTAAATTTCTCGGCTCCTCAAAAATGCCATTAAAAAGGCACCGATCAAGGTGGCGAACGCTCCAGACCAAACGACCGGCGGAACGTTCTAGTTATATCCGCTAAATAGCCAGTCAAAACTGGACTTATCATCGTGCCGGCTAATTAGCTTGGGTTTACCGAACCCTCTCTTTGTAAAAAGTAAAGAGAGGGGACTGCTGCTACAAAAGACCATCTTCTTGAGCACTTCCCTTATCGCTTGCTAATACTTTCCCCTCACCCAAACGTCTCTTTAAGGAAGGCTCGTTTCCTTTACTTTGGAAGGTGGTTAAATCTTGGCTTTAGCCCAACAGTCTCTCTATATTCGTTCGGTGTCATCATTTCTCTTCCCAGCAGTCGGGCGATCGCAATGGCATCTCGCAACTCATCGGCATTGTTTTTAATTTTCTCGTCTTTGTGAGGGTATTTCCAGACCGTATCCTCCATGCCCATTCTAATATTGATTCCCAATAACAGGCCAAGAGTGGTCAAATACCTTGTTGCTCTCCCCGCAGCACAAAGCGTGATGAAGGCTCCAGGATCAACTTCCTTTATTGACTCAATAAGCTGAACAAGTCCTCGGGCCATAGATCTCTCATTCGGCATATATTCACATAGAAAGCCAGGCGCTGAACGGGACGGACATGCCGGCAGGACTATCCAGAGATTAGGGTTTGGCATGAGCCCAGTTTGGATGAAAAACCGTTGGGCAAGATCAACTTCCGTGTTCACATGGACGACTATCTCTCCCTTGAGGCCATGCTTCTTAATAAGTGGAATGACCATTCCGTTATATGTGGGAGAACCCTTAGGATGAACATAAGTGAGTTCAGCTAAACCGCTAATGATCGGTAACATCTGTTGCTGGAAGGTTCCCCGAAGGCAATTTATATGAGGAACCATTTTTTCTCGACCGTACTTTTCAAGAAGCGAATTAACAACGTACAAATAGGATTCACCGATCGGTATCTCCTTTCCATCCTTTGTAAGGCAGGCTCTTAAATCAAAGTCGAAGTGAACTACTGAAGCACCTACCTCGATAACCGCTGCACCTTGGTCATGAATGTCATCCAGGTTCCGTGGCTGATTGGGATTTGCGTTATGAAGACGAGCCCCTCCACCTGAGATAGCACACTGAATGCAAACTTTATCTGGGATCTTCCACTTAGGTTGGACTTCGGCGACTGTATCCTCAGCGAGTTCCTCCTGAGTATAATTGTTCCAACGGAAATCCTTATATTTTTCCCAGTCGATTTTCTCAACCATTTCTTCCCCTTTATGGCTCTTGTTGTTTTTACCCATATAAACCTCCTCTTGTGATAATTTTATCTCCTTTATACGAGTTTCCTTGGAGGGATTGGATCCACTTCCAACAGGATAGCACATATAGGACAGTAATATTTTCGGTAGATCATCCACTCCGGATTAATCACTGTATGCTCTCCGCTGGGTTTCTATTAATGTATGAACGAATTTTAACTAAAGATTCAACTGCATTTCTCCTGTTTCAAAATAATGGTTTTCAGAATTAGGATTTCTTTGTGTAAATCAATTGCATCATCCGTGGCAATAAAAACAAAGCTTTCTCAACATTGAATTGTTACCTTCAGCATTTTTATGCCATCTTCCACAAAATTATTTCCCCTTTATTTTCCAGAATATACATATCATTCTTTTTGTACCAAAAGTTCAAGACTTTAGTTATTAAATAGATTTTCTAAATTGCCAACTTGGCTATTTCCTTCAAGTTTTGACCAAGGATCCATTCTTTCTCATTGTCGGGTATGTTCAAGTCTTGAATAGAAGAGACTGATCGTTCAATATCGCCGATGACATGCGGGTAATCTGAACCTAGGATCAAATGCTTGGGACCATGGAAGGCATAAGCACACATTAGGGCTGGGGGATGGAATGAAACAGTATCTAAGTATATCTTCCTTAAATAATTCTTAGGAGAATCCTGAATGTTCACTTTACACTCTGGGTAGGCTTGGAAGCAGTTTTCTATCCGTTCAATGAGATAGGGAATAGCGCCGCCCAGGTGAGAGATAATGATTTTTAGATTAGGAAAATCCGCAAGTATGCCACCCATAATGATTCGGACCGTTGCTAGACAAAGATCCATTTCGAACCCAATCATGGGGGCAAGTCGATAATCATTCATCGCATCATTTCCTGCTGGGGTCATCGGATGGATTAGGATGGGAATATTCATTTCAGCGATATAGGAGAAAAAGGATCTAAACTCAAGACTGTCTAAAGGTCTTCCATCAATGTTAGAGCCAAGAATTATGCCCTTGGCTCCAAGTGCCTCAACCGCACGGTTCAACTCTACAATAGCACCTTCCTTTGCCTTTAAAGGGATCGTTGCGAAAAAAGCAAATCGATTTGGGTGCTTTTTTGAAATTTTGGAGAGCTCCTCATTCACCATCTGAGCAAAAGCGATTCCCTCCTCCGGAGGAAAGGCATCAACGCTTGGAATGGAGAGGGAAAGGATCTGCATATCGATCCCGGCTTTGGCCATATCTTTGAGCCTTAGTTCCACATTATTCATTGGAGGCGTGATGGTGACCACCCTGGTTCCTTTATGGACGATAATATTTCTGCCGACTTCATCACGGATAATCCGGAGGTTTGGAATAATTCCCTTTTTTAACTCCTCTAAAAAAGCCTGTGGATAGTAGTGGCTATGGATATCTATCTTCATTTTAGTCTCCGCTCATAATTTTTTAGCTATTACTTTTTTCTCTAGCATCTTTTTTCCTTAATGAAGAAAGCCGCTTTTCAATCCTCATCAGGTGCTTTCCCATCAGTTCAACCCATTGCCGGTCCCTCCTTTTCTAAGCTGTCTTAAAATCAAACGATGATCTTCTAAGACTTTCTTAGACTGAGATTGTGTGGGCTGCAGTTTCACCAAAAACTCGGAAACAATTTTCATCACTGATTCCATAAGTATATGGAACACTTCATTGCCGGTAGCCCGACTAAGAATTAAATGGAACTCCACGTTTTCCTTGGTGGCAGGTTCTCCGCAGGCTAACCGCTCCTCTGCCCTTTGGATCGAATCCTCCAGGGCAACTAGATCTTGCTCTACCTTCCGGTCCACGGCATAAGCAAGAATAATCTTTTCCAACTCTGTTCTGACTTCCGTAATATCCTTAATCGATATATTTCGGAGTCCAATGATATTGGGGATGGAGGTAGAGACTTTTTCTGTGCTTAGATCAGAAACGAATATTCCACCTTTACTTCCCTTTTTCACCCTTGCTAAGCCTGAAGATTCTAAGACCCTCAGCGCTTCCTGGACTGCTGAGCGCCAAACTGGCTTGCCAGTTTCTTTTCAGAGGGGAGACGTTCCCCAGGACTGGGGGACCCCTCTATAATAACTTCTCGAATTTTGTCAGCGATTTCTTCGAAAGTCCGACGGTTCTAAATAGGACTGAACTTCATAATATCATACCTTTTGCGCAAAATATATCCAGCTTCTTTTTTTGTCAAGAAAAAAATGAAGGTTTGTCTGGAATTTGTTGTCTTATGAGTCTTTGGAAGATTCTTTTTTTGATTTTTTTCTACACCAATTAAGACGTTTCGATACTAAGAATAACGAACAGAACCAACAGACTGGACCGATCAAAGGGAAACGACGTTAAAGAGGGTGTGGGATAACATCAAGAAGAAGGCTGGCATCGTCAAATCGTTTAGGTTGTACGATGCCTCAAGGCATTCTTTTGGAAGCCAATTGATTGATAAAGGAGCAAATCCTTACCGCGTATCCAAACTGATGGGGCACTCCTCCGTCAAAACCACGGAGAAGTATTACCTCTACAACGAAATAAAGAGCCTCAGAACAGACTTAGAGAAGTTATCTTTAAAAAATGTCGCTACTGTCTCCGGAGCGTCGTCGGAACCCATCCGCAAATCCGGATGAAGCAGCTATCCCTCACGCACAAGTCCCCAATGGAAGGCGGGATGCTGGTGGAAGAGTTCCCGGCGTTTACAAATCTTCGCTCTGAGGCAACTCTTGAGGTCAACGAGTCGAGTAGCCCAGGGGAATTTCACCCCCAGGCCCTCACAGATCCGGACGTGACAGTCTCCCGTCATCCGGCTCTTATCATCCAGTTGCCGTCTCCAGCAACGTTGCCTTACCCCTTGGCTCCTCCCATTTCTGGTTGATCAAACAGTAAGGCCAGATGATCCAACCCCTTCGCTCCATCCCCATTACAGAGACTTCAACACTACTACGAGTTGGTCCGCCCCTGTGCCC
>Ga0214473_10001897_pt1 | contig 26541 bp, 25 predicted proteins | sample RVTome_7_FD_203509 | JGI IMG/M metagenome (GOLD analysis project Ga0214473, IMG submission 203509) | Soil microbial communities from uranium-contaminated site in the Upper Colorado River Basin, Wyoming, United States - RVT98D197 | ecosystem: Environmental > Terrestrial > Soil > Contaminated >...
CTCCTCCGAAAGCTCCCGCGTAACGGTCCCGCCGCCCGCCTGCGGCTCGATCACGAGCTCCTTGCGCATCACGTCGCGGGCGAGGATCGCCAGGTCGCTCTTGTTGACCACGTAGCGGTCCGGAGACACCGAGCCCGAGACGACCGACTCGCCGAGGCCGAACGAGCCCTCGATGATCAGCCTGTCCTCGGCGCCCGAGGCGGGATCGATCGTGAACATCACCCCGGCCCGTGTGGCGAGGATCTGGCGCTGGACGACCACGGCGATGTCCATGTCCGCCTGGCCGAAGCCGCGCTTGGCGCGGTAGTAGATCGTCCGGGCGCCGAACAGCGACGACCAGCAGCGGCGCACCGCGTCGACCACCGCATCGGGGCCGCGGACGTTGAGGAAGGTCTCGTTCATGCCAGCGAAGGAGGCCGACTCGGTGTCCTCGGCGGTCGCCGAGGAACGCACCGCGACCGGCGCCTCGGGGTCGTCCGCGGCGAGCTCGCGGTAGGCGTCCGCGATCGCTTCGGCGAGCCAATCCGGAATCGGCTCGGCCTCGACCATCTCGCGCACGGCGCTTGCCGCCGCATCCAGCTCGGAGGTGTCCTCCACGTCGAGCTCGGCGAGTCGGGCCTCGATCCGATCCCGGAGGCCGCCCCCGTCGCAGAAAGCGGCGTACGCCGGGGCGCCGACCACGTACCCGGGCGGCACCGGGAGCCCGGCGGCCGTCAGCTCGCCGAGGTTGGCGCCCTTGCCGCCCGCGTAGGGAACGTCCTCCGCGCGAGACAGCTCCGAGAAGCGCCGAACCGGCGCGACGCGGCCCTCGTCGGAGCGAATCGAAGCCGCCTCGGTCGGGATCATCGCGGTGCCTCCTCCTCGATCGTGGGCATCGGCGGCAGCCTAGTCCTCCCGGGCACGGCTGCATCCGCCGCAATCACCCGGAGTCGGTCCGTACTTTGCCGTGCGAGCAACACGCGTTCCTCCCGATGCGCCTCGCCCTGCGGCCGCCTAGCGTGCCGCCCCACGATGCACGTGGCCACCGACACGGACGTGGGAGAGCCGCCCCTCAGCGAGGGAAAGTGCCCAGTCGTGGAGACGGAGGGACTCGCGCGCCGCTATGAGGTGGGCGGGGTCACCGTCTCCGCGCTCGAGGACGTGACGCTGCGGATCAAGCCGCGGGAGTTCATCGTCGTGCTGGGGCCGTCGGGAAGCGGAAAGACCACGTTCCTGAATCTTCTCGGGGCGCTCGACTCGCCGACCGCGGGGCGTATCTCCGTGGCCGGGCGCGACATCGGCCGCGCGTCGCGACGCGAGCTGACGCGCTTCCGCCGCGAGGTCGTCGGGTTCATCTTTCAGAGCTTCAACCTGTTCCCGGAGCTGACGGCGCTCGAGAACGTCGAGTTCGGATTCGACGTCGGCCACCTGCGAGGCGGGCGTGAGCGAGCGCGCGAGACGCTGGACCGGGTCGGGCTCGGTGCGCGCGTCGACCACTTTCCGCACGAGCTGTCGGGCGGTGAGCAGCAGCGTGTGGCGATCGCCCGGGCGTTAGTCGCCGGCAAGCCCCTGCTGCTGGCGGACGAGCCGACCGGCGAGCTCGACTTCCGAACGGGGATCCAGATCCTCGAGCTGCTCCACGAGCAGACCCACGATCTCGACACCACGGTTCTCGTCGTCACTCACAATCGTGAGATCTCCCGCGTCGCGCACCGCGTAATCGAGCTGTCCAGCGGGCGAGTCGTCTCCGACCGCCCCAACGATCGTCCCGCCGACATCTCCGAGCTGCGCTGGTAGTCGATGCGTGCGGCGGGGTTCTGGTTGCGGTGGTCGTGGCGGGACCTCCGCCGCCGGTGGGTGCTCGTTCTCGCGATCGCGCTGCTGATCGCGATCGGGAGCGGGACGTACGCCGGGTTCGGCAGCGTGTCGATCTGGCGCAAGGACTCGAACGACAAGAGCTTCGCGCTGCTCAACTCCCACGACGTGCGAGTGACGCTGAGCGAGGGCAGCTACACGCGGCAGGGCGAGCTGGAGCGAGCGCTGCGCTCGATCCGCGACAGCAGCGCGGTGCGGCAGGCACAGGAGCGGCTCGTGATTCCGACCCAGGTCGATGCCTCCACGGGCTCGAGCGCGGTCCTGGCCCCGGGGCGGATCGTCGGCATCGACGTCTCAGGGCCCGGGGCGGCGATCGACCGCGTGTTCGTGGAGCGCGGTCGCGGTCTGCGCCCCAACGAGGACGGCCGTTCGGTGGCGGTGCTGGAGTCGGGCTTCGCCGAGGAGAACGATCTCCCGGTCCGTGGTGCGCTGCGGATCTCGTCGGACGCGAAGCTGCGCTACGTCGGCCAGGGACGCTCGCCCGACTACTTCTTGGTCGTCGACGAGACGGGAGGGTTCATCGGCGGCGAGGCCGCATTCGGAGTCGTGTTCACCCCCCTGCGAACGGCGCAGCGAATCGCCGGCCATCCCGGCGCGGTAAACGAGCTCGTACTCACGCTTCGCCCAGGGGTCGACGTCGCGGCGGCGGAGCGCGCGGTGCGACGCGCGTTCGCGGCCGAGCTGCCCGGGCGCGGGATCACCGTCACGCGGGGCGCTGACGAGGCCGTCCACCGGATCCTGTACCGGGACGCCGAGGGCGATCAGAAGCTGCTGAACGTGTTCGCCCTCCTGATGCTGGCCGGGGCCGCTCTGGCGGCCTTCAACCTGATCAGCCGCGTCGTCGAGTCCCAGCGGAGGGAGATCGGCGTCGGGATGGCGCTCGGCGTCGACACCCCGATGCTGGCCCTGCGCCCGCTGTTGCTGGGCGCGCAGATCGCGCTGCTCGGGGTGGCGATGGGGCTTCCTGTCGGCATCCTCGTGAACGCCGGGATCCGCTCGGTGTTCGAGGCCCAACTCTCCCTGCCCGTGCTCGAGACTCCGCTGGATGGGTGGAAGTTCGCCCAAGGGGCGCTGCTCGGCTTCCTGATTCCGTTCATCGCCGCGATGCTTCCCGTGCTGCGCGCGGTTCGGATGCAGCCAATCGATGCGATCCGGGTCGGTTTCCGGACGGTGAAGGGCGGTGGGCTCGCGCCGCTGCTGAAGCGGGTCCGGGTGCCGGGGCGAAGCCTCGGGCAAATGCCGGTTCGAAACGTGGCACGAGCGCCGCGCAGGACGCTGATGACCGTGCTCGGCATCGCGGCCGTGATCACGTCCGTGGTCGCCGTGCTGGGGATGATCGACTCGTTCCTGGCGACGACAGATCGCAGCCGCGACGAGGTTCTCGGTGGGACGCCAGGGCGGCTCGATGTCGGCCTCGACGACTTCTACCCCGTCGACTCGCGCCAGGTGACGGCGATTCGAGCCGCTCCGCACGTGGGGCAGTCCGAGCCTCGGGTGCGACTCCGGGTCGAGCTGGAGTCAGAGGGGTCGGCGATCGACGCGTCGGTCGAACTGCTCGACCCCGGCAGCCCGGTGTGGACCCCCACCATCAGCGAAGGGAAGTCGCCCAACGGTGGCGGCGTGTTGCTGGCGGAGCAGGCGGCCGCGGACCTCGGCGTCGAGCCCGGCGACACGATCACCGCGCGGCTGCCGGTCCGCAACGGGCCGCGGAGCTTCGAGATAGTCGATGTCCCGATCTCCGTCGCGGGACTGCACCCGAATCCGTTCCGAAGCCTCGCGTACGCGAACCGCACCGCCGCCGACACGGTGGGTCTCGGGGGGCTCGCGAACACAGTCGCGGTCGCGCCCGCCCCGGGATCGACCGCTGAGCAGGTGGAGGAAGCGGTGTTCGAACGACCTGGGGTGGCCTCGGTCCGGCCCGTCTCCGCCGCGACGGATGCTCTCGAGGAGGGGATCGGGGAGTTCGTCGACGTGCTGCGGATCACCGAGCTCGCCGGCCTGCTACTGGCTCTGCTGATCGCCTTCAACACGACCAGCATCAACGCCGACGAGCGTGCACGGGAGTACGCGACTATGGCGGCGTACGGCCTCCCCACGCGCGTCGTCGTGCTGATGGCCGTGATCGAGAGCGTCTTGGTGGGAGTCCTGGGCACCGCGCTCGGGCTGGCTTTGGGCCTTCTCGTCACGAGCTGGGTAATCAACGAGGTGACACCGCAGACCCTGCCCGAGATCGGGATCGTGGTCTTCCTCTCGCCGGCGTCGGTCATCGGCGCCGTCGCGGTGGGGGTCGGCGCGATGGCGCTCGCGCCCTTGCTGACGATCCGCCGGCTCGTGCGGATGGACGTCCCCGCGACCCTGCGGGTGGTGGAGTGATTCCCGCGAGGTCCGTTCCCGGTAGCGTCGGGACAGGGACGAGGCGATGAAGGAGGCGAGGGCAACCAACTCGAGGATCGCCGGGTGGACGCTGTCCTACGACGGCTTCGATCCGGCGCAGGAGGGGCTCCGCGAGGCCCTGTGCTCGCTCGGGAACGGCCGCTTCGCGACCCGCGGCGCCGCGCCCGAGTCACGCGCCGACGGTGTCCACTATCCGGGCACCTACGCGGCGGGGTGCTTCAACCGACTCACCAGCGAGGTGGGCGGGCGCGCGGTCGAGGACGAGTCGCTCGTCAACCTCCCCAACTGGCGTTGCCTCACCTTCCGGATCGACGGCGGGGAGTGGTTCGACCTCGACGCCGTCGAGCTCGTCGACTACTCCCAGGTGCTGGACATGCAGCGGGCGGTGCTCGTCCGGCTGCTGCGGTTCCGAGACGGCGAGGACCGGGAGTCGACCCTCACCCAGCGCAGCTTCGTCAGCATGGCGACGCCCCAGCTCGCCGCGCTCGAAACCACGATCTCGTCCCTGAACTGGACCGGGCGGCTGACGGTCCGATCTGCCCTCGACGGTCGGGTGACGAACTCGGGCGTGACGCGCTACCGCGAGCTTGCCGGAAGGCATCTGACCCAGGCGCAGACCAGGGTCGTGGACGACGACACGATCATGCTCGAGGCCGAGACGTGCCAGTCCCGAATCCGGATTGCGGAGGCTGCCCGGACTCGCCTCCACCAGGAGGGGAGGCGGACTCCGGCGCAGACGCGAACGGCCTCCGAGCCGGGCGAGATAGCCCTGGAGCTCGACTTCGACCTCGCTCCAGACGAGGAGATCACCGTGGAGAAGATCGTCGCCCTGTACACGTCGCGCGAGCCGGCGATCTCCGAGCCCGGCCGCGACTCGTGCCGGATGATCGCCTCGGCGCCCGGGTTCGACGCGCTGCTCGCCGAGCACGCGCGGCGGTGGGGGGAGCTGTGGGACCTGTGCACGCTGGAGATGCGAGACCACCTCGCCTCCTCCCCTGCGGTGATGCGCCTGCACACCTTCCATCTCCTGCAGACGGTGTCCGAGCACACGATCGAGGTGGACGCGGGCGTCCCCGCCCGCGGGCTCACCGGTGAGGCGTACCGCGGCCACATCTTCTGGGACGCGCTGTTCATCTTCCCCTTCCTCAACCTGCGCCTGCCCGAGGTGACGCGAGCGTTGATGCGGTACCGCTACCGGCGCCTGAACGAGGCGCGGCGCGCCGCTCGCGCCGAGGGATACGACGGAGCGATGTTCCCGTGGCAGAGCGGGGCCAGCGGCGAGGAGCTGACCCCGGCGGTCCACCTGAATCCGCGCTCGGGACGTTGGGTTCCCGACAACTCCCGTCGCCAGCGCCACATCAACGTCGAGATCGCCTACAACGTATGGCTGTACCACCAGGCGACCGAGGACGACGAGTTCCTCGCCTTCTATGGCGCCGAGATGTTCATCGAGGTCTCCCGGTTCTGGGCCAGCATCGCGGAGTACGACCGCTCCATCGACCGGTACGAGATCCGCGGGGTGGTGGGTCCGGACGAGTACCACGACGCGTACCCCGACGCCGAGGGGCCCGGGGTCGACAACAACGCGTACACGAACGTGATGGCCGCGTGGGTGCTGTGGCGGGCTCCCCGCATCCTCGACTCCCTCCCCGGGCAGCGTCGCGAGGAGCTCACGAGGCTGCTGGGGCTGCGCCGCGAGGAGCTCGAGCACTGGGACGAGATCAGCCGCAGGATGCTGGTCCCATTCCACGACGGGGTGATCAGCCAGTTCCAGGGATACGAGTCCCTGCGGGAGCTCGACTGGGACTCCTACCGCGAGCGGTACGACAACATCCAGCGGCTCGACCGCATCCTCGAGGCCGAGGGCGACACGGTTAATCGCTACAAGGCGTCGAAGCAGGCCGACGTGCTGATGCTCTTCTACCTGCTGTCGGCGGAGGAGCTTCGGGAGCTGTTCGACCGGCTTGGCTACCCGTTCGATGTGGAGTCGATCCCGCGGACGGTCGAGTACTACGCGGCCCGCACATCCCACGGGTCGACGCTGAGCAAGGTGGTGCACGCGTGGGTGCTCGCCCGTGCCGATCGCGAGGGCTCGTGGAAGCTGTTCCAGGATGCGATGGAGAGCGACATCGCCGACGTCCAGGGGGGTACGACGGCGGAAGGAGTCCACCTGGGCGCGATGGCGGGCACGGTCGACCTGCTGCAGCGCGGATACACCGGGCTGGAGACCCGCGACGACGTCCTGTGGCTCGCTCCAGCCCTTCCGGCGGGCCTGAAGGAGCTGCGGTTCACGCTCCGCTACCGCCGCCACTGGGGCCTCGACGTGCGCGTGACGCCGGACCGGGTCAGCGTCACCGCGCCGCCCTCGGACGAAGCGCCGATCGACATCGGGCTCGCGGGCGAGGTGGTGGAGCTACGGGCCGGGGAGTCCGTGGAGCGCGCGCTCTGAACACCGGGTGCTCGATTCGCTGACCGAGCTCGTCACCGACGCCCCGATCACCTACGCGGCCGTCGCCGGGCTGGTGGCGCTCGACGCCGTGCTCCCGATCGTTCCCAGCGAGACGCTCGTCGTCACCGCGGGAGTGCTGGCGGCCGACGGGGACCTGTCGCTGCCGGTGGTTGTCGCGGCCGCGGCCGGCGGCGCGATAGCGGGTCACACCACCCTGTACCTGCTGGGCCGGGGAGCGGGGCCGCCGATCCGCGCCCGCATGCTGCGGACCGAAGGCGCCCGGGAGCGGGTCGATCGCGCCGCGACGTTGCTCGCGGACCGAACCTGGCTGTTGATCGTCTCCGACTTCCTCCCCGGCGGTCGCACGGCGGCGATGTTCGCGGCCGGGGCGCTCGCGCTTCCCGCGGCCCGGTTCTACGCCTTCGTCCTCCCCGGGGCCGTGCTGTGGGCGAGCATCTACTCGCTGCTGGGCTACGCGGGCGGCTCTGTGTTCGAGAGCGAGTCGGCGGCGCTCGCGGTGTCGATCGGGGCCGCGCTCGTCCTCGCCCTGGTGGCGGAGGCGCTCCACAGGATCCGGGGGCGGGATCGATCGCCCGATTGACGGCTTGGGGGACAAGTACGGACTCGGGTTCCGTGCTTGGCCCCGTTGGCCGCGATGCGAACCGGGCGTAGTTTCGACTCCTGCCTGCAGACGAGGAGGTTCGAATGGTCACGGCTGAGTTCAGCGTGGTGGGAGAGTCCCGACGTGGCAAGAGCCAGGAGGAGCTGGTGAAGCTGGCGTTGCAGCCGGTGGAGCGGCGCGGCCTGCGCTACGAGGTGGAGCCCCTGGGGACGACGGTCAGCGGTGAGATCGGGGACGTGTTCGCCGCCGTCCAAGAGGCACACGAGCTGTTGGTCGCCGAGGGGGTCGATCGCATCGTCACTACCCTGCGTGTAGAGGACAAGCGAGGCGGCACGTCGATCGCGGACAAGCTCGAGGACTTCCGCAAGCCCAACCTCGCGACGCACGACGCGCTCGAAATGGGCACCTAGCGTGAGCGCCGCCGGCGTCGAGCTGAGGCAGGTCGAGATCCCCGCGAAGGGGGCCGCTCTGCCCGGTGACTTCCGGATGCCGGCGGACGCGATCGGGCTGGTGGTCTTCGCCCACGGCAGCGGCTCAAGCCGCCTCAGCGTCCGCAACCGGTTCGTCGCCGAGTCGCTCAACGCACGAGGCATGGCGACTCTGCTCCTCGATCTACTCACACTCGAGGAGGAGGCCGAGCGCGCGAACGTGTTCGACATACGCCTGCTCGCCACTCGCCTCATGGATGCCACCCAGTGGGCGGGGCAGGACCCCGAGGTCGGACAGCTGCCGGTGGGCTACTTCGGCGCCTCCACGGGCGGCGCCGCGGCACTGTGCGCCGCCGCCGAGCTCGACGACGAAATCCGCGCGGTCGTCTCCCGAGGAGGCCGCCCCGACCTCGCCGAAGAGCGACTAGGGGACGTCACCGCACCAACGCTGCTGATCGTGGGCGGCAACGACTGGACCGTGCTGGAGCTGAACGAGCAGGCGGCGAGCTTTCTCAACTGCCCCCACGAGTTGGCCGTCATCCCGGGCGCCACCCACCTGTTCGAGGAGCCCGGCGCCCTGGAGCGCGTCGCGGAGCTGGCCGGCGGGTGGTTCGAGCGCCACCTTGGCGGCGCCGAGGGCTGACGGCCCCTAATCCCCCGGCGTCTGCGGAACGGCCGTGCGGTTCCACACCCGGGACAGCAGCTCGCGGACCTCGTCGTCGGTGAGCTGCCGGAAGTCGTCGTACCACACGCCGATCGCCATGAAGGGATCGGGCGAGGCGAGGCAGATCACCTCGTCGGCCTCGCGACCTAGCGCCTCGCACGTGTCCGGCGGAGCGACAGGCACGGCGACCACGATCTGACCGGGATCCTGTTGCTGCAGCGCCGCGACCGCCGTGCGCATCGTCGCCCCGGTGGCCAGGCCGTCGTCAACCAGGATCACGACCCTGCCGGCCACCTCCGGTGACGGGCGGCCTTCGCGGTACGCGTGCTCGCGCCGCTCGAGCTCGCGGCGCTCCTCGCGCACCACCGCTTCGATCGTCGCCTCGTCGAGCCGAAGCGCGCCCACCACGTCATCGTTCAGGACGCGCACGCCTCCCGAGGCAACCGCGCCCATCGCCAGCTCCCGGTGCCCGGGGACGCCGAGCTTGCGCACCAGCATCAGGTCGAGCGGAGCATCGAGGGCCTCGGCCAACTCCGCGCCGACGGGCACCCCGCCGCGTGGCAGCGCCAGCACGATCACGTCCGAGCGATGTCCGTACTCGGCCAGCGACTCGGCGAGTTGCTTCCCCGCCTGCTCGCGGTCCCGGAACAGTGGCGCGTCAAGCCACGGCCGCGCACCAGCGTAGGTCGAGCCCCTGAAGTCGTTCGGATCCGAGCCGGCGGACTTCACACCGCTACCGCTGATGCGCGAGCAGGTGCTCCGTCAGGGCCCGAGTGAGGTCCTCCACGGCCTCGTCGTAGGGCAGCGGCGGGCCGCTCATCATGTAGTGCGGCTCCGGCACGCCGGGCTCCTCGATCATGCAGCTGAAGCGACCGTCGACCGGCTCGATCCGGACCACGAGATTGTGGGCCTTTTGCTCTTCGTCCATGTGCCCAGCTTTACACACGTGCCGACCGCGATCGTGGGTAGTAACCCGCGAGCGGAATCCGGGTGGAAACCCCTTGCAGGCGACGCGCACAAGGTCGATGCTGCCGCAGAGCAGATGAGAGAGCTGCCGACGATCGAAGAGCCGGTGCATGTCCTGGAGCTGTCCGAGCGGGAGATCACCACGCTGGGCGACGAGATCCGGGAGCTGGCCGCGGAGCGCGACGCCGTCATCCTCGCGCACAACTACCAGGTGCCCGAGGTGCAGGACGTAGCCGACTACGTCGGCGATTCACTGGGCCTCTCGCGCAAGGCCGCCGAGGCGGACGCCGCCGTGATCGCGTTCTGCGGCGTGCACTTCATGGCCGAGACGGCCTCCATCCTCAGCCGCGACAAGACCGTCCTGCTGCCCGATCCGGAGGCGGGCTGTTCGCTCGCCGACTCGATCACGGCCAGCGAGCTTCGCAATTGGAAGTCGAGGCATCCCGGGTCGATCGCCGTGATGTACGTCAACACCTCCGCCGAGGTGAAGGCCGAGACCGACTACTGCTGCACGTCAACGAACGCGATCCAGGTCGTCGAGCACGTCCTGCGCGAGCACGGGGCGAACGCCGCGATCCTCTTCGGGCCGGACATGTGGCTCGGCTCCTACGTGGAGCGGATTACCGGGCGCCGCATGGAGCTATGGCCCGGGGAGTGCCACGTCCACGCGGGCATCACCCCCGAGGACATCGACCGCGAGCACGATGCGCAGCCGAGCTCGGACCTCCTGGTCCACCCGGAGTGCCGCTCTTCCGCACGATGGATCGAGGACGTGGCCGCGGGCAGGCTCGACGCGGGAGCCGTGCACGTGCTGTCCACAGGCCAGATGCTGGACCACGTGCGCGAGCACCCCGACGGGCGGTTCGTCGTCGCCACCGAGACCGGGATGCTCCACCCGCTTCGCAAGGCCGCGGTGGCCGCCGGCCTCACGGCGGCCAACGAGAAGGCCGTATGCAAGTACATGAAGATGACGACGTTGCCCAAGCTCCGCGACTCGCTGCGCGACATGAAGCACGTCGTCGAGGTGCATGATGAGATCGCCGCGCGGGCGCGTCTGCCGATCGAACGCATGGTCTCGATCGGCTGAATCAGGTGCAATCGAGGGAGGAGAATGGCAATGGCAGCAGATACGCGACTCGATAGGCCCACCTCGGAACCTGGCCCGGCCCCCCGGGACTGGCGCCAGGACGTCGTCGGCGTCAACGGCGTCGTTGTCCTGCTCGGGGGGTGGTTGGTGATCTCGCCGTTCGTTCTCGACTACGAGACGGGCGACGCGAGCTGGAGCGTGATCCTCCTCGGAGTGGCGGCCACAATGGTTGCGGTGTGGCAGACGATCGGTCGCGTCAGCACCCCGGCTCCCGCGTGGACGCTGATGGCGATTGGGGTGTGCCTGTTCGCGAGCGGGTTCTGGCTCGCCGATTCGATGCAGGCCTCGTGGAACGCCTGGGGGGCGGGCGCGCTGATGTTCTTTCTCGGGTCGGCCGCCGCCGCCGCAACGGTGCGCCGGGGTGCCTGAGCTGCACGTCGTGCGGGTCTTCTGCCGTCCGGAGGGCGGCGGCGGCAACCCGCTCGGTGTCTTCCTCGACGGGAATCAGATCCCCGACGAGGATCGCCAGCACGTTGCGTCGGCGCTCGGCTTGCCCGAGACAGTGTTCGTCGACGATGCCGCGACCGGCGAGCTTCGGATCTTCACCCCCACCGCCGAGCTCCAGTTCGCCGGTCACCCGCTGGTCGGCACAACATGGCTCCTGGCGCGCGAGCGCGAGCCGGTCGAGTGCCTGCGGCCACCGGCCGGCGAGGTCGCCGTCCGCACGGCCGGGGATCTCACGTTCGTCGTTGGAGCACCGGGCTGGGCGCCGGGGTTCGAGTTCGTGCGGCTCGATGCGCCCGAGGACGTGGACAGGCTAGAAGGGCCGCCCGAGGACGAGGGCCTGATCGGGATGTGGGCATGGCTCGACGAGGAGCGGGGGGTGATTCGCCAGCGGGTGTTCGCGCCGGCGGTTGGGATCGCTGAGGACGAGGCGACGGGAGCGGCCGCGATCCGGCTATCCGCGATGCTGGATCGCGCAATCGACATTCGCCAGGGGAGGGGCTCGCGGATCATCGCGCGCCCGGTCGTCGAGGGGATGGTCGAGATCGGCGGTCGGATCGAGCTCGACGAGGTGCGTTCCTACCCGCCCTGAGGGAAGTGCTCGACGTGAGCGTCAGAGCTGGGGAAGAACTCGCTCACGTGCCCGTCCTCCTCCCAGCGAACGAGGTACGGCGGTCCACCATCCTCGCCGAGCACCTCAAGGATCTCGCCGTCGCGCTCGTGCTCCCCCACGTGATGCCCCTTGATCACGATCCGGTCTCCGGGAGTGACCCGAGGCTCGGACTCAGACTTGCCCTCCATCTCACACGCTCCTTCAGTCGTCCGTCATGTCCAGCGTCTCAAAACTCAGCCCTTCACGACACCAAGCGGCCTCAGGCGGGCGACGGGAGCGGCGAGCCGGGTCCGCTCGACGACGCCGACAACACGCTCGACGTCCTTGTAGGCGAACGGCGCCTCCTCGGCCAGGCCGCGAGCGGAGGGACAGCGAACCACGATGCCTCGTGCCTCGAGCTCCCGCCTCAGCTGCCCACCCGTGATCTCGCGGCGGGCCCCGGTGCGGCTCATCCGCCTGCCCGCACCGTGACACGCTGAGCCGAACGAGCGCTGCATCGATCCCGGCCGGCCCACGAGGACGAAGCTCGACGTGCCCATGCTCCCGGGGATGAAGACCGGCTGACCAACCGCTCGGTAGGCGGCCGGGATGTCGCGCGAGCCGGCGGGGAATGCCCGGGTCGCTCCCTTCCGGTGCACGCAGACCGTGCGGCCGCCATGCGATTCGAGCTTGGCCACGTTGTGCGCGACGTCGTACACCTGGCGCGTCTGCGCCGCGGCGGCCTCGTCGATCGTCACGGCGATCGCCTCGCGCACGCGGTGCGCCATCGTCTGGCGGTTCGCCCAGGCGAAGTTTGCGGCGCACGCCATCGCACCCAGGTATGCCTCCCCCTCGGGCGAGCCGATCGGGGCGCAGGCGAGCTGGCGGTCGGGAAGGATGATCCCGTATCGACGCAGCGCCCCGTCCATGCGCTTGACGTGGTCGGTGCAGATCTGGTGACCGAATCCGCGCGAGCCTGAGTGGATCAGCACCGTCACCTGGCCGTCGGTCAGCCCGAAGGCCTCCGCGACCGTCGGATCCAGCACCCTTTCGACGACCTGAACCTCGATGAAGTGATTGCCGGCGCCCATCGTCCCGAGCTGCGCGGCACCGCGAGCTCGCGCTCGCTCCGAGACGTGGCCGGGATCCGCACCCGCGAGGCGCCCCGAGGACTCAGTCCGCTCCAGATCGTCCTCGGTCCCGAGGCCGTGGCGGTCAACGACCGCACGCGCGCCCTCCGTCAGGACGCGGTCCAGCTCGATCCCGTGCACTGCGAGCCTCCCGTGCCTGCCCGCCCCCGCCGGCACGAGTCGCGAGATCTCGTGGACCAGCGCCGTCCGCCTCTCTCCCAGCTCCTCGATGGTGAACGGCGCCGCCAGCAACCGCACCCCGCAGTTGATGTCGTATCCGACGCCGCCCGGGGAGATGACGCCGTCGGGTGGCTCGGTCGCCGCGACGCCTCCGACCGGAAAGGCGTATCCCTGGTGGACGTCCGGCATCGCCAATGCCGCTTCGACGATCCCCGGCAACGTGGCCACGTTCTGGAGCTGCTCGAGCGAGCGGTCCTCCATGATCGGGGCCAGGAGCTCGCGGTCGGCGAACACCCGAGCGGGAACGCGCATGTCCGCCCGCGCGCTCGCCGGTATCTCCCAGATCGAATCCGCGATCTCGCGCAACCCATCGCTCGCCGCGTCCTGCTCCGTGGTTGCGCGCACGTCAGCGGCGCTGCTCGTCGAGATGGCGCTCGACGAACCGCCGCAGCTGACGCTCGAGCCGCACGGCCAGGGCGTCGATCGCGTGCTCCATCCCGAAGTCGTCGACGTGGCCGCGCACGATCGGGCCGTGGAGGTCGATCTCGCCCTCCGCGCGGGCCGGCCGCTCGATCCTCGGGTTGCTCTCCTGGGTGAGGACCACGTGGGCGCGCAGCGCGCGCTTGCCCGCATGGCGATCGAGGGCACCGATCTTGTTTGCCGCATAGCGCTTCAACGCTCGGGACACCTCTCCCCTCCCGGTCACATCGACGTGCATCGCCATCTCGCTCACCCCGCCACCAGCGCCCGCAGCTCCTCCGGGAGCATCGCGAGCACGTCCTTCAGCTCGCCCTCGGAGACGTGACGGTGCAGGACCCTGGCGGCCGCGCCGGCGGCGTAGGAGGCCTCGGTCTCGCCGGCGAGGAGGGCCTCGTCCGAGATCCGGCGCAGGAACTCGTCCACGTGGCGGTACTTGATCGGCGTCCTGCTCGGAACCCAGCCCTCGTAGTAGATCCCCCGGACCAGGTCGGGCAGCTGGGCGGCGAGCTGCACGGCCTCGTCGACCGTGAGCCGGTCGCGAACCGCGTGCAGGAACGCCCTCAGGACGCGATAGGCGGCCTGGCGGTCGTCGGTCTCGAGCTCCTCCGCGAGCTCGTTCAGCCACACGTGCGTCTGCTCGACGTTTCGATCGATGATCTCGACGTGATGGGACATGCTTCGCTCCTCTCGTAGCTGGTCGACTATCCGCCCGCGGATCGCGCGACGAGGACCGAGCAGGGCGCCCGGTGGGCGACTCGCTCGCTGACGCTCGCAAGCGCCCATACCCCGCCCAGGCCCCTGCTGCCGACCACGATCAACGACGTCGAAGCGCGGCCGGAAACCTCGACGATTGCATCGGCCGCCTCGCCTTCCTCGACGAGGACCGTCGCGTCCGGACCATTCCCGGCGAGCAACCCGGCGGTGTGCTCGATCAGCGCCTGCCGGTGGCTCGGGTCGCGCTGTCGAACCACGCGCAGGATCGTCAGCTGCGAGCCGTGGCCACGCGCGATCTCCGCGGCCAGCCGGATCGCCCGCTCCGCGTCCTCTGAGTCGTCGCTCGCCACCAGGACGTGGCTCGGGAACTCGGCACCCGCGGGCGGGCGGCGCGCGAGCAGCACCGGCGCATGCGCGCGATGCACGAGCGCAGCTGGGACGCTGCCCAGGAGGATCCCTGCCGCCCTCGGCTCCTGTCGCCGCGCGCCGACCGCGACGAGGTCGTGAGACTCGCCCTCCCGCAGCAGTACCGACGCCGCGTCGCGGCTCTCGACGACGAGCTCCGACGTGGTGACGCCAAGGGGCGCCGCCACCCGTCTCGCGCGCTCGATCGCTTCACGAGCGCGGTCCGGCGAGGGCGATGCCTGCTCGGTGAGCCCCGCGCCACCGTGATGGGCGACTGCCACCAACGTCACCCGGGCGCCTGGCCCCAGCAGCGACGCCTGGCGGACGGCCTCGTATGCAGCCTCGCTTCCATCCACCCCGCAGGCGATCGTCCCGAAGACCGGCCGAGCCTCCACCCCCTGAGCTGGCTCCGATTCGATCGCCGAAGCGTGATCTCCTCCGCCCACGCTGAGAACGTACGCGCGCCGGGGCGCCCCGCCATCGTGGGAGGTCACGGCTCGGGACGCGGATAACTACTGAGGAGCTGCCTCGACTCCGTAGTTTCCCGTGCACGGGTGGCGGACTTGCCTGGTTGACCGGCGCACGGCGTGACCCTACGATCGCGGCATGCCTCCGATCGATCGCGTAACGCAGCATCTCGACGCGGAGGGAATCGCGTACGAAGTGGTTGAGCACGAACGCGCGCTCAGCGCCGCCTCCGAGGCGGTCGCCTCGGGAGTCCGTCCGGACAACGCCGCGAAGAGCGTGCTGCTGCGCGGCGAGGAGGGCTACCGGCTGGTGGTGACTCAGGCGTCGGATCGCCTCGACCTCGGCAAGGTGGCCGATCTGCTCGACGCCTCCCGGTCCACGCTGAGGCTGGCGAGCGAGGAGGAGATGGCCGCGGACTTCCCAGACTTCGAGCTCGGTGCGATCCCCCCGATGGGCGAGATGCTCCCCGCTCCCGAGATCGTGGACCGGCGCGTGCTCGACCACGAGCAGGTGCTGTGCAACGGGGGCGACCACACCCACTCGGTGCTGCTCGACCCCCGCGAAGTCGTGCGCGCGGCGGACGCACGAGTCGCCGACGTGTGCCAGGACTGAGGATCCTGTGACCGGCGGCAGCATCCGTGTCGGCCGCCTCGCCGGGATCCCAATCGGGGTGCAGCCGCTGTGGCTCGTGATCGTGGCGCTGATCACGTGGTCGCTGGGCGCCGTGTACTACCCGGAGCAGGTGGAGGGGATCGCGCCCGGCGCCGCGTATGCACTCGGGTTCGTGAGCGCGATGCTGCTCTTCGCGAGCATCGTCGCGCACGAGCTCGGGCACGCGATCGTCGCACGCCGGCACGGCGTCGAGATCGAGCAGATCGACCTGTGGCTGCTGGGCGGCGTCGCGAGGTTGAGCGGCTCCCCGCGCCACGCCCGTGACGAGCTTGCATACGCCGTCGCGGGGCCGGCGGTGACGCTTGGCGTGATCGCCGTCTTCGCATTCGCGGCCGCGCTCTCGACCGGCGCCCCGGAGGAGCTCCGGGCGGTCGTCGAGTACCAGCTCGCCGTCAACGTGCTGATCCTCGTCTTCAACCTGCTGCCCGCGTTCCCGCTCGACGGAGGGCGGGTGCTGAGGGCGCTGCTGTGGCAACGCGGCGGGGACATGACCCGCGCCACCGCGACCGCGGCGATGATCGGGCGCGGGTTCGGCTACGGGCTGATCGGGATCGGGCTCCTCGCCGCCGTCCAGGGCGTGCCGAGCGGGCTGTGGTTCGCGCTGATCGGCATCTTCCTGATCTTCGCGGGGCGAGCGGAGGAGAGCCACCAGCGCGTCAAGGCCGCGCTGCGCGGCGCCACCGCGCGGGACCTGATGGCGTCCCCGGCCGTCACGATCTCCGCCCAGGCGACGGCCGAGGACGCGGCGCACCGCTTCGCCCAGCACCACTTCCGGGCGTTTCCGGTCGTCGATCCTGGCGGGGTGCGGGGCGTGCTGACCATCGACCGCGTGGAGGCGATTCCGGCGAGCGGGCGGGCGGCGGTGCGAGTCGAGGAGATCATGGACTCCGACCCGGAGCTGTTCGTCGACGAGCAGGCGGACGTCGCCGAGCTGCTCGACCGGCCCGCGTTTCAGCGGGTGGGGCGAGCGATCGTGCGCGCGGACCGCGACGAGGTGGGCATCCTGTCGGTAACCGAGGTCGAGCGGGCCGTCCGCGCCGAGCGATTGCTCCGCCCGGCGGGATCCCCGGAGGCCGCGCCCACCCGCTAGGCCGTGGCGGCGGCTCTACCCTCGTAGGGACGACGCAAATGCTGACTGCGAAACTCAGCGCAGTGGGGCGTCCCCGGCACGCGCCCGAGGCGCTGGTGAAGCTGGCAGCCGACATCGATGGCGAGTGGCCCGAGCGGTGCCTGTCCGGCTGACGGCCGCGGACGCGGTCGCCGCGCGCCAGGCGCCAGAGGGCCTGAGCACCGAGGAGGCTCGCGCCCGCCTCGAACGCATCGGTCCAAACCTGCTCACCGAGGCTGAGTCACCGCACTGGCTGGCGCGCTTCGGGCGCAACTTCACCCACCTTTTCGCGCTGCTGCTGTGGGGGGGCGCGGGACTCGCGTGGCTCGGCGGCCTGCCGCAGCTCTCGATCGCGATCGTGGCCGTGATCGTGATCAACGCGATCTTCAGCTTCGCGCAAGAGTACCGGGCGGAGCGGGCGGTGGACGCTCTGCGCCGCATCTTGCCTCAGCAGGTCCGGGTACGACGGGACGCCCGTCCAACCGAGATTGACGCCGCCGACGTCGTCCCGGGTGACGTGCTTCTGATCTCCGCCGGCGACCGGGTGCCGGCAGACGGCGAGCTGATCGCGGACGTCGAGCTGAAGCTCGATATGTCCACGCTCACCGGCGAATCCCGGCCGGTGCGCCGCCACGCCGCCAGCGGGAGTCACGGCCGGGCCGGCCTGGAAGCGCCCAACCTGGCCTTCGCCGGCACGCACGCCGTGGCGGGCACCGGGGAGGCCCGGGTGACAGCGACGGGAATGAAGACCGAGTTGGGGCGAATCGCGCAGCTCACGCAGCGTGCTCCGCGCCGGCCGAGCCCCCTCGAGCAGGAGATGGCTCGCGTGACCCGGGTGGTGGCCGTGCTCTCGGTGTCGATCGGGGTGCTCTTCTTCATCTTCGCCGGGGCCCTCGGGATGAGCCTCACGAGCCGCTTCCTGTTCGCGATCGGGGTGATCGTCGCCAACGTACCCGAGGGCCTCCTGCCGACGGTCACCCTGTCGCTAGCGCTCGCGACGCAACGGATGGCGCGACGGCACGCGATCGTCCGACGATTGTCGTCGGTGGAAACGCTCGGAGCCACAACCGTCATCTGCACCGACAAGACCGGAACCTTGACGGCCAACCAGATGACCGTCCGGCGGGTCTGGACGCCGGATGGGGAGCTCGACGTAGAGGGGGCCGGCTACCAGCCGGTCGGAGAGCTGATGCGGAGGAGCGGGGCCGTTTCCACCCGGATCCTCGAGGAGATCGCTCGTGCCGGGGCATTGTGCAACGACGCCGCACTGGATCGCACGGGCGAGGGCTGGCACGTGATCGGCGACCCGACCGAGGGCGCGTTGCTCACCTTTGCGCGCAAGGCGGGTCTCGATCCAGTGCGTGAGTCCCACCGGCTGCCCCGCCGCGGGGAGATCCCGTTCGATTCCGCACGCAAGCGGATGACGACCGTTCATGACACCGAGCGAGGCCGCACTGCGTACGTGAAGGGGGCCCCAGGAGTGATTGTGGAACGGGCCGACCTGAGTGCCCCGGCTCGAGAGGAGGCGCTCGCCGCGGCCGACGAGATGGCGCGGGAGTCGCTGCGTGTGCTGGCCCTAGCCCGCCGCTCGCCGTGCCCGGAGGGCGAGTCGCCGGATGCCGTCGAGCGCGAACTCGAGCTGCTCGGGCTGGTGGGCATGCACGATCCGCCACGGCCCGAGGTCGCCGACGCGATCCGTCGATGCGAAACCGCCGGGATCAGGATCGTCATGGTCACGGGCGATCACGGCATCACCGCCGAGGCGATCGCGCGGCGAATCGGCCTGATTCACGGGCGTGCCTCGATCCTCGAGGGGGAGCGGCTGGGCCGGCTGGACGACGATGCGCTCGGGCGGGAGCTGCTGGCCCCTGACGTGCTCGTTGCCAGGGTGAGCCCGGATCAGAAGCTGCGGATCGCCGAGGTGCTCCGTACCACGGGCGAGGTGGTGGCGATGACCGGCGACGGCGTCAACGACGCACCGGCGCTTCGCGCCGCCGACATTGGCGTCGCGATGGGCAGGGCGGGAACCGACGTCGCCCGCGAGGCAGCTGACATCGTCCTGCTCGACGACAACTTCGCATCGATTGCCGCCGCTGTCGAGGAAGGCCGCGCCGTGTACGACAACATCAGGCGGTTCGCGCAGTACCACTTCTCCTCAAACGTGGCCGAGTTGCTCGCCTTTCTCGCCTGGGGCCTGAGCGGGGGAGCGATACCGCTGCCGCTCGTGGTAATGCAGGTGCTGGCGGTCGACCTCGGAACCGACCTGCTGCCGGCGATCGCGCTGGGAACGGAGCGTCCCGAGCCCGGGGTGATGGAGCGCCCACCGCGATCGTCGAGCGAGCGGCTCCTCAACGTCAGGGTGCTGGCGCGGGTGTATGGCTACGTCGGCCTGCTGGTCGGGGTCGCCGGCCTGGCGAGCTTCTTCGCCGGCTACCTGCTGGCCGGGTGGCGGCCCGGCGAGGCCCTCCCGGATTCGGGCTTCGTCTACATCCAGGCGACCGCGATGACGTACGCGGGGATCGTCTTCGGCCAGGTCGGCTCAAGCTTCGCGTTCCGCACGAATCGCGACTCGATCCTGAAGGTCGGGCTGCTCTCGAATCGCTTCCTGCTCGTCGGCATCGCGTTGGAGGTGGCGCTGCTGCTCGCGCTGCTCTACGTTCCGCCATTGCAGGAGGCTTTTCACATGCGACCGCTCGAGCCGCAAGCCTGGCTTCTCCTCGCCGCCTGGCCGCCGATCGTGATCGCGGCCGAGGAGGCCCGGAAGGCGTTCTTCCGCAGGCGCGTATGGAGGTGAGCCGGTGCGGATCCTGATCGTCGGTGCCGAACTCCTGGGCCGCGTCCTGGCGATGGACCTGGTCCACGCCGGGCACGAGGTGCGGATCCTCGACGAGCAAGCTGAGCGGCTCGCGCGGCTCCCGGCAGATCTCGAGGGGCGCACGGTGCACGGCGCGCCGCTCGACCGGCCCACCCTCGCCGACGCGGTCGCCGGATGCGACGCGATGGCCGCCACCTCATCCGACGACCCCTTGAACGCCGTCGTCACGCTGACAGCCCGTCGCGAGCTCGGTGTGCCGCTTGCGGTCGCCGTGATCGCCAACCCCCGCCGCGCGGAGGCCCTGGCGGGGTTGGGCGTGCACATTCTCTCCCCCACCTCCCGCGCCGCGCGGGAGCTGCACCTGACACTGGTTCGCTCCGGGATCGAGAGCGAGTTGATGCTGGGCGACGAGGTCGGCGTGTACAGGGCCGAGCTCCCGGCTCATCTCGCCGGCCGCACGCTCGCCGAGCTGGAGCGACGCGGCGACCTCGTGCCCGTTGCTGTTCAGCGGGCTGGGCGCACCATGCTCGCCGCGCCCGGTCTCGAGGTGCAGGCCGGTGACGTGCTCTACGTTGCGGCTACCGCGCGCGAGCATGTCCGCGACCTGGTGAGGACCTGAGATGCGGGTGATCGTATGCGGAGCAGGGAGCACCGGCCGCCACGTGGCCCGCGTGCTGTCGGAGGTTCACGACGTGACCGTGATAGAGCGCGATCGAAGCTTCGTCACCGAGGGAGAGCTCGAGCACGTGAACCTCGCTGTCGAGGACGCGGCCGACCCTGGAGTGCTCGCCGAGGCGGGCGCCAGGGACGCCGACCTGGTGATCGCGGTGACGGGCGACGACTCGACCAACCTCCTGATCTCGTTCCTGGCCAAGCGGCGCTTCGGCGTCGAGTACACCGTGGCACGGATGCTCGATGCCTCACACGAATGGCTGTTCTCCCCCGAGATGGGCGTGGACGTCTGCGTCTCCACGGCGGTCCTCGTTGCGCGACTGGTCCAGGAGGAGGTCACGGCGGGCGATCTGGTCACGCTTCTGCGCCTGCGCGGCACCGGCGTCGCCGTGACGGAGACGACGCTCCCGCCGGGTGCCCCGCTCGCCGGCCTGGAGGTCGAAAAGCTCGACCTGCCCGATGGGGCGGCACTGACCGCAATCCTGCGCGAGGGTCGGGTCCTGCTGCCGGACCGGGCCGGCCGCCTCGTCGCCGGGGACGTCGTCGTCGCACTGTGCGAGCCGGGGCGCGAGCATGCCCTGCATCGAGCCCTGACCGGCTCATAGGCCGAACGCCGCTTCAGGGCCTTTCCGGTCGTCGATGCTCAGGGAGTGCGAGGCGTGGTGACGCTCGCTCGCGTCGAGGCGTTTCCCGCGGGCCAGCGCTGAGCGGCCTTCAGGACCTCCAGGCACAGGAACGGCACTAACGCGAAGCCGAGAGCGACGGCGACCTGGCCCGCGCTCATCGGCACGACGCCGAACCGCTCCGCGAGTGACGGAACCGCGAGGATCGCCGCCGCGATCGCGGCGGAGATCAGGACCGCTGCGTATAGGGCGACGTTCCGCCCCGCGCGGAAGAACCACCCCGACCCGCGGACCGCGAACACGTACGCGAGCTGCGCGAAGACGAGCGTCGCGAACGCCATCGTCTGGCCGAGCGCGTGGCTGGAGGCGTCCCCGATCGCGAACGACGCGAACGCGGCCGCGCCCGTGGCCGCGCCGCCGACGGCGAGCCGGCCGCGAATCGGCTCCAGCAGGCCCTCCTGGGGCGGGCGCGGGGACCGCCTCATCACGCCGCGGTCGGGCGGGTCGACGCCGAGCGCCACGGCCGGGAGCCCGTCGGTGAGCAGGTTGACGACCAGGATCTGGACCACGGTCAGGGGCGCCGACATCCCGAGGGCGATTGCGAGCGCGAACACGATCACCTCTCCGGCGTTCGCGGAGACCAGGAACTGGACGAAGCGGAGCACGTTGTCGTAAATCGAGCGCCCGCGACCGATCGCGCGCACGATCGTCGAGTAGTCGTCGTCGGCGAGGACCATGTCGGCCGCCGCCTTCGCCGCGTCGGTGCCGCGCCGCCCCATCGCGACGCCGATATGCGCGGCCTCGAGCGCGGGGACGTCGTTGACGCCGTCGCCGGTCATCGCCACCACTTCCCCGTCGCGGGTTAGCGCGTCGACGATCCGCACCTTGTGCTCGGGAACCACGCGGGCGTACACGGCGGTGTCCCGGCTTCGCGCCACCAGCTCCTCGTCCGAGAGCCGGTCGAGCTCCGCTCCGGTGATCGTGTGCGCGTCGGCGCCCGCGGCCGCGATCCCCGTCGCGTGTGCGATCGCGACTGCGGTGCCGGGGTGGTCGCCGGTGATCATCACCGTCCGCACCCCGGCTCGGCTCGCCTCCTCGACGCTCGCGCGCGCCCCGGGTCGCGCCGGATCCTCGAGCGCGAGCAGACCGAGCGCGTGCAGCGAGGATTCCGGATCCGCTCCGGGCGGGAGGTCGCGCCGCGCGACCAGCAGCACCCGCAACCCGTTCTCCGCCCACCGCGCGGACACCTCCGAGAGCGCCGCGCTCGAGCCGTCAACGAGCCTCGGGATCATCGCCTCGGGCGCGCCCTTCACGTAGGCGACCCTGTCACCGCCATCGTCCTCGAGTACGACGCTCATTCGCTTCCGCTCGGAGTCGAACGGCTCCACGCCGGCGACCCGGCGAGCGTCGAGGACGCCCGCGCAGGTCAGCCCGCGATCCTGCGCCGCGACGGCAAGGGCCGCCTCGATCGGATCGGGGGGCAGCGCCCCGCCGTCGAGGTAGGCGCCGGCGTCCTCCGACGCCAGCAGCGCGGCTCCGATCAGGTCATCGGCCGTCTCGGAGGGACCGGTGTCGGGTTCCAGCTCATCCCCGGGGGCGGCGACGTACATGCGCGCCAGCGCCATCCTGTTCTCCGTCAGCGTGCCCGTCTTGTCGGTGCAGATCACCGTCGTCGATCCGAGGGTCTCGACAGCCGGCAGCCGCCTCACGATCGCGGAGCGCGCCGCCATCCGCTGCACCCCGATCGCGAGTGCCACGGTCAGCACTGCGGGCAGGCCCTCCGGGACGGCCGCGACTGCGAGCGAGACCCCGATCAGGAAGCTGTCGCCGACGCTCTCTCCGCGCAGCCACGCGAGGGTCGCGAGCGCCGCGCACAGAACGACGGCGGCTCGCAGGACGAGGCCGGCGAACCGGTTCAACCTCGTCTGCAGCGGCGTCGGCGGCGGGTGCAGGCCGATCGAAGCAGCGACGGTGCGACCGAGCTCCGTCCGCGACCCCGTTGCGCTCAGCGCGATCCGACCGCTGCCGCGCGTGATCACGGTTCCCGCGAGGGCGATCGTCGGCCGCTCGGCAACGGGAGCCTCCGGGTCAACAGGCGGATCCGAGCGCTTCACCACGGAGACCGACTCGCCGGTGAGCGCCGACTCGTCCGCCTCCAGGCGGGTTGCGCGAATCACCCTTCCGTCGGCGGGAACGCGGTCTCCCGCACGCAGCTCGACGACGTCGCCCACGACGAGCTCCTCGGCGCCGAGCTCCATCGGCCGTCCATCCCTGATCGCCCGCGCGGTCGGGGCGAGCAGGCTGCGCAGGCGGCGGGCCGCCTGCTCGGCGCGTCCCTCCTGCACGTATCCGAGCGCGCTGTTGGCGACCACGATCGCGAGGATGATCGCCGCGTCGAGGGCCTCCCCGATCGCCACCGAGACCAGCGCCGCGCCCGCGAGCAGCGCCACCAGCGGGCTGGCGAGCTGCCGCCCCAGCACCGCCAGGCGCGAGGGCCCGGCCCGCTCCGGGAGCCGGTTCGGCCCGTCGCGCTGAAGCCGGGCGGCCGCCTCGTCCTCGGCCAAGCCACGATCCGAATCGGTCCCCAGCTCGCGAACCGCCGCCGCGGCCTCGCGGGCGTGGGCCGGGTGGCTCAGATCTCCTCCGGCACCATCTGGATCGCGCCGCTGGGGCATTCCTCGACGCACATGCCGCATCCCTTACAGAAGTCGTAGTCGATCTCGTAGCTGTCGCGAGGGTCGGCGGCCTCGCCGAGCTTGATCACGGCGTTGTCGGGGCAGACGCCGAAGCAGTTGTCGCACGAGAAGCACGTCCCGCACGACAGGCACCGGCGCGCCTCGAACAACGCGTTCGAGTCGTCGAGGCCGGCGACGACCTCGTCGAAGCCGGACGCGCGCCTCGCCGGCTCGAGCTGGTCCTGGACGGTCCGCGGCGCGTCCGCGTAGTACCAGGTGTTGAGGGTGTCGAAGCTCGCGAGCTCGTGCTTCGGGGGTGGGTCGTACGCGGACCCGCGCAGCCACCCGTCGATGTGCCGCGCGGCCTTCTTCCCGTGCCCGACGGCGACGGTGACGGTGCGCTCCGCCGGGACCATGTCGCCGCCGGCGAAGATCCCGGGGTGACCGGTCATCATGTTCGGCCCCACCTCGACGACATGGTCGGAGACCTCGATCCCGGGCACGCCCTCGAGCAGCGACAGGTCGGCGTCCTGGCCCAGCGCCAGCACCACCGAGTCCGCCTCCAGCTCCTCCAGCTCGCCGGTCGGCTGCGGGAAGCCCGACTCGTCCAGCTCCATCCGCTCGATCATCAGCTTGCCCTCGTCGGCGCGCCTGATCGTCGACAGCCACTTCATCCGCACGCCCTCCTCCTCGGCCTCGGTGACCTCGAAGTCGTGCGCGGGCATCCGCTCGCGATTGCGGCGGTAGACGACGACGGCGTCGGTGGCGCCGAGCCGCTTCGCGGTCCGCGCCGCGTCCATCGCGGTGTCGCCGCCCCCGTACACGACCACCCGCCGCCCCAGCATCGGCTGCTCGGGGCCCTCCATCTCGTGCAGGACCGAGACGGCGTCGAGAATCCGCGCCGCGTCGCCGGCCGGGATCTCGGCGCGCTTGCCGACGTGGGCGCCGACGGCGAGGAAGGCGGCGTCGAAGGAGCCCTCGCGCATCGCGTCGCGGACATCCTCGACGCGAGCGTTCAGCTCCAACGTGACTCCGGTGTCGAGGATGCGCTCGACCTCGGCGTCGAGCACGTCACGTGGAAGCCGGTAGGAGGGGATCCCGAACCGCATCATCCCCCCGGGCTGGGGCTCGGCGTCGCGGATCGTCACCTGATGGCCGAGGCGGGTGAGGTGGTACGCGGCGGACAGCCCGGAGGGGCCGGCGCCGATCACCAGCACCCGCTTGCCTGACCGCTCGACCGTGATCCTGGCTTTCCAGCCCCGGGCGATCGCCTCGTCGCCGAGGAAGCGCTCCACGGAGTGGATGCCGACCGCCTCGTCGAGCTCCCCGCGGTTGCACGCCCCCTCGCACGGGTGGTAGCAGACCCGCCCCATGATCGCCGGGAACGGGTTGTCCTCGATGATCTTCCGCCACCCGCGCTCGTAGCCGTCGCCGCCCTCCTCCGCCTCGTACAGCCACCGCTGGATGTTCTCGCCCGCCGGGCAGGCGTTGTTGCAGGGGGGCAGCCGGTCCGTGTACACGGCGCGCTCGGTCCGCCAGCTGCCGGTCTTGTTCGCGAGGCTGGAGCCGACGTCGAGCGTGATCGCGAACGGCTTCTCGGTCATCAGGCCTCGGGCTCCTCGCCGTCATCGGGAAGCAACCCGAACCGCGCGATGTTGCGATCGGCGCCGGCCTGGATCCGATCGATCACGTCGGTGCGCGGCGGATCGCCGAACAGATGCGCGTAGCGGCGCTGCAGCTTCAGGTAGTCCTCCACGGGGACGCGGCGGCGGATCTTCGACACGCCGGTCACCTCTCCGCGCTCGGCCTCGAACACCGGGAACAGCCCCGTCTCCGAGACCAGCCGCGCGAGCTTGATCGTGTCGCACGAGGCGCTGCCCCACCCGAGCGGGCAGGGGACGAAGACGTGCAGGTAGCGCGCCCCGTGCAGCTCCATCGCTCGCTCGACCTTGTGCTCGAGGTCGCGCAGGTCGGCGACGGTAGCGGTGGCGACGTACGGGATCTCGTGCGCCATCGCGATCAGAGGCAGGCTCTTGCCCTGGCCGAACGGGTTCCCGGGGTGGTCGCCGATCGGCTTCGTGTTCGCGGTCCTGGCAGCCGGCGGGGTGGCGCCGGAGCGCTGCACGCCGGTGTTCATGTACGCCTCGTTGTCGTAACAGACGTACAGCACGTCGTCGTTTCGCTCGAACATCCCCGAAAGGCACGCGAACCCGATGTCGACGGTGCCTCCGTCGCCGCCCTGGGCGACGACCCGCACGTCCGTCCGCCCCTTCGCCCGCAGCGCCGCCTGGACGCCAGTCGCCACCGGCGCCGCGTTGGCGAACAGGGAGTGGATCCAGGGGAGCTGCCACGAGGACTCCGGAAACGGGGTCGAGAACACCTCCAGGCAGCCGGTGGCGTTGGTGGCGATCAGGCGGCCGTCGGTGGCGCGCATCGCCGCGTCGAGCGCGTAGCGCGCGCCCAGCGCCTCGCCGCACCCCTGGCAGGCGCGGTGACCCGAGGTGAGCGAGTTGGAGCGCTCCGTCCGCGCCTGCACGGATCGCTCGTCGGGATCGAGCAGCCGATTCCCGACCACGAAGGTTCCGGTCTGGTAGCCCCTGACGCGCTGCTCGGCCATCAGTGGGACCTCGATCCGACGATCCCCATGTCGCGGACGATGTTCTCGGCGTGGGCACCGGGGCGGTGCTCGTCGCGCATCCGGACCAGCTCGCGCTCCACCCGCTCGCGGTCGAGGTCGAGGAACGTGAGCGGCTCCAGCCGGTCCTCGATCGCCTCCGCGAACAGCCCGTGCAGCGACTCCTTCGTGATCGGGCGCCCGCCGAGCCCGGCGATCACTGTGTAGCCGTGCAGATCGATCCCCGACAGCGCCATGCGGACGTTGGCCGAGGCGATCCCCCCGATCCCGACCGCGAGCGCCTTCTCGAGCACCACCACCCGCCGCGCGTGCCCGAGCGCAGCCCGCACCTCCTCCAGCGGGAAGGGGCGGAAGGACTTGATCCCGACGACGCCGATCTTCACCCCACGCTCGCGCAGCTCGTC
>Ga0214473_10001898_pt1 | contig 26536 bp, 22 predicted proteins | sample RVTome_7_FD_203509 | JGI IMG/M metagenome (GOLD analysis project Ga0214473, IMG submission 203509) | Soil microbial communities from uranium-contaminated site in the Upper Colorado River Basin, Wyoming, United States - RVT98D197 | ecosystem: Environmental > Terrestrial > Soil > Contaminated >...
GTTCTCCGGCGAGTGGTGGATCACGGTTTTCCCGGGGATCGCGCTGGTCGTGTTGGTGCTTTCGGTCAACCTGCTGGGCGATTGGCTGCGAGACGCCCTTAATCCGAAGCTGCGCTGACGTGCTGCCCGCGGGCGCGCCGCTGCTCGAAGTAAGGGGCCTGCGGGTCGAGTTCCCGACGCGCCGCGGCACGCTGGTGGCGGTGGACGGGATCTCGTTCGCGATCGCCCCCGGGGAGGTGCTCGGCGTGGTCGGCGAGTCCGGCGCCGGCAAATCGCTCACCGGCATGGCGGTGATCGGGCTGCTCGAGCCCCCGGGACGCATCGCCGCGGGCGAGGTGCGCCTCGAAGGCGAGCGCATCGACAACCTGCCGTACGAGCGCCTGCGCCGCATCCGCGGCCGGCGCATCGGCGCCATCTTCCAGGACCCGCTCACCTCGCTCAACCCGCTGTACACGGTGGGCGAGCAGCTCATCGAGACCATCCGCACCCACCTCGAGATGGGAGCTGCCGAGGCGCGCGAGCGGGCCCTCGGGCTGCTGCGCGATGTCGGCATCCCGGCGCCCGAGAGCCGCATCGATCATTACCCGCACCAGTTCTCGGGCGGGATGCGCCAGCGCGTGGTGATTGCGCTCGCGTTGTGCGCTCAACCCAAGCTGGTGATCGCCGACGAGCCGACCACCGCGCTCGACGTCTCGATCCAGGCGCAGATCATCCAGTTGCTCAAGCGCCTGGCACGCGAGCACGGCACCGCGGTGATGCTGATCACGCACGACATGGGCGTGATCGCCGAGACCGCCGACCGGGTGGCGGTGATGTACGCCGGCCGCATCGCCGAGATCGGGCCGGTGCGCGAGGTAATCCACGCGCCGCGCCATCCCTACACGGTGGGTTTGATGGGTTCGATCCCCAAGATAAGCGCCGGCGCCGGCAAGCGCCACGGGCGGCTGACGCAGATCGAGGGCTCGATGCCGCGGCTCACCGCGATCCCGGCCGGGTGCGCGTTCCATCCGCGCTGCCCCAAGCGCTTCGCGCGCTGCCTGGCCGCGCGGCCGGAGCCGATCCCGACCGGCGCCAACCTTGCCGCCTGCTGGCTGTACGCCGATGCCTGAGGCCGCCGCGCTTGTGCTCCGCCTGACCGAGATCGGGCGCGATTTCGACGTCTCGCGGCCCTGGCTCAACCGCGTCATCGAAGGCGCGCCGCGCCAGTTGCTGCGCGCGGTCGACGACGTCTCGCTCGAGGTGCGGCGCGGCGAAACGCTGGCGCTGGTGGGTGAGTCGGGCTGCGGCAAGTCGACCGTCGCGCGCCTGATCGTGGGCCTGTACGCGCCGTCTCGCGGCCGCGTCGAGTTCGATGGCGTCGAGCTCAGCGGCGGGGCGGGAGCGCATGAGGTCGCGCGCATGCGGCGCCGCATGCAGATGATTTTCCAGGACCCGTATGCCAGCCTCAACCCGCGCTGGCGGGTGCGCGACATCGTGGCCGAGCCGATCCGCGTGCTCGGGCTGGCGCGCGACCAGCAGGAGATCGCCGCCCGGGTAGCGGAACTGCTGCGCCAAGTGGGTCTCGCGCCCGAGGACGGCGACAAGTATCCGCACGAGTTTTCCGGCGGCCAGCGCCAGCGCATCTCGATCGCGCGCGCGCTCTCCGGCAATCCCGAATTCCTGGTGTGCGACGAGCCCACCTCGGCGCTCGACGTTTCGGTGCAGGCGCAGATCCTCAATCTCATGACCGAGTTGCAGCAGCGCCTCGGCCTGACGTATCTGTTCATCTCGCACAACCTCGCGGTGGTGTCGCATATCGCCGACCGCATCGGCGTCATGTACCTCGGACGCCTGGTCGAGGTCGCACTAGCCGAAGACCTGTTCGCGCGCCCCAGGCACCCGTATACCCGGATGCTGCTGGACGCCGTTCCGGACCTGGAGATGAGCGGCAAGGCGCGCACGCCGGTTGCCGGAGAGGTGCCGAACCCGCTCGATCCGCCCGCGGGCTGTGCCTTTCATCCGCGCTGCCCGCACGCCAATGAGCGCTGCACGCGGGAGCGGCCGCAGGCGATCGCTTTGGGCGCCACTGCCACGGTCGCCTGCCACGCGGTCGAGGAAGGGCGCATTTAGTTTTATCCCGCAGTACTGGGGTCAAATGTTGTAAGAACCCTCGATCGCCCGGATTGAGCAGCGCTTTCGGAGGTATGACATTGCCTTCTGAGAGGGCGTTACGGGCCGGGGGAAGCGTGGCTGGGGAACAGGGGATTCTCGATCCCGCAATCGCGGCAACGGTGGACCGCGTGATGCGCGAGGCGGGGCTGAACGAGCTCGCGCTCGGGCGCCTTGCGTCGCTCGGCCGCGCGATCCGCGAGCAGGCCCCTGGCCTGTTCACGGTGTCGCAGCGCGACGCACCGCTCGAGCAGGCTGACCGCAGCTTCTTTCAGCCGATCGACGCCTCGGCCATGTCCGGCGCACAGCGCGAGTTGTTCGAGGCGCTGATGCGCGGCAAGCTCGGCCACGCGCAATTGCGCGCCCTGCTGGTGCGCTGGGCCGCCCACGCCGATCCGCGCGAGCCGCTGGATCGCATGCGCTTCGACTGCATGCGCTTGCAGGAGATCCTGCGGCGCGGCGCGCTGCGCGTTTTCGGCATCGACCCGCCGCACTGCGACGAGATCCTCGGCGTCATCGAGCGCCTTGCCTGGCTGCAGCTCGGCATTCTGGCCTCGCTGCCGAAGCAGATTCCGACCCTCAAGCCGGCGGGCCCATCTGAGCCGCACTTCGCCACTTTCGCCGAGCGCCTGCGCGCGCTGATCGCCGTGCAGCAGCGTTCCGCCGGCACTGCGCTCGCCGTCCTGGTGATCGATTGCGGCGTGGTCGAGCGCATCGACGCGGTATGGGGCTTCCTCGCTGGCGAGTCGGCGCGCACGCGGCTCATTCAGCGCCTCAGGAATACGGTGCTGCGCGCCGGTGACGTGCTCTCAGAGTTCGGCCGCGACGACCTGATCTGCGTGCTGCCGGCGATTCCCGGCTCCGGCGTGGCGCTGCTGGCGGCGCACAAGATCATGCGCCTGCTCGGCATCCCGGTGCGCGTGGACGATGGCGAGATCGTGCCGCGACCGGCGATCGGCATCGCGATCCACCCCGAGCACGGCGCCAGCCCGGCGCTGCTGCTGCAGCGCGCCAAGATCGCCTGCCAGGCGGCGCTCGAGCGGCCCGAGCACATCGCGCAGTACTCCGAGGCCCTGGAGCACACTCAGGCTGAGTCGCTCGCCTACGAATCGAGGCTGCGCGCGGCGCTCGACGAAGGGCTGCTCGACCTCGCCTTCCAGCCGCAGTTCCGGCTCACCGACCGCCGCATCGCAGGCGTCGAGGGACTGCTGCGCTGGGACGATGCCGAGCTCGGCGCCGTGGAGGCGGAAAAGACCATCGCAGTCGCCGAGTCGGCCGGCCTGATCAACGAGGTGTCGTGGTGGGTGCTGAACAACGCCCTGCGCCATTGCGCGGAGTTCGGCGAGCGCGGCCTGCACATCCCGGTGAGCATCAACCTGTCGCCGCAGAACCTGCTCGAGCGCGACCTGCCCGATTTCATCGACCGGGGGCTGCGCACCTGGGACTTGTCGCCCGACCGCCTGGTGCTGGAAATCACCGAGAACGCGATGCTCTCGGCCGCGCCCGAGGTCACAGAAACGCTGACGCGGCTCAAGGACAGCGGCGTGCGCATCGCGCTCGACGATTTCGGCACCGGCTACTCCTCGATGGCGAACCTGTCGGCGATCCCGCTGGACGAGCTGAAGATCGACCGTTTGTTCGTGCACGACCTGCACCTCAACGCGCAGCACGACCGCATCGTGCGCTCGCTCATCGGCCTGGGGCACAACCTCGGTTTGACGGTAGTGGCCGAAGGCGTCGAGCACGAGGCCGTGGTGGAACGGCTCGCCGAGCTCGAATGCGACCGCATGCAGGGCTTTCACCCCGGCGTGCCGCTCGGCGCGCGCGAATTCCTGACGCGCTTCGCGGCCTGACGGCCGCGCCGCGCAAGCGCCCCTATCTGCCGAAAAGGCCCTTGATCCTGCTGCCGATGCTGGAGGCGGCGCCGCCCGCCGCGCTGCCGGCCTGGCCGACGGCACCACCAATGCCGGCGCCTGACTTTGCGATCAGGTCGGTGTAATCCGGCGCCACGTTCGGGTTGTCGAACGGCCCGGTCACTTTGACCGGCACCGTGACGCCAGCGAGGCTGGTCAGGTCGCGGCCGCCCTGCCCTTTGCTGGTGGCGACGAAGGCCACCTTGGCAAGGTAATCGAGCAGCGAGTTGCCGATGTCGATGTTGCCCGCGCCCGTGAGGCGCAGCGTCGGCGCCTTGCCCTGCAGGTCGTCGTTGCGCGCCACGCCGTTCCTGATGTTGAAGCTGGCGGTGATCTCGGAGAAGTCGGTGCGCTTGCTGCGATCGGCCGCGCGCGCCGATTTCGAGCCCAGCGCCGCGCGCACGTCTGTGAAGGTCTCGGTGAGATTGACCCCCTTCCAGCCGCCATCGCGCAGCTCGACGCGCGCTGTGCCGCCGAGCGCCCGCTTGATCGCCGGCACGCTCGCGCCGGCCGACGCCACGTCCAGGTTGACGTTGCCGCGGCCCTCCAGCCGGTCCTCGTTGATCGCATCCTTGAGCAGCGGCGCGAGCTGCACGTTCTGCATCGCCTCTTTGGCGGTGACGCGGTTGCCGTTGGCGTCCGCGGTAAGCGCACCGGCGAGCGTGCCGCCGTAAAGATTCGCGGCATGCGGCGACACTTCGAGCTTGCCCGCGGCAAGTTTGATCTCCGCCTTGACGTTGGCGAGCCTCACCTTGCGCACCGTCAGGGCGCCGATTTCCGCCTTGCCGTTCAGCGTCGGGCCCTTGAGCGCCGACAGGTCGAGCCGGTCGTCGCCCTTCGCCGCTGGTTTCGGCGGCAGGTAGCGGTCGAGGTTGATGCGATCGACGTTGAGATCGAACGACGCCACCAGCGGCGCCAGGCTCTTCGCATCCAGCTTCGCCTTAATGGTCGATTCGTCCAGCTTGCCGGCGAGGCTTGCGTTGAGCGCGCGCTTCACGAGGTCCGCCTTTAGCGTCGCCTCGAGCTTCGCCTTGATCGCGGTGCCCGCCGCCGAGGCGTCCAGGTCGAGCGCCAGGCTGGGGATCGAAAGCGCCGAAGCCGAGCCTTCCACAGCGGCAATCCGCAGCTTCGCATCCACATTGCGTTGCGGCCCGCGCACCTGGACCAACCCGGTGACTGCGGAGCCCGAGGCTTTCGCCGGCGTCACCTCCAGCTTGGGCGCCGCCAGCTCGACCGCCAGCGTGTCGCGGTCCAGCCTGCCCTTCAACTGTGCGGCGAAATTATCGAAGGCGAACTCCTGCCGCCCGAGCTTGAAGCGCATCGCGCCGCTCACCTGCGCCCTCAGGTCCACGTCCGGCCGCTTGCCGGTCAGCCGCGCCGAAACCGACACCGGGCCCGGGGTGTCGCCGTCGAGCTTGCCCGCCTTCACGTTCAGGTCCGAGACGTTGAGCTCCTGCCCGCTCGCCTGGTCGCGGTAGGCAAGCTGCGCGCGCTCGATATTCATGCCCGCGATCGTGAGCTTGGGCGGGCCGCGCCGCTCGTGGCGCTCGTCCTCGCGCTCGCGCTTGTCGCCCGCGAGGTCGCTGAAATTCATGCTGCCGTCCTTGCGTCGCACCAGGTTTACCTTCAGCCCGGCCACGTTCAGCGCCTCGATGGCCATCTCGCCCGAAAGCAGCGGCATGGTGCGCACCGCCACCTCTGCCGAGTCGAGCGCGATGAACTGCTTGTCGCTGCCGGGCTCCGAAAGGCTCAGCTTGCCGAGGCTGATTCCGGCCACCGGGTAGAGCCGCAGCCTGGGCTCGCCCTGGATCAGGAGGGTGCGGTTCTTTTCCTTCATGGCGCGCTCCAGGCGCGACTTGACGAAGGCGCCGTCCACCACCAGCACCACGCCGATCACCGCGAGCACCGCCAGCCCGATCAGCCCGCCCGCTGCGTACAGGGCGTACCGGAGCGCTTTCATGAGGTCTTTCTCCCGACATTGGCGACACCGAACGGCACATGCCCGGTGGCGACGTGCTTTTGCGCCGATTCCACGTGCCCACGCTGGTCGTCGAAATAGAAGTCCGGCTCGAACGCCTTGAGGAAAGCGCCCTTGTCCAGGCCGCCGAGGAACATCGCCTCGTCCACCGCGATGTTCCAGTCCATGAGGGTCCTTACCGCGCGCTCGTGCGCAGGCGCGCTGCGCGCTGTAACCAGTGCCGTGCGGATGCGCACCGGCACATCGGTGCCGGCAGCCGCCTGCAGGCGGTGCAGCGCCTCCAGCAGCGGCTTGAACGGCCCCGGAGGCAGTGGCTTCAAGGCATGCACCATCTCGTGGCGCGTGAAGGCGTCAAGCCCGTCTCGCTGATAGACGCGCTCCGCCTCATCCGAGAACAGCACCGCGTCGCCGTCGAACGCGATCCGCACCTCGTCACCGTGCCGGCCAGCGGCCTGCGCGGATTCCGGCACCACGCGCGCAGCAGGAAACCTGGCATCGAGCGCGCTCATGACGTCGTTTTCGTTGGCCGACAGGAACAGGTTCGCCTTGAGCGCATCCAGATACCGGTAGGGCGTGCGGCCGCGCGTGAACACGCCGCGCTCGAGCTTCAGGCCGGCGCGCTCCGCCGAGCGGAAGACCCTGAGGCCCGAAACCGGGTCGTTCTTGGAAAGGATCACTACCTCGACACGCTGCGCCTCGGCGGTATTGAAGGCGAGGAGTTTTTTCACCAACTGGAAGGCGACGCCTTCCTTCGCCGGCACCTCGAGCCGCGCGAACTGCAGCGCGATGTAGGGGCGTTCGCCCTCGGCCTCGAAGACGCGGTTCTCCTCCTCGAAGTCGAACAGCGCCCGCGAGGAGATCGCCACCACCAGCTTGCCTTCGACCGTATAGGGCATGTCGCCGGGCTCCTGGAGCGGGTGAAGGGAATCGAACCCTCGTATGCAGCTTGGGAAGCTGCCGTTCTGCCATTGAACTACACCCGCAGATGGCGCGGATTTTACGGCACCCGGAGTCCGCCCTTGCATCGACCGCGTGCGCAGGGTAGATGTGAACCATGGGATTGCTCGTCAACGGCATCTGGCAGGAGGGCTGGTACGACACCAAGAGCAGCGGCGGGCGCTTCGTACGCCAGCCGAGCAAGTTCCGCAGTTGGGTCACGCGGGACGGCGCGGCAGGTCCGAGCGGCGCTTCGGGCTTTGCCGCCGCCCCGGGGCGCTACCATCTCTACGTGAGCCTGGCATGCCCCTGGGCGCACCGCACGCTCATCATGCGGGCGTTGAAGTGCCTCGAGAGCCTGGTCTCGATCTCGGTGGTCCACTGGCGCATGCTCGATCACGGCTGGACGTTCGAGGACGGCGAGGGCGTGATCGCCGATCCGGTTCACAGCGCGCGTTATCTCTACGAGGTGTATCGGGCGGCCGACCCTGCCTATACGGGGCGCGTGACGACCCCGGCATTGTGGGACCGGGCGACGGCCACGATCGTGAACAACGAGTCCTCGGAAATCATCCGCATGCTCAATTCGGCGTTCGACGGCGTCGGCGCGCGCGCCGGGGATCATTACCCCGCTGCACTGCGCGGCGAGATCGACGCGCTCAACGAGCGCATCTACGAATCGGTCAACAACGGCGTCTACAAGGCCGGGTTCGCCAGCACGCAGGGGGCGTACGACGAGGCGGTCGGGCCGCTGTTCGAGACGCTCGACTGGCTCGAATTGCGGCTCGGGCGGCGGCGCTACCTCTGCGGCGATCGCATCACGGAGGCCGACATCCGGCTGCTGCCGACGCTGCTGCGTTTCGATCTGGTCTACTGCTCGCACTTCAAGTGCAACCTGCGGCGTGTTGCGGACTACCCCAATCTCTCGGCCTACATGCGGGACCTTTATCAAACGCCAGGCGTAGCGGCCACCTTTAATGCAACGCACGCCAAGCGGCACTACTACGAAAGCCACCGCAAGCTGAACCCTGCTGGTATCGTGCCGGTGGGACCGATCACCGACTTCGACCGGCCGCACGGCCGCGAGCGCCTCGGCAACGAAGCGAAAGGGAGACCCCGATGAACCGGCGTGACATCCTCACCGCAATGCTTGCGCTCGGCGCCGCGGCAGGGCCGCTCGGCGCTCGCGCGCAGGCACTTAAGCCGGCGCCTGGCACCAAGCGAATCGGGCTGCTGGTCACCGGCTGGGACAGCACGCGCGGTCACCTCGACCGCGCGCTGATGGAGGCCTTACGCGATCAAGGCTACGTAGAGGGGCGCAACCTGGTGATCGAGCGGCGCTACGCCGACGGTGACGGCTCGCGCCTGCGCGAGCTGGCGCGCGAACTGGAGACGCTGAAGCTCGACGCGGTGGTGACGACCTGCACCCCCTCGACCCGGCTGATGAAAGCGGAGACCGCGACCACGCCGATCGTGATGGCGACGGTTTCCGATCCCGTGGGGCAGGGACTGATCGCCAGTCTTGCCAAGCCGGGCAACAACATCACCGGCACCTCGAGCCAGGTCGAGGACATCCTGCCCAAGATGATCGAGTATTTCGCTGCAGTGCTGCCCAGGCAGGCTTCGGTAGCGGTGCTCGCAGACAGGCGAAATCCGGTGCACCCGCGCCTCTGGGAGCAGTTGCTCAAGCCCGGCGCGGCAGCGGGCCTCACGCTCGGCCGTTACGAGATCGGCAATGCCAGGGAGATCGAAGGCGCGATCGACAAGGCGGTGAGCGAAGGTGCGGTCGCACTGTTCGTGCTGCCGGATCATCCGCTATTCATGGATCACCGCGCGCGCATCGTAAGCGCCGCTGACAAGCACCGACTGCCCGGCTTTTTCTGGGCGCGCGAATTCGTAGAGGCAGGCGGCCTGATGAGCTACGGCGAGAATCTCGCCGGCGGCTGGCAGCGTGCTGCGGGCTACGTGAGCCGCATCATGCGTGGCGCCAAGCCGGCCGATCTGCCGGTCGCGCAGCCGACGTTGTTCGAGCTGGCGATCAACCTGAGGACCGCCAAGGCGCTCGGTGTCACGATCCCGCAGACCATCCTGGTGCGCGCCGACCGCGTGATCGAGTGACTTTGTACGCGGGACCCTGCGGGACGGTCTTGAGCGATGCCCGCGCTGTCGTAAAATTACGTTCATGCAACGCAAACTCGCCGCCATCCTGAGCGCGGACGCCGCAGGCTACAGCCGCCTGATGGCCGAGGACGACGTCGCCACCGTTAAGCTGATCGCCACCTGCCGCAGCACGGTTGGCGAAATGGCAGCGGCGCACGGTGGCCGTGTCGTGGACTCGCCGGGGGACAACATCCTGGCGGAGTTCGGCAGCGCCATCGACGCGGTGCGCGCCGCGGTCGGCATGCAGGCCAAGCTCGGCGCCTGCAACGCCGAGTTGCCGGAGTCCCGCCGCATGGCTTTTCGCGTCGGCATCAATTTGGGCGACGTCATCGTAGAGGACGGACGGCTCTACGGCGACGGCGTCAACGTCGCGGCGCGCATCGAAGCGCTGGCCGAGGCGGGCGGCATCTGCATCTCAGGCAAGGTCTACGACGAGGTCAGCCGCAAGCTCGACGCCGCGTTCGAGGACCTGGGCGAGCACACGCTGAAAAATATTGCAGCGCCGGTACGCGTATATCGCCTCAGGCCGGCGAGCCAGGCGCCGGCGTCGAAGGCGGGCGAGCTGGCGCGCCCGGCCAAGCCTTCGATCATCGTGCTGCCGTTCACCAATCTGAGCGGCGCCGGCGACCAGGACCTGTTCGCCGACGGCCTGACCGAGGATCTGTTGACAGAACTGTCGCGCTTTCGCGATTTGTTCGTCATCTCGCGCAACACCTCCTTCAAGTACAAGGGCAAGCCGGTCGAAGTGCAGAAGGTGGCGCGCGAGCTCGGCGTGCAGTACGTGCTCGAGGGCAGCGTGCGCCGCGCCGGCAACCGCGTGCGCGTCACGGTGCAGCTGATCGACGGCGAATCCGACCGGCACCTCTGGGCCGAGCGCTACGACCGCGACCTGGAGGACATTTTCGCCCTGCAGGATGAGGTGACCCGGGCGGTGGTCTCGGTCTTGCCCGGGCGCGTAGAGGCGGCGGCACGCGACCGCGCCGCACGCAAGCCCACCGGCAACATGGTGGCGTATGAATGCCTGATCAGCGGCAAGGTGCTGCATCACCGCTCGACACGCGAGGACAACGCCGAGGCGATGCGCCTGGTGACGCGCGCGGTCGAGCTTGACCCGAAGTACGCCCATGCGCACGCCTGGCGTGCCTGCACCCTCGCCCAGCAGTGGACTTACGGCTGGTGCGCGGACATGAAGGCCACCGAGGACGAGATCCCGCGCGAAGCAAAGGTGGCGCTGGCGCTGGACGAGAACGACAGCGACGTGCATCGCATCCTGGCGGCGCTGCATCTCGTCCGCAACCAGCACGACCAGGCGGTCTACCATCAGGGGCGCGCCCTCGTGCTCAACCCCAACGACGACCTGATCGTGGTGCAGCAGGGCGAGGTCCTCACCTGGCTGGGACAGGCGGACGAAGGCATCGAGTGGATCAGGAAAGCGATGCGCCTCAACCCGTTCCACCCGGAGCGCTTCTGGTCGCACCTGGCGCGCGCGCAGTTCGTGGCGCGGCGCTACGACGAGGCGCTGCAGTCAATGCAGCATGTCACTGCCCCGAACAGGTTGCAGCAGGCCAATACCGCCGCCTGCCATGCGCTCAAGGGCGACGCGGCTGCGGCCGGCGCGCTAGCGCGCCAAGTGCTGGCGCAGGACCCCGGGTTCCGCATCGGCAAGGACATCCTTCCGACCCTGCACTACAAGAAGGCGTCCGATCTCGAGCATCACCGCGAGGGACTGCTCAAGGCCGGCTTCCACGAGTAAGCGCCGGCCCCTCCGGACTACGCTGGCGGTACCGCGCGGTTGTATCATCGCGGCATGATCCAGGTCACCGTCAATGGAGCGGAGCAGCGCTACGACCGGCCGCTCGCGGTGAGCGACCTGATCGCCCGCATGGCGCTCGCCGGCAAGAAGATCGCGGTCGAGCGGAACGGCGAGATCGTGCCGCGGAGCGTGCACGGCTCCACCATGGTGCTCGACGGCGACCGGCTCGAGATCGTGGCCGCGGTGGGAGGCGGCTGATGGCGATCGCCGGCATGCGCGCGGACGACGGCCTGATCGTTGCGGGCAAGCGCTACGCCTCGCGGCTGCTGGTCGGCACCGGCAAATACAAGGACTTCGCCGAGACCCGCGCCGCCATCGAGGCTTCGGGCGCCGAAATCGTCACCGTGGCGATCCGGCGCACCAACATCGGCCAGACCAAGGGCGAGCCTTCGCTGCTCGAATTTCTGCCGCCCTCCAAGTTCACCTACCTGCCGAACACCGCCGGCTGCTACAACGCGCAGGACGCGATCCGCACGCTGCGCCTGGCGCGCGAGCTGCTCGATGGGCACGACCTGGTCAAGCTCGAGGTGCTGGGCGACCCGCACACGCTCTACCCCAACATGCCCGAGACGCTCGAAGCGGCCAGGCAATTGGTGAAGGAAGGCTTCAAGGTGATGGTGTACTGCTCGGACGACCCGATCCAGGCGAAGATGCTCGAAGACAGCGGCTGCGTCGCGGTGATGCCGCTTGCCTCGCTCATCGGCTCGGGCATGGGCATTCTCAATCCGTGGAACCTCCAACTGGTGATCGAGCGGGTGCAGGTGCCGGTGCTGGTGGACGCCGGCGTGGGCACGGCTTCCGACGCGTCGATCGCGATGGAGCTCGGCTGCGACGGCGTGCTGATGAACACCGCGATCGCCGCGGCCAGAGACCCGGTGATGATGGCGCGCGCCATGAAGAAGGCGGTCGAGGCCGGGCGCGAGGCGTTCCTCGCCGGCCGCATGCCGAAGAAGCTTTACTCCGCCGCACCGTCCTCGCCCACGACCGGCACGATCGCGCCTTCGCAGCCGAAGGCCGCCTGAGCCTGCGCTTGACGCAGGCGCCTCCTTCCACCCGCGCGATCAGGAGTTACGTGCTCCGCCAGGGGCGCGTGACCGCGGCGCAGAAGCGCGCCCTCGCCGAGCTGTCCGAGCGCTACAGCATCGCGTTCGCCGACGCGCCGCTCGACCCGGTTGCGGTCTTCGGGCGCAGGGCGCCTTTGGTGCTGGAGATCGGTTCCGGCATGGGCGAGACCACCGCCGCCATTGCTCAAGCCGATCCGGCGACCGATTTCATCGCCATCGAGGTGCACGCGCCGGGCGTAGGTGCCCTGCTCAACCGCATCGCGGCCGGGAAGCTCGCCAACCTGCGGGTGCTGCAGCACGATGCGGTCGAAGTGCTCGAGCGCATGATCCCGGACGGCGCGCTTGCCGGCATACACCTCTTCTTCCCCGACCCGTGGCCGAAGAAGCGCCACCACAAGCGGCGCCTGGTGCAGCCGGTGTTCGCAGCGCTCGCCGCACGCAAGCTCGCGCCCGGCGCAACCCTGCGCGCCGCCACCGACTGGCAGGATTACGCCGAGCAGATGCTCGCCGTGCTCTCGGCCGAGCCGCTGCTCGAGAACAGCGCGGCCGGCTTCGCGCCCCGCCCGGCGCAGCGCCCGCTCACCAAGTTCGAGCGCCGCGGCGTCAGGCTCGGGCACGACGTGCGCGACCTTGTGTTCCGCCGGCGCGCGGGCCGAATGTAGAGTTGCGCATGCGCTGCCCGCGTTGCCACCACGACAATCCGGCGCAATCCAAATTCTGTGCCGATTGCGGCGCGCGCCTCGCGCTCGCCTGCGCAGGTTGCGGCGCGGAGCTGGCTGCGGGAGCGAAATTCTGCAATCAGTGCGGCCAGCCGGCTGGCGCGGCCGATGCCGGGGCGCGCTTCGGCTCCCCCGAGAGCTACACCCCGAAACACCTCGCTGACAGGATCCTGACCTCGAAAGCGGCGCTCGATGGCGAGCGCAAGCAGGTCACGGTGCTGTTCGCCGACCTCAAGGGCTCGATGGAAGTCCTCGCCGAGCGCGATCCCGAGGAGGCGCGGCGCCTGCTCGACCCGGTGCTCGAGAAAATGATGGAGGCGGTGCACCACTACGAAGGCACGGTCAACCAGGTGATGGGCGACGGCATCATGGCGCTTTTCGGCGCACCGCTCGCGCACGAGGACCACGCGGTGCGCGCCTGCTACGCGGCGCTGCGCATGCAGGAGGCGGTGCGGCTCTACGCCGAGGAGGTGCGCCGCGGGCATGGCGTGGAGCTGCGCATCCGCGTCGGCATCAATTCCGGCGAAGTCGTGGTGCGCTCGATCGGCAGCGACCTGCGCATGGACTACAGCGCCGTGGGCCAGACGACTCACCTCGCCGCGCGCATGGAGCAGCTCGCTCCGCCCGGAACGACCCGCCTCACCGCCGAGACGCTCGCGCTCGCCGAGGGCTACGTGGCGGTGGCGCCGCTCGGCCTGGTGCCGGTGAAGGGGCTCGCCATGCCGGTGCACGTCTACGAGCTGCGTGGTGCGGGGCCGGCGCGCACGCGCTTGCAGGTATCGCGCGCGCGCGGCTTGACGCGCTTCGTGGGGCGCGATGCCGAGATGGAGCAGCTGCGGCGTGCCGCGGAGGAGGCCGCCGGCGGACGCGGCCAGGTGGTGGCGGTGGTGGGCGAGCCGGGCGTGGGCAAGTCGCGCCTGTTCTACGAATTCCTGCACTCGCACCGCACGCACGGCTGGCTCGTGATCGAGAGCGGCTCGGTCTCCTATGGCAAGGCGAGCGCCTTCCTGCCGCTGGCGGACCTGTTCCGCGGCTATCTCAAGATCGAGGCGCGCGACGACATCCGGACGGTGCGCGCCAAGGCCACCGGAAATCTTCTCACGCTGGACGACTCGCTCAAGGACGCCGTAGCGCCGGTGCTGTGGCTGCTCGATGCGTTGCCGGAGGACAGCCCGTTCCTCGCGCTCGAGCCGGCGGAGCGGCGGCGCCAGGCGCTCGCTGCCGCAAAGCGCGTGCTGCTGCGCGAGAGCCAGGTGCAGCCGCTCGCGCTGGTGTTCGAAGACCTGCACTGGGTGGATCCCGAGACGCAGGCGTTCCTCGACAGCCTGGTGGAGAGCGTCCCCGCGGCGCGCGTGCTGCTCGCGGTCAACTACCGGCCGGAGTACAAGCACGGCTGGGGCAGCCGCACCTTCTACCGGCAGTTGCGCGTCGACCCCCTGCCCGCGGAGAGCGCGCAGGACCTTCTGGAGAGCCTGCTCGGACCGGATCCAAGCGTCGCTCCGCTCAAGCCGCTGCTCATCGCGCGCACCGAGGGCAATCCCTTGTTCCTCGAGGAAAGCGTGCGCACGCTCCTCGAAACGGGCGTCCTCGCCGGCGAGCGCGGCGCCTACCGGATGGCCGGCGCGCTCGATGCGGTGCGCGTGCCGGCGACCGTCCAGGCAATCCTCGCGGCGCGCATCGACCGGCTCGATCCCGCGGAAAAGCGCTTGCTGCAGGCCGCGGCGGTGGTCGGCATGGACGTTCCCTTCGGCGTGCTGCAGGCCGTCGCAGAATGCGGCGAGGAAGAGCTGCGGCGCGGCCTGGCGCGGCTGCAGGCCTCGGAGTTCATGTACGAGGCGCGCCTTTTCCCCGAGCTCGAATACTCGTTCAAGCACGCGCTGACGCACGAAGTCGCCTACAACGGCGTGCTGCAGGAGCGCCGCAACGCGCTGCACGCGGCGATCGTCGAGGCGATCGAGCGGCTCTATGCCGAAAGGCTCTCCGAGCAGGTCGAATTGCTCGCGCACCATTCGATGCGCGGCCGCGCGCTGCCCAAGGCGGTGAAGTACCTGCGCGAGTCGGGCGCAAAGGCGGTGGCCCGCTCGACGATGCGCGAGGCAACCGGATTCTTCGAGCAGGCGCTCGCGCTGCTCGGCGAGATGCCGCAAACGGACGACAACCTCAGCGCAGCGCTCGACATCCGCCTCGCTCTCGGCCCGGTGTTGATGGGCTTGAAAGGCGCGACCGCTCCCGAAGTCGAGGGCCTGTATCAGCACGCTCTCGAGCTGGCCGACCGGCTCGCCGACGCGCAGCGCAGGTTCCAGGTGCTGTGGAATTTCTGGTACATCAAGCACACGCGCGAGGACTATCCCGCTGCGGTGCAGGCTGCGCAGGTGCTGCAAGGGGAGGCCGAGCGCAGCGGCGATGCCGGCCAGATCCTCGAGGCGCACCATTCGATCTGGCCCACCCTGTCCGAAATGGGCCAGTCACAGGCCGCGATCCCGCACATGGAGCGAGGCCTGCAGCTGTACGTGCGCCAGAAGCACGGCTCGCAGGCGCTCATCTACGGCGGGCACGACGCCGGCGCCTGCTGCCGCTGGCACCTGGCGATCAACCGCTGGCTGCTCGGCTTCCCCGAGCAGGCGGCGAGCGCAATGCGCGACACCGTGCGCCTGGTCGAGGAACTGCAGCACCCGCAGACCACTGGCCTCGCCCTAACGTACGTCTCGTGGCTCGAGTTCCAGTTCGGCGATCGCGCCGCCGCGGCTCGCTCGAGCGAGCGGCTGCTTGCGCTCGCCAACGCGCACGGTTTTCGGCCCTACCTGGGGTACGCCACCGTCCTCAACCGGGTGTGCGGTGGGGAGCCGCTGACCATCGACGCGCTTCGGGAACTCTGCCGTCGATTCGGCGAGCTTCCCATGGCGCGCTGGCGCAGGACGTTCTGCGTCTGCCTGCTCGCCGCGCTGTGCGCCGATCTCGGCCACCCCGAGGTAGGCCAGCAGTTCATCGCGCTGCTCGGCAATGTCGACCGCGGCGCGATGTATGCGCCCGAACTGCTCAGGGTCGAGGGGGAGCTGATCGCCCGGTCGGCGACGCCCGATCCCGCCCGGGCCGAGCGAAGCTACCGCGAGGCAATCGAGCTCGCGCGCTTGCGCGCGACGAAATCGTTCGAGCTGCGCGCGGCGATGAGCCTGGCGCGCCTGTGGCGAGAGCAGGGCCGGCGCAGCGAGGCGCGCGAGCTGCTGGCGCCGCTCTACGGCTGGTTCAGCGAGGGTCTCGACACGGCCGACCTGCGCGCCGCGAAAGCGCTGCTCGAGGCGCTGGCATAGGGTCGGCGCTGGACCGGCAAAGTGTAAAGTCAGACTTTACACTTTGCCGCCCTGCCCCCCGAGGAACAGCTGCTGCAGGTCGTTGAGGAAGCGCCGGCCGCGCTCGCTCGGCCGGATGCGCACAGCACTGCGCTCGAGCAACCCTTTCTGCTCTGCCGCCCGCAGCCCCGGTTCGAGCGCGGCGAGCGGCAGCCCGCTGCGCGCCGCAAACAGCTCGGGCGCGAAACCCTCGATGAGGCGCGCCGCATTGAGCATGAACTCGAACGGCAGCTCGCGCGCGCTGATGTTGCGCTCCTCGGTCGCCGAGGCGCCACGCAGCGCCGCCTGCAGGTACTCGCGCGGCTGCTTCACGCGCGCATGCCGCGTGACGCGATCGGCGAAGCTGATCTTGCCGTGGGCGCCGGCGCCGATGCCGAGGTAGTCGCCGAACTCCCAGTAGTTGCGGTTATGCCGCGAGCGCCGCCCGGGCCGCGCGAACGCCGAGGTCTCGTAATGCTCGAAGCCCGCCGCAGCGAGCGTCGCCTCGGCCATCTCCTGCATGTCGGCGCACAGGTCGTGCTCCGGGAGCTGCGGCCGCTGCGACCAGAACACGGTGTTCGGCTCGATCGTGAGCTGGTAGGCGGAGACATGCGCCGGGGTCCGCCGCACCGCCTCCTCGATGTCGGCGCGCGCCATGGCGAGCGTCTGCCCGGGCAGGCCGTACATCAGGTCGAGGTTGACGTTGCCGAAGGTGTCGAGCGCGATGCCGAGCGCGCGCCGCGCCTCGTCGGCGGAATGGATGCGCCCGAGCGCCTTCAACATGTCGTCGCAGAAGCTTTGCACGCCGAGCGACAGCCGGTTCACGCCCGCCTCGCGGTAGCCGCGGAAGCGTCCCGCCTCCACCGTGCCCGGGTTCGCCTCGAGCGTCACCTCGGCATCGGGTTCGAGCTGCAGCCGTGCCCGGACCTCCGACAGCAGCCGGTCGATCGCCTCGGGCGGAAACAGGCTAGGTGTGCCGCCGCCGATGAAAAGGCTGCTCACGCGCCTGCCCCACACCGAGGGCAGCATGCTCTCCAGATCCGCGATGAGCGCGCCCACATACTCGCGATGCGGGATCTCGCCGGCGCGCTCGTGCGAGTTGAAGTCGCAGTAGGGGCACTTCTTCACGCACCACGGCAGGTGCACGTAGAGCGCGAGAGGCGGCAGCGCCGCGAAACGCACTTCCCCGGGCAACACGATCCGAGCCGGCGCGCTCACCCTAGCGCCTCAAGTAGGTCTTGCCGGATCACGTCGGCTCCCTCAACTTCTCGAGCAGCCGCGCGAGCGCCTGGCCGCGGTGGCTGATGCGGTTCTTCTCCTGCGGCTCGAGTTCCGCCGCGGTAAGCGCACGCTGCGCCACCAGGAACAGGGGGTCATAGCCGAAGCCGTTGGCGCCGCGCGGCGCCGCGGCGATGCTGCCGTGCCAGCGGCCCTCAGCCACCAGCGGCTCAGGGTCGTCCGGACGGCGCAGCAGCACCATGACGCAGGTGTAATGCGCGCTACGCTCGGCGTGCCGCGCAAGCTCCGCGAGCAGGCGGGCGTTGTTGCGCGCGTCGCGCGCCTCGCGATCGCCCTCGCGGCCGGCGTAATAGGCCGAGTGCACTCCCGGCTCGCCGCCGAGCGCCGCCACGCACAACCCTGAATCGTCCGCCAGCGCCGGCAGGCCGCAGGCGCGGCTGGCGTGGCGCGCCTTGGCGAGCGCGTTCTCCAGAAAGGTGTCGTGCGGCTCTTCGGCCTCGGCGATGCCGAGCTCCGCCTGCGGCAGCACCTCGAGCGCGAGCGGCGCGAGCAGCGCCCGGATCTCGCGCAGCTTGCCCGGGTTATTCGAGGCGAGGACGAGCTTTCTCACTCGGTCGCATCAAAGTCCCAGGGCGCGGCGCTGGTGCGCCACCAGCTCGGCGACGCCGCGCGCCGCGAGCGTCAGCAGCGCGTCCATGTCGGCGCGCGCGAACGGCTTGCCCTCGGCGGTGCCCTGCACCTCCACGAAGCCGCCCGCTCCGGTCATCACCACATTCATGTCGGTGTCGCAGGCCGAGTCCTCGGCATAGTCCAGATCGAGCACCGGCACGCCCTGATACAGGCCCACCGAGACCGCGGCGATATGGTCGCGCAATGGCAGCGCCGCGAGCATGCCCTGCGCGCGCATCCAGCCGAGCGCGTCGTGCAGCGCCACAAAAGCGCCGGTGATCGCCGCCGTGCGCGTGCCGCCATCGGCCTGCAGCACGTCGCAATCCAGCTGGATGGTGCGCTCGCCGAGCTTGCCGAGATCGACCACCGCGCGCAGCGCGCGGCCGATCAGGCGCTGGATCTCCTGCGTGCGCCCGGATTGCTTGCCGCGCGCCGCCTCGCGTTCGCTGCGCGTATTGGTCGCGCGCGGCAGCATGCCGTACTCGGCGGTGAGCCAGCCCTGTTTCCTGTCCTTGAGGAACGGCGGCACGCCGGGTTGCACGCTCGCGGTGCACAGCACCCGTGTGTGGCCGAACTCGACCAGCACCGAGCCCTCGGCGTGGCGGCTGTAGGCGCGCTGGATCCGCACCGGGCGCAACTCGTCCGGCTTCCTGCCGCTGGGTCTCATCTCGTTTCCGGGTTGCGTTTCTTGAGCGCGGCGCGGATCTCGGCGATCGCGCCGTCGATATCGGCCTCGGTCATGCGCAGCGCATCGGGGTCGGTGGCGCTGAAGTCCTGCACCTCGGTCGGCAGGTCGTAAAACGGCATGGTGCGCGGCTCATCCGCGGCGGCAATCGCCCCTTCCTGCCACTGCATCGCAAGCACCGAAACATTATCGCACTGCGCTCCGGCGCGCTGCTCCGCAAGCGCCACCAGCCGCGGGATGGCGCGCTCGGGCGGCCCGTCGAGCAGGCCCTTCAGCAGTTGCCGCTGCGTGAGCGGCCCCCAGAAGCCGTCCGAGCACAGCAGCACGATGTCGTCCTTGGCGAGGCGCGCGCTCGCCGCCGGCTCGAATCTGGGCACCTCGAAGCCGCCCAGGCACTGCACCAGCTTGTTGCGGTCCGGGTGCGACGCGACCAGTTCCTCGAGCAACTGGCCGCCGTCCACCAGCTCCTGCACCAGCGTGTGGTCGCGAGTGCGCGCCAGGATGCTGCCGTCGCGCACGAGATACAGGCGCGAATCGCCGATCCAGGACCACCACGCGTGCCCCTCCTGCACGACGCACGCCACCACCGTGGTGCTCGGCGTTGCGCCCAGCGCGAGCTTCACCGCCTGCCGCTGGATGGCGACGTGGGTACGGCCTATGGCGCGCGTCAGAAACTGCTCCGGGTTGCCGAGCCGCGGCTTGGCCGCGGCGCGGAACGCGCTGCCGAGATGTTGCACCGCTACTTCGGCCGCGACCTCGCCGTGTGCATAGCCGCCCATGCCGTCGGCGAGCACCATCAGCAGCGCCTCGCCGCTCGACCAGTGGCCTACCCGATCCTGGTTGTAGGACCGCGACCCGGCGCGGCTTTCCTGCACGATCGCGTATTTCATCGCCCCCGCAATTTTCGAAACGCAACTTTAAGCTGCTCGAGCACCTGCGCGCGGCCGCGGCGTCTGGGCGGTTGCTCGCCCAGCAGCGCCTTCTGCAGCTCGAGCACGCTCTGCGGTCGCCCGGCAGGCTCCAGCCGCAGGCACCAGTCCACGGTGTCGAGCAGCGCGGCCGAGTATTTCCCCGCCCAGGCCTTGCGCGCCGGCGCCAGGCGGTCGCCGCCGAGGCGTTCGGACGCGGCAAGCGGGGTGGCGCCCTGCAGGCATGCGTACAGCGTCGCGCCGATCGAGTAGAGGTCGCTCCAGGGGCCGAGCTGCTCGCTCGCGCCGTGGTGCTCGGGGGAGGCGAATCCAGGCGTGTACATCGGCGGCAGGCTGGCGCCGCCATCAGCCAGCGTCTGGCGCGCGGCGCCGAAATCGAGCAGCAACGGCGTGCCATCGTTGCGCAGGTAGATGTTGGCCGGCTTGATGTCGAGGTGCAGCAGCTTGGCCGCGTGCACCTCGCGCAGGCCGTTGAGCAGCGCCGCAAAGGTGCCGCGCAGCCAGGCTTCGTCCAGCGCGCCCTCGCGGCGCTGGATGTGCTCGTGCAGTGTGCGGCCGCGTTCGTAGCGCATCACCATGTACACGGTCTCGTTGGCGCGGAAAAAATTCAGCACCCGGACCACGTTGGGATGCGCCAGCCCGGCGAGCGCCTTGCCCTCCTCGAAAAAGCATTTCAGGCCGTGGCGGAACGCGCCCCGGTTGTCCTCGTGCACCGAGGGCGCGGGACTCGAATTGACGCGCAGCGCGAGCGAGGCCGGCAGGTACTCCTTGATCGCCACCGGAGCGTCGTTCTCGTCGTGCGCCAGGTAGACGAAGGAAAATCCGCCGGAGGCGAGCACCCGAAGAATGCGGTATTCGAGCAGCTGGAAGCCTTCCGGCAACGGCTGGTTGGCTTGCTCGGGCATCTACCCTATGATACGCGCACCCTCGGCGCGCCTGCGCGCACTTTGCCACGCGCGCGCGCAGCACAATAATGAAGCGATGATCCACAGCATGACCGGCTACGCCGTTGCGAGCGCCGACACCGCGCGCGGCGCGCTCGCGCTCGAGTTGCGCTCGGTCAACTCGCGCTTTCTCGATGTGCAGTTCCGCGTCAGCGAAGAGTTGCGCGCCGCCGAGCCGGCGCTGCGCGAGCGCATCGCGGCGCGCATCGCGCGCGGCAAGGTGGACTGCCGTCTCGCCTTCGCCGCCGGCGGCGCGGCGACTGCGGCGCGCGCGCTGAATGCCGAGGCGCTCGACAGCTTGCGGCGGCTGGCAGACGATGCCGGGCGCGCATTTCCGGAAGCGGCGCCGTTGCGCATCGCCGACGTGCTGCGCTGGCCGGGCGTGCTGGCCGAGCCCGCGGCCGACGACGAAGGCACGCGCGCGCTGACCCTGCGCCTTGCCGAGCGCGCACTCGACGATCTGTGCGCCACACGCGCGCGCGAAGGCGAGAAGCTGGCGGCGAGCGTGGGCGACCGCGTGGCGCAGATGCGCCAGCGCTTGGCGCAGGTGGCGCCGCTCGTGCCGCAGGCGGTGGCCGCGTACCAGGCCAGGCTCGCCGAGCGGCTGCGCGAGGCGCTCGGCAGCGCCGAGGACGAACGCGTGCGGACGGAGATCGCGGTGTACGCGGCGAAGACCGATGTCGATGAGGAGTTGACGCGCTTTGGCGCACACCTCGGCGAGGTCGAGCGCGTCCTCGCCAAGGGCGGCGCCGCCGGCAAGCGGCTGGATTTCCTTGCCCAGGAGCTCAACCGCGAGGCCAACACGCTCGCCTCCAAGGCCGCGGGGCCGGCGATCGCTGACTGCGCGCTGGAGCTCAAGCTGCTGGTGGAGCAGGTGCGCGAGCAAGTGCAGAACATAGAATGAAAGGCCTGTTGTTCATCGTCTGCGCGCCCTCGGGCGCGGGCAAGAGCTCGCTGATCGAGGCGCTCCTCAAGGAAGATGCCTCGCTCACGCTGTCGGTCTCCTACACCACGCGCGCGCCGCGTCCGGGCGAGCAGCATGGGCGCGAGTATTTTTTTGTCGACGAGCAGGCGTTTCTCGCCATGCTCCAGCACGGCGAGTTCCTGGAGAGCGCGCTGGTGCACGGCAACCGCTACGGCACCTCGCACCAGGTGATCCGCGACACGCTAGAGCGCGGCCGCGACCTGCTGCTGGAGATCGACTGGCAGGGCGCGCAGCAGGTGCGGCGCCTGATTCCGGGCGCGATCGGCATCTTCATCCTGCCGCCCTCGCTCACCGAGCTGGCGCGCCGCCTGCGCGACCGCGGCAAGGATTCCAAGGAAGTGATCCGCCGCCGGCTGGAGAACGCGCACGAAGAAATGGAGCACGCCGCCGAGTTCGAATATGCTATTATTAACAAAGACTTCGATGAAGCGCGGCGCAACCTGGCCGCGGTCATCCGGGCCGAGCGCGCGCGCTGCGCGCGCCAGCTCGAGCGGCACCCCGAACTTTTCCAAAAGAGACCCTGACCATGGCGCGCATCACCGTTGACGATTGCCTGAAGAGGATTCCGAACCGCTTCCACCTCACGCTGGCCGCGACTTACCGTGCGCGCCAGCTGAGCGCCGGCGCCTCGCCGCTAGTCGAGCCCAACCGCGACAAGCCCACCGTGATCGCCTTGCGCGAGATCGCGGGGGGCAAGATCGGCACCGAAGTGCTGCGGCGCAATCCAACGCCGCCAAGCGCGCCCGCCGCACCGTCGGCGCCGCCCGCCACGCCCACGCCCACGACGTAGGCGCTCACGCCGGGCGCGGGGCCCGGCGGCCGGTACCTCGCCGGAATTAGGCTCTAAACTCCCCGCATGGCCGCGGTATCCGCCCTCGACGACCGCCGCTTCGGCTACCTGAAGCCGGGCGATGTCGCGCGCCTGGCGGAGGCCTACCGGTTCTCGGATGCCGCGCACGCCGGGCAGACGCGCCAATCGGGCGAGCCCTACATCTCACACCCGCTGGCGGTGGCGGAGATTCTGGCCGAGTGGCACCTCGACGGCCAGGCGCTGATGGCGGCGCTGTTGCACGACGTCATGGAGGACACCTCGGTCACCAAGGACGAGCTCTCCGACACCTTCGGCAAGCCGGTCGCCGACCTGGTGGACGGCGTCTCCAAGCTCGACAAGATCGAGTTCCAGTCGGCCGAGGACGCGCAGGCTGAGAACTTCCGCAAAATGCTGCTCGCGATGGCGCGCGACGTGCGCGTCATCCTGATCAAGCTTGCCGACCGCCTGCACAACATGCGCACGCTGGAGGCGGTTTCGTCCGCCAAGCGCCGCCGCGTGGCGCGCGAGACCATGGAGATCTACGCGCCGATCGCCAACCGCCTGGGACTGAACGCGCTGTTCCACGAGTTGCAGGAGCTCGCCTTCTCGCACCTGTATCCGCTGCGCTACAAGGTGCTGGCGCGGGCCACGCGCGCCGCGCGCGGCAACCGGCGCGAGGTGGTCGGCAAGATCGAGGCGGCGATCAAGGCGCGCCTCGCCGAGGCCGGCGTCGCGGCGGGCGTCAGCGGGCGCGAGAAGCACGTCTACTCGATCTACCGCAAGATGATCGAGAAGCACCTGTCGTTCTCAGAGGTGCACGACATCTACGGCTTTCGCGTGGTGGTGAAGGACTCGCCCACCTGCTACGTCGCGCTCGGCCTGCTGCACGCGCTGTACAAGCCGGTGCCGGGCAAGTTCAAGGACTACATTGCGATCCCAAAGGCGAACGGCTACCAGTCGCTGCACACGGCGCTGATCGGCCCCTACGGCGTGCCGGTCGAGGTGCAGGTGCGCACCGAGGAGATGCACCGCCTGGCCGAGGCGGGCGTCGCCTCGCACTGGATGTACAAGAGCGAAGCCGAGTCGTTGTCGGAATTGCAGAAAAAGACCCACCAGTGGCTGCAGTCGCTGCTCGAGATCCAGAGCCAGTCGGGCGACTCGCACGAGTTCCTGGAGCACGTCAAGGTGGACTTGTTCCCCGACGAGGTCTACGTGTTCACGCCCAAGGGACGGATCCTTTCGCTGCCGCGCGGCGCCACCACGGTGGATTTCGCCTACCTGGTGCACACCGACATCGGCAACCGCTGCGTGGCGGCGAAAGTAAACGGCGAGCTGGTGCCGCTCAGGAACGAGCTGCGCAACGGCGACCGCGTCGAGATCATCACCACCGGGCACGCCAAGCCCAACCCTGCCTGGCTGCAATACGTGCGCACCGCCAAGGCGCGCTCCAACATCCGGCACTTCCTCAAGACCATGCAGTACCAGGAGTCGGCGGCGCTCGGCGAGCGCCTGCTCGAGCAGGCGCTCAAGGCCGCCGGCCATGCGGGCGCCGAGATCGACGATGCCAGCTGGGAGCGCGTGGTGCGCGATTCCGGCGCGCGCTCCAGGCAGGAGGTGCTCGCCGACATCGGCATGGGCAAGCGCCTGCCGGCGGTGGTGGCGCGGCGCCTGCTGCTGCAAACCGAGCGCGACGAACCCAAAGGCGCCGCCCGCGCCGCGAGCGGTGCAGTGCTGATCCGCGGCACCGAGGGCATGGCGGTGCAGCTCGCGACCTGCTGCCGGCCGATTCCGGGCGACAGCATCGTCGGCTCGATCAAGAAGGGCCAGGGGCTGGTGGTGCACGCAGCCGACTGCCGCCAGATCGAGCGCTCGCGGCGCAACCAGCCGGAGCAATGGCTCGACGTCGAGTGGGACCGCGCCACGACGCGCCTTTTCCAGACGGCGATCAAGGTGATGGTGGCCAACCAGCGCGGGGTGCTCGCCAAGGTCGCCTCCGAGATCGCGCAGGCCGGCTCCAACATCGACTCGATCAGCATGGAGGACGACCGCTCGGTCTATACCACCATGCTGTTCGTGCTGGAGGTGGGCAACCGGGCGCACCTGGCGCGCGTGATGCGCGCCCTGCGGCGCGTACGCGAGGTGCAAAAGCTGACGCGGGTGCGCGAGTAACCGCTAGAGCGTGTTTGCGACCCTGCGGAAGTGCAGGCCGATGATCGAAAGCTCCATCGCGGTGCGGAACTTCGCCGGGCTCGCGAGCAGCGTCGAGACCATCAGCCGCCAGAAGCCCCAGCGCCCGGGGTCGCGCAGCCCGAGCACCCAGAGCGAGCGCAGGAACGCTCGCGTGTCGGCCGCCGAGAGGCGCAGCCCAGGCCCGCTCGGCCGCCACGTGGCAAGAAAGGTGCGCACGCGCCGGTAATAGTTCGCCGGGTGATACAGCGCGCGCATCAGCTCGCGATAGCCCGAGAGCAGAATCTCGCGGTCCAGGCGGGTGACGAAATTGACCACCGCGTCGGTGTTGTTGCCGCAGCTCTCGGCGAGGATCCGGCCCTCGCGCGCCAGGCGCTGGTAGAGCGCGGTCTGCGGCAGCGCCGACAGCAGCCCCACCATCGCGGTCACCACGCCGGAGCGCTGGATGAACTCGAACTGGCGGCGGAAGATGTCGTCGCGGTCGCTGTCGAAGCCGATGATGAAGCCGCCCATCACTTCCATTCCGGCGCGCTGCAGCGTGCGCACCGCGTCGCCCAGGTCGCGGCCGCGGTTCTGCTGCTTGCGGCATTCCTCGAGGCTTTCGGCCGAGGGCGTCTCGATGCCGAGAAACACCTTCTTGAACCCGGCCTCGACCATGAGCGCGCACAACTCGCCGTCGTCGGCCAGGTTGACCGACGCTTCGGTGAGGAAACCGATGCCGCTGCCGCTGCGCGCGCGCCAGGCGATGATCTCGCGCAGCAGCTCCCTGGCGCGCTTGCGGTTGCCGATGAAGTTGTCGTCCACCACGAACACCATCTGGTCCCAGCCGCGCCGGCTCAATTCTTCGAGCTCGGCGATCACCTGCGCCGGGGCCTTGGTGCGCGGCACGCGGCCGTTCATCACCACGATGTCGCAGAACTCGCACTGGAATGGGCAGCCGCGCGAGAACTGCACCGGCATGGTGACGTAGTCGCGCAGCCTGACCAGGTCCCAGCGCGGCACCGGCGTGGCGTGCATCGCGGGAAAGCCTGACGCGCGGTACATCGGCTTGAGCGTGCCGCGCTCGATGTCGGCGATCACCTCCGCCATCACCGCTTCCGCCTCGCCGCAGACGAAATGCGGGATCCCGGGAAAATCCGCGTGCCCGGTGGTGAACAGCGGCCCGCCGGCGAGCACTGGCTTGCCGAGCGCGGCGCAGCGCGCGGCGACCTGGCGCGCGCTTTCCTTGTGCACGATCATGCCGCTCAGGAACACGTAGTCGGCCCAGGCGATCGCCGCGTCCTCGAGCGGCGCCACGTTCGTGTCGCACAGCCTGAGGGTCCAGTGCGCCGGCAGCATCGCCGCGACCGTGAGCAGGCCGAGCGGCGGGAACGCGGCCTTGCGCGCCACGAACGGCAGCACGTGGCTGAAGCTCCAGAAAGTGTCGGGGGTGCGCGGATAGACCAGCAGGATATTCACGGCTGGGGCATGGTCGCGGGCGGGCGCGCCGCTGGCAATGCCGCAACCGGCGATCCTTACCCTGGGTCAACCTTTCAGCGGATGACGATCGTCAGCAGGTAATCGCCGCGCACCACGTTGAGCGCCACGCGCTCGCTGCCGCCGAGCGCCGCGGCGAGCTCGGCCACCGAGCCGATGCGGCGCCGGTTGACGCCGATGATGAAATCGCCTGGCCGCAGCCCGTGCTGGAACGCGGCCGAGCCCGGTTCGATCGCGGTGACCAGCACGCCGCGCTCCTTGCCGCGCCCCGAAGCGCGCTCGGCGACCGTGAACCGCGCGCCCGCCAGTTGCGGAATGGTCTCGCCGCCCGCGCTTTCGCGTGCCTCGACCTGGCCGATGCGCGCGCGCAAGGTGTGCGTCTCCCTGCCGCGCTGGACCCGCAGCTCGACTGTCTCGCCTGCGGGGATGACGCCGGACTGCGCGCGCAGCTCCGCCGAGCCGCGCACCGGGCGGCCGTTGAGCGCCGTCACCACGTCGCCGACCCTGAGGCCGGCGCGCTCGGCGGGCGAGCCCGGCTGCACCGCCGTGATCGC